>Ga0315304_1000001_pt1 | contig 24948 bp, 6 predicted proteins | sample CBN3_1000m_313_M_FD_204536 | JGI IMG/M metagenome (GOLD analysis project Ga0315304, IMG submission 204536) | Metatranscriptome of marine microbial communities from Western Arctic Ocean, Canada - CBN3_1000m_313 (Metagenome Metatranscriptome) | ecosystem: Environmental > Aquatic > Marine > Oceanic ...
CTGACCTGACTGAGACAAAACCATCGTGATCGCGGCAGTCAACGTCGTCTTACCGTGGTCCACGTGACCTATCGTACCCACGTTGACGTGTGGCTTCGTCCTCTCAAATTTAGCCCTAGCCATGACCTACGTTCCTTGCCTGGAAACCCTGCGCCATCACGTCGAACTGTTGTCTATCCGTCCAGAATATTTGAAAGCCGACGACCGGAGTTGAACCGGTGACCTCATCCTTACCAAGGATGCGCTCTACCTCCTGAGCTACGTCGGCTCACGTTCCCCACGGGACCGCTTAGTTCTCGGGGAAAGACTCGGTTCCGGCGTGTCTTCAAGGAGTGGGGCGGGAAACGGGACTCGAACCCGCGACCACCAGCTTGGAAGGCTGATGCTCTACCAACTGAGCTATTCCCGCTCAACGCTTTGCCTTCGTGGGCGAATCCGCCTGCCTCCCTCGCGGCTGACGTGCGCCCGCTGGGTCTTTTCTGGTGGGGAGAGGAGGATTCGAACCTCCGAAGGCAAACGCCACCAGATTTACAGTCTGGCCCAGTTGACCACTTTGGTATCTCCCCGGTATGGAGCTGGCGAGAGGAATTGAACCCCCGACCCACTGATTACAAATCAGTTGCTCTACCCCTGAGCTACGCCAGCGGTCCGCTGTAAGGCCGGGACGCGCCAGACTGCTCCAGACGTGGACACACTGTAAATTGTAGGTACCAGCATATGGGATGTCAAGCGAAATGCCGCTCCGGGCGCGGCCCTCAGGACGCTCAGGGGTGCTGCTCCGCCAGGATATCGAGCCGTTCGCTGCGGCGAGCGGACACGGTCTGACGATCAGAATCCTGAACCAGGCGTAGAGCTGTTTCAACCGCCTGCCGGCGCGCGTGCTCGCCCTCCTCGGCGATCGGTACGCACGCCGGATGCGTACACACGACCCCCGTCGGATGGACAACAACGTCGAACGGCAGCAGCGACTGTGCCTCGGCGTCGGCGTCGGCGTCTTTCTGAACGAGAGCGAGGATTGGGTACGGACTGCGAACGACCGCTTCGAATAGGCCGACGATCGCATCGACGCTCTCGTCGTCTTCGGTGGGTGCCCGATGGTATATCCACGGAAGCGTCCCGAACAACAGGACAGGCACGCCGATCTCCTCCGCGATCCCAAGAACGCGTCGACATTGCCGCGCCTCCGTCGCCGATAGACGCTCGCCCTCGCTCGCGAGAAACGCCAACCGATGCGCGCCGACCCATGCGAGACCGGTTTGCACCGATTTGCCGTCACCTGTGGCGCGATCGCCGTGTAGGTCTAGGCGCCGCTGTAGGAGTGTCAGCATGTCCACAGCGCTCCTCAACGGAACGGAGGGCAGGACCCTCGGTCCTGCCCTTCTAAGACGGTCTGATGGGGCACTACGGCCCTGTGTTATCGAGTCGCCGAGACGGTCAGAAACGCGAGTCCCGCCACCACGACCGACAAGAGCCCAAGCTTGTTGCGTCGATCAGTGATCTCCTGGGACTCTTCAGGCCCGTCCCAAGCGCTTCCATCGACCTTCGCGTTCAACTCCTCGAGCGCCTTCTTCTGGAGCGCCGCCTGCGTCTCGAGCGATCGGGCGAGCATCTCCATCTCATCTTGGAGGGAGCGCAGGGACGTCGCCGTCTTCGACTGACTGGCCTTGACGCTCTCGGTCTCCCGAGTGACGAGATCGGTGACGGACGTGTCGAGCCGTGTCATACGGTCTTCGATCGCACTAAGGTCGAGAGTCGGTGCCTTGGCCTGGACGTCTCCAACCGTCTGCTCGAGCGATCCCACCTTGGTGCCCACGCTGCCGAGATCTGCACGGATCTCTTTGAGATCGGTATGCATGTCCTCAAGCCGTGAGTTCATCTCCGTCAACATCTGCGTCAGGACATCGACGGGAATCTCAACCTCAACGGGCTCCTGGACCACCGGCTCCTCAGTACCAGGAATGTTGAAGACCTCACCAGGGTAGATGAAATTGGGGTTCCCGGAGCGCAACGCGTTGATGTCCGTGAACTTCGGATACTTCATTCCATCGCCCAGGTACTGCTGAGCGAATCCCCAGAGCGTATCGCCCTTCCGAACGACGACCGTCTTGTACATCTCCGCGACGAGCGGCCCGGCGACGACAACGGCAATGCCGACAATTACGACTGACCTGCACACCCATCGCCAGCGGGAAACGCTTCGCTCGGAGCGGTTCGCGTTCTGTCTGAGCATCACATGACTCCTTCTGCCGACCCACTCGGAAATTCGCCCGCGATCAGTACGTGTAGCTCATTGACACGAAGTGCCTCGGCACATCGGCAAGTCCGAAGGATGAGCGGTTGCTGAACTGGAATGCGTAGTCCATCTGAAGCGGCACCACCAGCACGCCGAAGCCAGCGAACCAACGGCTGCGGTCCGCGCTCTGGCTCGTGCCGAGGCGCAATTTCACCGGTGACAGATGATACTCGGCGCCCATTCGGACCTGACTGGTGCTTTCCTGGAGATCGACGAACTGCTTCTCGAAGTCGATCGCCAACACGACCGGCTCTCGACCGGGATACTCCATCGCTACGCCGAATCGCAGACTGACGGGTATGCTCCCATCATCGCCAAGGGAGCCGGCCAGGTTGCTCAGGGTCGCGCCGTATTGGAGGACGTCGGCCGCATTACCGACGATGCCGATCGTGAGTCCTCGGAACCCGGATTCGCTCTCGTCGTCGATGAAGGCGGACGCCTCGGGGATATCGAAGCTATCAAATACCAGCCCCAGCGAAGCGCCGATCTGGACATCCTCGTTAACCCAGTAGCCGTAGGCAACGTCGAACGCGTTGCCGCTGAAGTCCAATGTCCCGAGGTCGTTGCCCTCGGAGTCAGTTGCAATGAACGGGGCGACGTCGCTGTTGTCCGCGCCCACGTGTCGCCACGCGACGCCGAGAGTACCGCCTCCGACTTCGGGCCAGTAGACGCCGAGGTATTGCTCACGCAGATCGAGCGAGCCCGCACGCGTGTAGATCAGCACGCCGGTCTGCTCAAGGTTCGCCAGGCCTGCGGGATTCAGGCTGATCGCCGACCCGTCATCCGCCAGAGGCGTATAGGCCTGCAATGCGATCGCACGCGCGCCGACGGGCTCAAGGAGCCACGCCGCGCCGTGTCCCTTATCCACGCTCGTCTCTTCCGCTGTGTCTTGCGCAAACGCGGTCGGTACCACAGCGACGGCCGACCCAAGGAGGCACACCACCATCCCGGTCATCAGGAGTCGCGACCGCGTCCACTTGGTTCGATAAAACATCTCACACTCCTCGTGCTTGGTTTCCCAAGCGTGCTCGAGGCGCTGGACCGTTCAGGTCCCTCGCCCCATCGCGGATCTCCTAGCGAACCTTTGCCATCTTCAGGATCTTCACGACACGCTTCTGGTCGCCCGAATCGATCACGATCTGGCAGATGTAGATCCCACGTGCGAACTCAGCCATCTCCAGAGCAAGATCGATCTTCCGCAGTCCGGGCAGCATGATCTCGGAATTCCGTGACGCGATCAGTCGCTGATTGAAGTCGTAGACGCGGACGGCCACCGCGGCCTCTCGGCCGAGTCCGATCCACACGCTGACATCGTTCGCGAACGGATTCGGCACGATGCGTGGCGGCAGGTTCACGGCCACTTCGTCTTCGACGATGAAGCTCCAACTGTATTCGGTCGAATTGCCCACGTTATCGGCAACGGCGAGATCAATGGTATAGACACCTGCCGCGAGCGGACTCGCTGCTTTCCACGACACCGCCGTCTCGGTCTGGGACAGGACGGTGCCACTGACCTCGACGCCCTCGTTCATCACTACGACGGCCACGGATGGTGCGTCCACACCCGACTGTGAGTCTCCGTAGAATGCGGACACAACGATCTGCGCACGTCGCTCAACGCGGCCGCCAACGGTCGCTCCGGGCGTCGGCACAACGGTGGTGATTCTCGGCGGGGTCGTTTCGATCGTGAACGCCCATTCTGCCGTCGCCGTGTTGTCCATCCCATCGGACACGTCAATCGATACGGTATGCTCGCCCGGCTCAAGGTCGTTGCCTGGCCGGTACATGACGTGGGATGCGTCGCGCGTCTGCGGTGTCACGGCTCGGTCATCGACCTTGATGACGACGCTCCCGGCGTCCACACCGGACAGGTTGTCCGAATAGGTCGCGCTGACGAGCGGCCGGAGACTGCCGACAAATCCGCTCGGAGAAAGTCCGGCGATCGACGGCGGGACGACGTCGATCTCGACCAAGAACGTGAACTCAGTCGTGGTCGCGTTGCCGCGGGCGTCGCGGAGAACGACGACGACGGAATGGTCACCCTGGTCGAGACTGCGAGCCACGAATCGTGCACGCGAGCCGTCAGCGATCTCGCCCGCCTGCGCAGCGCCGCCATCCACGCTGAACGTGGAGGTGACCGGCGAGGCGTCCGTGAACGCGACCACGATCGTCACCGTCTTCGAGCGCACAGTGCCCACAGGAGAGATCGACGCGATGGCGGGGGCGTCCGTGTCCACCTCCACTGTAAACGTGTACTCAACCGTCGAAGTGTTGCCGTGTTCGTCGGTCAATGCGGCGATGACGGTGTGCGTGCCTGGCTGCAATCCCGACACCACTGTCCGCGCCCGCGAGTCGTTGGCGATCTGCCCTTGTCCGAGGTTGATTCCGTCGATCGTGAATATAGCATCCACAGCGGAGTCGTCCGTGAACGACACGACCAACGTGATTGCGTCGGTCTTGATCGTTCCCGTCGGTGAGACGGCCGTGATGTTGGGCTTCTGGTCGTCACCCTCGACGATGAACTGCCACGCGACGGGCGCAGAGTTGCCATCGGCATCCGCGATGTTCGCGTTCGCGTGGTATTCTCCGAGCGCGAGTGGCTGATCGGGGACGAACGACGCGGAGCCACTCAACGTCGCCGGTACCGATTCGCCTGCGGCGTTCAGCAGGTCGAGCGCGCCACCAACGGCGACGCCACCGGCGTCGGAGACACGGATCGAGACGCCGTCCAGAGCCACGCCGGATAGATCATCCGAGAACGCGACGCTGATCGCGGGTTGCAGGCGACGCGTCGTGCCCGTGGGTGAGAAGGACTGGACGATCGGCGCATGTGTGTCATGCTCGACCGTCATGCCAGTTGACGCGGATGTGCCATTTCCGGCGAGGTCGTGAACCGTGATTTCCATCAGATGCGGACCGCTGTTCAACCGTCCGTCGTTCGGCGTGCTGTAGACCAATCGCACCGCCGTCAGGTTCAATCCGGGAGACGGCTCTACGTCCACGATGCGCGTGTCCACGTCGCCAGCGGTGACATCAAAGACTACCGCGTCAGGATCGCGCAGGACGATCTGGCTGAGGGCGATGCCAGAGGCATCGGCGTATTCGGCCCACAGGATCGGACGCACTCCCACCCGGGCTCCCGGCGTCGGTGCGCGGATCGTGAGTGTCGGCGCCGTGTTGTCGATGAGGACCGCGATCGGCCCGTCTGGTATGACGACGTTTGGACTTGCACCGAACGCGAACCGCACATAGATGACGCCATCAGGGAACGCCGTTGTGTCGAGGCTAAAGTCGAAGACACCCTCTGCACTCGGCAGATCGTCGAGTGCCAGCAGTTGGAGCACATCACCCGCCAGGTCCGTCGCGTCTGCGCTCACGACCATCTCACCAACGGCCGCGTTCTTGGCCTCGACGGAGAAGGTCGCGACTCCGCCGACCGGTCGATCCGCAGCAGGTGTCGCGAGCGCGCGGTCGGTCGCCGCAAAGTCGCCCGTCCGCGTAATCCGGATCCGGCCGATGACGATGTTCCGGATCTCGACGGTGACGACGGTGTCGTCAACCGACAGCTCAGCATTGCCGCTTGCATCGACCGCCAACGCCGCGAGCCGATAGGCGCGATTATCAAGCGCCGTCGTGTCGTAGGCGAACGTGTATGCGAACTGACCATCAACGACATCGGCAGCCGCGATCGGTTCGCCGACGAGTCCACCGGCAGCATCGACCTCGGCCAGGATCACCTGGCCGCCCAGCACGGTCGCGAAGTTAAGGTCTGCTCTCAGCTCCACGGTGACGCGCGCGAGGGCCCGCAGCACCAGCGGATCGCCCTCGACGATCTCGAACGTGCCTGGGACAAATCCTTCGCGCTCGAGGAGCGTGATTGAACTGCCCGAGATCGGCGGAACGTCGTCAACGTTGTCGATTGGGACCGCGATCGCGTCCGAGGTCAGCAACGTCGATCCGTCATCTGCTAGGAGAAGGACGCGGACCAGATATGGGTTGTCGTCCTGGGAGGCGTCGCGGGCTTCAGGTCCGATGTTCACGATCGTGTCGTCGACCTGCGTTGTGTCCCACGAAGCGATCCACGCGCGTGCGCCACGTTCGGCGCCTTCAACGGACGTCTCGGAGACCAAGCCGCTCTCCGGCCCCCCGATGGACGCGTCGAGCAGCGAATACGAGCTGCCGTCGGTACTGATCTCGAACTGAACGGCGGCGATCGCCGGCGACGTGTGTGATGGTGTCTGTGCCGTGACTTCGACGGTATCACGCAGACCACCACTGTCCGGGTTCGGAGTGAATCCGTCGGCTGCAGCCGCGTCCAGTGCGACAAGAGCGGGATCGATCGCCAGCGGAATCTCATCGACCGTCAGCGCCGTCGACACACCGATTCCGACAAGACTGAGTCGGTTCACCGCACGCACGCGGAGGGAAATCTCTCCGACGCCGGCATCAAGCGAGGCCGCCACGTCCAAGTCGTACGTCAACGTCAGGCTGCTCCCGGCCCCCAGGTCCAGTAGCTGCTCCGCGGACGCGGTCACCGCGTCGGTCCAGGTTTGCCCGTCGTCGGACACTTGGAGGACCAGGCTATCGAGCGGATGCTCCGTCCGCATGGTCGGTGTCACGGTGACGTCAAGCGCCGTGGTGTTCCCCCAGATACGGAAATCGCCTGGATCGACGACGCCGTCTTCGCCAATGGAAATCGTCTCGAACGGATCGTCCGAAGACCCATTTCCGTTCTGGTCTCCGATGGACAGCGACGCGATACGAAACACGTCGGCATCCGGCGCAACGACGTCGATTCGGATCGGAACGTTCTCCGTCGTCATGTTGCCGAACTGATCAACCGCGACTGCACGCAGCCAATATCGACCCAGGGGCGGAATCAGCATCCTCACGGAGCCTTCGTCGCCTGGGATACTCGGGATGGTCGACAGATTCGACACTAGGCTCCCGTACTCCTGGAGCGTTGCGAAGTTCGCGCTCAGGAGGGACGTCGCCGCGGCGAAGTCGCCCTCAAGGACGAGTTGACGCACGAGGCCAGCCGTGAAGCGAATCTCGTCCTGTTTGGCCTGCGGGAGTTGCTCGAATCCGGCAATGAAGGCCGCGACGCCTTCCGGATCGAGGTCTCGCAAGCTCGCGATCAACTCCGGGTCGCTCACGACGACCGCGAGCAGTGCCGTGTCGTAGAGATTTTCGATCGGCGCGCCGCCCTGCGCCTCGATCAATCCGGTCGCAAGCAGGATCGCCGTCTGGTTGACGGGCACCCATATACGCTGAGCCTGGAGATCGGGATCGTCCTCCACCCCAAGGAGCTGAAAGATTGCGCCAATCGCGTCGCCGTCAATGGTCGTGGCCAAGTCCAGCGTTCCGGTCGGCTCGGCGCCCGTCGCGACGATGACCGCTTCATCGTTCTCGTAGAACGCCGCGCCGGGATTCGCTGAGATTCCGATTTCCCCGACGTCGCCAGCCGAGCGGTCAATGGTGATCGGCTTCGCGTTGGCGAAGAGCGTGCCGCCGTCGATCTGGACCTCGACGAGGTAATCTCCGTCTGCGACGCCTTCCATATCAAACGACGCGACCCACAGCCCGTTCTGCGAGGGAACTGTGAACTTCGATACGATCGGCACAGTACCGGTGCGAGCGATCTCGTCGCCGACCTTGGCAGTGAACGCCTCGAGCTCCGCTTGAATGAGCCCGACGATGCCGGCCGGATCACCGACGACGGTCGTCAGCGCCTGGTTGAGGAACTGCGGGCCGAACTTCGCGATAATGATCGGTTGAATCTCGGCCTCGATGAACGGCAACACGATCGGGGCGATAACAGGACCAATGTCGGGCGCAATCCGCGGGAGGATCTTGGGTCCCGCGACCGGCAGGATGTTGCCGGCGACTTGGGCGAGGAGCCCGGGCAGCGCATCGTTGAGGCGGGCCTCGATCAAGGGGGGCGCGATCTCTTCGATGACGGCTAGAGCAGCGGCCTCGGCCTGTGCGACGCTGCCAGTCTGTGCGAGCGTGGTCTGGAATGCGGAGGTTACCCTCGGGTCGTCCGCCAACTGGGCCTCGATGTCGGACTCGATGTTTGCCAGCTCTGCTTGGACCGCGGGCTGCGCGAGCAGAGCGTCGAGGACCTCTTGGTCGTTGAGGAGGTCTTGCTGGAGCGACGCGTCGCTCGAGATGCGCTGTTGGATCGTGTTGGCCACGGTCGGATCGGCCAGGAGCGCGTTCTGGACCTGCGGGTCGTTGAGGCGACGCTCGATGATCGCGAGTACTTCGGGATCATCGAGGATCTGCTGCTGGAGCGCCGGGTCGTTGATCAGCGCGGCCTCTGCCAATCGAACGGCCTCGATCTCGACAGCGCCAATCACACTCCCAAGGATCGGCTGGAGCTTGAGGGCGATCGTGTCGAGAAGCGGCGCGCGGAGCTCGGGGTCGGTCGAATTCGGGAAGCCACGGTCCTCGAACTGAAGGTTCCGCATATCCGGGAGGGCGTAGGAACTGACGAGCTCGCCACTTGCCGTAGGTAGCGGGTAGCTGAATCCGACCTCGTAGTAGTAGTAGTAGGTCGTGGATGCGTCGAGCATCTCGATGGTCCGCCACACGCGCTTGGGTCGTCCGTCGACGTTCAGTACGGTCATGTCCATGGGCACGGACGAGTACGGGCCGTTCCGATCGTTCGTCGCCACGTAAAGCGTGACCGAACTGAGCGGATTCGTGTCCGATCCCGGCCATGCGGGAAGCACCAGCAGCAGCAGTTCCTCGTCGATCACGAACGGATAGTCGAAGCTGCCCGTCGCCGAAACGTCTACGGCGTCCGCCGTCGCGGCAACACCCGTCTGCGAGAGAAGGTTCACGGCAACCTGCGACGCGCCCGGAGTGCGGACATAGAGTGTGAGCTTGCTGCCGACGACGGACAGAGGTAGACGAAGCGTGTCGTCAAGGATGCCAGTAGGGTTCTCCGCGGCCGCATCAAGCAGCGGGATGAACAGTGGATTTCCGAAGTTCTCGAGATCAAGACCCGACGGGTCTTCGACCAGCACGGGCTGCGTTGGCTCGGTGTCCAGCGACGCCGGGAAGATGGGCACGGCGATACCGAGCAGAGAACCATCTCGGATCAACTGCGGGAGGAGCGCCTGAATTAGTGCCTTGGTCTCTTCGTCCAGATCCGGTGCGTCGGTCGCGGTGGCGAGCACCTGTTGCAGAATCTTGATGTAGTTCGGCACGTCGATCGCGAGTCCGCCCACGGTGACCGTCGTTACATTGACAGTCGTTGTCGCATCGCCGGTTAGGCCCACGACATCGCGCACCGTGACGGAGATGGGGAATTCACCGAGCGCCCCGAACGTGCGAGTCACAGTCTCCCCGGTCGCGTCCGTAACGCCGTCGCCGTCGGTGTCCCACGAAAAACTACGCACCTCGGTGTTGTCGACTGCCGCAGCCGTCAGGGTCACGCTCGCGCCGGCACGAACGCTAACGAACGGCGGCGTGATCTCAACGGAAGGCGGAAGATCGTCGACCATCGTGAACGTGAGGCCACGCGTGACTGCCCCACCCGTGATCGTTATCGCGACCGGACCGAGGATCCCATCCCGCGAGTAGAGCGTTGAGAAGGTCGACGTGAATTGGCCGTCCTCCCCGGCGATCGGCTCCGAGAAAAGTGCTGCCGGTGAGAAACTGAGTAGGGTTCCGGTCGCCACGCCGTCTCGGTCGATCAACTGGCCCGTTATGGTGAGACTCGCAGACCCGTCGGCTCCGAGGGCCAGGCTCTGGGATCCTTCGCTGAGCAGAATTCGTTCGCCTGTGAGTGTCACGTCGGCGATGGTCCCGCCGGCGATCACGCTCGCCGTCCCGACGAAGACATCGCGCGAGCCGACGATGTTGCCGGCCGGATCGACCACTTCGATCAAGAGGACTTCCTGGGACGCAATCACGGCACGACCCAGGTCGAAGAAGACGACTGAATAGGCATCGGCTCCGGCTTCGCCAATCTCGCCGACCTGCGCCGTCGGTGTGGGTCGGCTCACATTGGAGACACGAACCGTAGATCCCGCGGCCGGAATCGTGACCCCAGGTCCCGCAAACACGGTCCCGGTGATCGAGAAGATCTCCGACGACGCAAGTAGGTTCGTTCCAATGAGTCCGACGTTGACGGCGCCGTTGAACACCTCGCTCGAGGTCACCGGGCGGGAGACAGATCCGATGACGTCTTCGCCAACGCGTGCGACGACTTCAACGATCTCGCCTGTGGCGTGGGGTTCCACGAGACTGACGAATGCGGTGGAAAACGCTCCGACACCGGCTTCGCCGACAAGCTGCGTCGGATCGATGCCGTTGAGCGTGATGTCGACTTCGACGCCTTCCTTATCGAGGACCGGAGTTATGCCATCGATATACGTGACAACACCCGTCACTGCGACTACCGGGTTCGTCACGGGTATGTCCGTCACGATGTCGATCTCGGCCGCATTGGCCTCGACGTCGGCCGCCAACAGGCGACGCTCCGCGGTGCCGCGAATCGCGCCCTCCGCATCTGCAACGGACACCTGCACCACGTCACCAGAGCTCGCGACGACGCTGTTCGTGATGAAGCCCTGGAACGTGACCGTGTACGCACCCGGCCCGGCATCGCCGGTGAGGCTTGTGTCCGTGAGGCCCCGAGTGGTGTTTGTGAGCGTGACGGTTAGATCGTTGGGCACCGGGACCTCACCGCCTTCGCGGTAGACGGATCCGACGATGGTCATGAAGATCGCTTCGGCTTCAGGCTCGGGTGTCAGAGTGATCGTCACGTCCGCGGAGATATCACCGACACTGATCGAGACCGTTGCCGAGCCGTCCTCCGTCACGAGGTCCGATGTGTAAACGGCACTGTATACGCCGTCGCCGGCATCCGACACGTCCCCAACGGAGCCAATGCCGTCGACGATCGCTGCAGCGACACCCTCAACGCCGGGGACTGCGTTCCCGAACTCGTCCGTCACCGTGGCGGACACGCTTGCCGTCGAGATTCCGTCGCCCTGAATCGTGTTCGGCGTCGCGGTGATGGAGGCGATCGCCGACGCGGGCCCCGGATTGAGTGTGATCTGGCCAGCGCCCTTATCGCCGGAGACCGTCGCCGTCGCTGTCACTGTAGCCGTTGCTGAGACTGTGCCGGCCGTAAACGTGGCGGAGTACGTCGCGTCGCCGTTGTTCGTAACGTCGCCGGTTTCGCCTTGCGCCGAGGCTAGTGTCACCACCTCGTCCGTCACGGGCACGCCATTCCGCTCCATCGTAATGGTTACTTCGCTGGACGAAACGCCGTCGGCGGTAAGCGTAGCGTCGCCAAAGGTGACGACGATGTCAGAAGGAACGCCGATGACGCTAATCTGCGCAAAGCCCTCGTCACCCTCAAGCACTGTCGAAGTGACGGTAAGCGCGACTCCTGCGATGTCTTCACTGCTCACGGGCGCCTGGTAGGTTGCCTCGTATACGCCCTCGCCGACGTGGGCGAATTCCACCGTCAGCGTGCCTGCCGTGACGCTCGCGGTGAGCGTGTCATCAAGGACGAGGTTCCCCTCGTCGTCCGTCACGGTTGCCGAGATCGTCGATGTCGCGTTGCCGTCGCCGTCGATCGTCGCGTCCGCGAATTGGACCAGCACACCCGACAATATCAGGTCGACCGTGGCGCCGAAAACCGACTCGTCGTCCTCCGTGACAACATATACCGCTCGCCCGCGTAGCGTGCCGTTCTCCGACGCGACCAGAACCATCACGTCGCCAGGAAGCGCCGCGTCCCCGAGAAAACTAAGCAGGGGAATGCTGAACTGCCCATTTTCTGACGATGTCGACGAATTCGCTTCGACCGTTGGGCGCGACGTGTTCTCCAACGTCACGGTTAGGCCGCTTGCGGGCGTCCCGTCGGGCTCTGCTACCACGCCCTGAACCGTGAATACGGGCGCCGCCAGCGCCGGCATCGTAGCAACGACTAGACCAAGCGCCACGAACGCCGCTATCACGTATCGTAGCCGCGAATTACGAATCGTCATGCGTTGCCTCCTACGCAGATGCCCGGCGGGTGGCTGTGATACACGCGCCGCATATCGCCGCGACTCAAACTTGGAAGGCCATCGATAGCCCAGGACTCGGCGAAGGTCGCAGTGGTTGACTTGAATGGGCGCCGAACTGAGAGTTCGCGTGTCAATGTATGAAGGATTCCCCGGTGTTCTGCAACTTTGCAGCCTGTGTGCTTGTCTGGCCATACTGCCCGCGACCGTGATGTCCGATCTTATTGTCGTGGGAGACGGTGCCGCCCTTCAACGTCGCTCGCGTAGCCTGACAGAGGCGCGGGAGAGAGGGACCCGCCGGAGGGCTCCCCTCTCTCCCGCGACGAACCGATATCTCTGGTGCGGGCCGTTGGCTACTTCAAGATTACCATGCGCCGCATCGCGCTGAACGAATCAGCCTCTATGCGGTAGAAGTAGAGACCGCTCGCAACAGGCTCGCCCGTCTCGTTGCTGCCATCCCAGTAGACCGACTTCGACCGTGAGGTGTACGTCCCGGCCGGCAGATAGCCGACGTCGAGGGCGCGCACACGCTCGCCAGCCGCGTCGTAGATCGTGACGCGCACACTGGCTGCCACGGACAGTTGGAAGGGAATCCACGTTTCGGGGTTGAAGGGATTCGGGTAGTTCGCCAGCAGTGCGCTTTGATCCGGAACGACGCTCAGCAGGATCGACTCGAAGTTGAACCGACCGCGCCGTACGTCTTCCGCGGTGATCGTGTGGCGCACCGTGGGAACACCGCCGAACGTGCCGCTGGGATCGTCGATCCGCAGCTCGAAGGTGTCGCCGATGCCGTACTCGCCGCCGGACAGCCTCAGGAACGTCGTCGCGAACCGACCATTGCCGGCTGCGCGTCCGCCGACGTCACTGACAACCTCTCCGGTGCGCAAGCTCGTAACGGTAACGTCCAAGCCGTTCACCGTCGCGAGGTTGTCCTCACGGACGAGCGCACCTTCGAGGACGAACACCGGGGTAGAGCTGGAGTTGTAGACCACGTTGGAGATAGGCGCCGCTGCGGCGGTGTTCTGCCACGGTTGTCCATCGAGTGTGAGGGTCGTCGCAGCCGTCGCGACCACGATGTAGCCCTGACCGCCCGTGATGTCCGCTGAGTCAGGCGGATACGAGACGAATCGACCTTCCTCTTCGCGGATGACAACACTGACGTCGTCAGACAGCGCCGCGAGATCGGCGATCGTGTCGACGGCGCCGCTTCGCGTCACACCGACGAGGTTCAGACCAGCGGTGAGGTCTACGCTGTCGCTCAGAACGCCACCGGTGAAGGTCTGCTGGCGTGCCTGCTTCATCACCACGATCGCGGCCGTCGCGTCACCGAGCGGGACATCCGCCCGGGACCCGACCGCGACTGAGGGAGTGAAGGCGGCGAATTTGCCTTGGTCGTTGACCATGACGATGACGCTGACGAAGTCCTCGCCACCAAGCCGGTCGAAGAGGTCGCTCGCAAGGGCGATACCCTCATCCTTCACCGGCACGTGGATCATGTTCACCCCCGTGTGGAGACTCACGGTGAAGTCCGTCTTCGCCTGGTAGGTGATCGTCAACGTGTCCGTGACGGCGTTCCCGGCGGCGTCAGTCACGGAGATCGTGACCGTCTTTTCGCCCGTCTCGGCCTCATTGTCGCCGCTGATGACGATCGTCGCGGCATAGACGCCCGCGTCTGCAGTCTCTTCCAGCGCAACCGCATCCGTTTGCGTCGTGTCGACCGTGCTCACGTCAGCGCTGACCGTCGCTCCGGTCTCCGTCGTGACGGTGATGACGAACGACAGGCCGCTGCGGACCGTGGACGGATCGGCTGAGGACGAGTCGATCGCCGGCGCGGTGTTGTCCAGCGACACGGTCACGTCAGCGGTGATCGTCGCCGTGTTCCCAAATCCATCCGTGACGGAAACCGTCAGCGCGGCGTCGGCGACGTCGTCCCCTGCGATCACCATGTAGGATCCGGTGACGGAATCGAAGCCATCCGGAGGTGTCGCTGCATCATCGATCGACACGACCACGTCGGTCGCACCGGCCACGCCCGCGATCGAGAAGGTCGCCGTCGCGCCGCTCTCGACCTCAGCGGTCACGGTGATCGCCGTGCCTGCCGCCGCGGACGACGGACTTGCCGTGATGTTCTGGACAACCGCCGCACCGTCATAGGTGAAGGAGTCGGTGACTGCCGGCGTCACGCTTGCCGAACTAGCCGACACCGTGATGCTCGTGCCGTCAGTGGACTCGCTTCCGAGTGCGATTGTGACCTCGAAGCTCCCGATCGAGTCGGACGTGACTGCGGTATCGGCCTGACCCGGGATCGCAATCGTGACCGTCTCGGCCGCACCAAATCCGTTGCCGGCGACTGTGAGATGAGCGCCGACGGATCCGCTCGCCTCGACCACGATGATCGACGAGCCGACCACGAACGCGCCGTCGATGGTGCCGATCGTGCTGGCGGAGGTGATTATGAGGTCATGGGTTCCGGCCGGCACAGCGGGTATGGTAACCGTCGATGCGAACGAGCCATCTGCCGCGCTCGTACCGTTCGCGACCGTCGTCGCGGACGACGGGCCGATCGAGAACGTAAGCGCCTCTTCGCTGCCGAAGCCGCGCCCCGCGATCTCGACTGTGTCGCCGCGGAATGCAGCCACCGGTACCGTCGCGGGGCTGGTGATCGTCCCGACGAGTCGCGGCGTCGCCGTCGCCGTCTTCAGGAACGTACCGCTCCCGCTCGCGGCGGTTATCGAGTGCGCGCCGCCCAGCACATCGGTCAACGTGAACTGGGTGGTGAAGACACCGAAGTCGTCCGTCTCGGTGGATGTCGTCGTTGCGAGTGCGGCGCCATCCAGTGTTACCGTGACCGGCTGGTTCGGGAAGTAGCCCGCACCACGCAGAGCGTACTGAGTGTCGAGCTGAACATCGCTCATCACAGTACCGGCGTCGTTGAGGACCGTCAATTCCGCGATGACCGCATAGAGGATCGATTCCCCGGCGATCTCAATGCTGAGATTGCCGCCCGGCACAGGCTCAGCCGCGGTACCGACCAGGAACATCACTTCGAACTTCGCAGTGCCGTCGGTAATAATGCTGTTCCCCGTGTTCCCACCGGTCAGGATCGTCAGATCCGCCTCGGGTACCTGGGTTGCAGTTATTGCCGTCTGGGGTCGCAGGCGGATCGGCCCGATGTTCTCGACGACTCGGAGCGCGCCGACATTATCGGTTGCAAAGCCGGTCAGCGTCAGCGTGGCATCACCGGAGCCCGCGGTCTGGCTCAGCGCAAGGCGCACCCCCTTGGTTACAATCGTCGGCGCGACACCGAGCTCTTCAAGCCGGAGGAATCCGGACTCGAGGCCGGCGCTTACGCTGGTCACGTTGACGGCGATCTCCGTCGAGGCGCTCGCGAGCACCCGGCTCGGAACGATGAACGTCAGGCTGTAGACGCCGTCGGCGCCGACCGACTGTGAAGTGATCGTCACGTTGCTCGCCTCGTCGGTCGCGACGGTGCGATCCGTGTTGACCGGCGCGATTTGGACCTGCAGGGCATCGCTGGCTCCGGAACCGTTACCGGTCAGCGTCACGGTCTCGTCGAACTCAAAGGCGATCGGCGAGATGCTCGTGATGTTCGGGTCCACGCGGAAGGTCGCCGTCTGCTCTTCCGTTGTCGTCAGACCGACGGCGCGGATCTGCTTCGAGCCGCCCGCAATGGCAGGAACTGCAAAGCTTGCCACGAACCTACCCGTGCTGTCCACGACTGGGACAATGGAAATGCCGAAGTCGCTGAGGGGCTGACCTCCGAAGAATAGACTAATCGCCTCACCTGCCCCAAAGGTCGCCAACGCGGGTGCGATCACCAACGCGATCCCGACGGTGCCGGCAGACAAATCTGCTGTCTGCGTGGAATTCTGAACGGTCAACCCAGAGCCGCTGCCAGTGATCGTGAACGGCTGTGCGGCCGGAGACGACCCCAGTGTGGCGGTTACCACAAGGAGGTCACCTGTGCCGGGCACAACGTTTCCAATCGTCAGCGTCTCCGTGAACGACCCGTCGTCTCCAACGGCGATGCCGATCGGCGTGGCGTCGACGGGGGTGCCGGCCGCGTTGTTACCGAGCTGTACGGTAACCGTCGCGTCCTTGTGGAGCCCGGTACCGGAGGCGATCGGTTGATCGCCGACCTTACCGGATGCGACGCCCAGCCACACGGTCGGCGTCACGGTTAGGACCGGACCGGTGATCGTTCCCACCTGCGTCGTGTATGTGACGTCGGACGAGGTCGCCGCAAGCACGAAGGCGTTCGACACTGTGCCGAGGCCATTCGTGCTGAGGCTAACCGACTGTCCGTTGCCTAGCGTAACGTCGACGGCTGTGCTTGCCGGGAATCCATCACCGCCAACCGTGGTCGTTTCGCCGACGATCGCGGACACGGCAGCTGTCGCACCATTGAGCGTGGTCCGCTCAGCGATCGTAAAGGCGCTCGATCCGACGGTCGAGATCGTGCTCGCACGCACGGTCACGCTGCCCTTGGGCTGCTCAACCGCGTTGGTCTCGATGTTGAAGCTACCGATGGAATTTGTCGTTCCGGTCACGAACCCCGTCGTGCTGCCGAAGCTGAGGCTAACGCTCGCATTCGGGTCGAAGCCCGCTCCGGATATTACGAGCGCGTCCCCGACCTGGCCGCTGGTCGGCTGTACCGAGACAAGCCCGCTGACCGTAAAGGACAGCCCGAGGTCCAGGGCGTCGTTGCCGGTGCTGTTGAAGTCCGCCGCCTGTTGGAGCCGGATTACACGCGTGCCGGCGCCCGAAGGCGGGACATTGAAGGTGAACTGGATTTCGCCGGCTGCGTTCGCGTTCACCAACGTCGTGTCTGCCGTGACAGCACCAACGAGGTGCTTCGTGTTGCCGTCGACGAGATCCACAACGGACGAGATCGCTGCGCCATCATATTCAACGCTGACGGCGTTGGCGATCACGCCCGCCGTCCCGTTGGCGAACCCGGTCGCTTGTACCGTCACCAGCGTGCCGGCACTGCCGGCTCCTGGCGATACGGGCTTGCTCGTGAGTCCCGCGACCGTGTTCGTCAGCATGAAGGACTCGCCACCGCTGTCTCGGTCGGTGTCGAGGGTCGTCGCGACGTCGAGGAACGTCAACGCGTGCGTGCCGGCCGTTGTGTCGGCGATGTGCGCTGTCGGCATCGTCACCACGACCGTAAAGGTCCCGTTGGCGGTGACGGTTATCTCGAACTCAGCATCGACGTTTCCTGCACCGTCGAGCGCCGTCGTCCCAAGAAGGATCTTCTGGTCCGTATCCCCGGGGGCGAATCCGGAGCCCGTGATCGTGACTGCCGAACCTAACGCTGCCGTGTCGACATTTCGGGTGATCTTTTCTTGAATCGTGACGGTCGGGTTCATAACTGGCGCGGTAAACTCAGGCGACGTGCGAATGGAAGCGGCGCCACGGACCGAGTCGGGCGTGCCGGTCGGCGCCGCGAAGGACACCTCGAAGACACCATTGTCATCCGTGAAGATCTGCTGTGTGACGGTGTTCACGGACCACGTCCCGCTGCCCGACTTGGCCAGTGCTGGCCGTTGCGGACTGCCGAACGCCGTGTCGGCGTCGAACTCGATGCGTCCGACGATCGCCGAGGGCGGGTAGTTGACGCCGCGAGCGGTGATGGTGTCGCCCGGCTGTACTGTCACACCGGTCGGAACCGTCACGAGTGTCGCCGTCGCCCCTGTCGTATCGGCCGTCGAGAAGACGAACTGTGACAACGAGGCCTGGGACACGGAGCTGAGTAACACATGGATCGGTACCGCACCCGATGCCTGCGCCGTCATCGCGAAGGTCACCGTGAACGCGCCTTGGGAGTTCGGCGTGAACTGGTTAGCACCGTTCGCCGTTCCCGTAGACACGCCAAGGGACGTGACCGCGGTTGGCGCGGCTCCGAGCCCGATCTGATACGTGCTCACCACCGAGCTGAGTCCTCGGCCGCTCACAGTCACAGTACGACCGGTCGTGCCGGTCACCGGCGAAACCGACGTAACTTCGGGCGTGATGATGACGGTCGTCGTCGATATCGCGGCGGCTGTGGCCGTCGCGGCACGGACTACCCGTCCGTTCTGGGGACCGTCGTGCGCGGGCATGGCGAACGTCGCGTCTACAAGAAGTCCGCGTGCGTCCGTCGTGCCGTTTGCCGTCACGGCAACGCTCGTGAACGAGGGCGTTGCCGCCACCGCGTCCGCAATCTTAAGAGTGACGGACCTGTTCGCCCGAAAGCCGTCGGCGTTCACGGTGACCGTGGCTCCGATCGTCACCGGCGTCGTCACCGAGACAATGCGCGGAACGATCGAATACGCCTCCGTATCGCTCTCACCGGCGCCGCCAATAGTAGAGACAAGGTTCGCGCCACCGACGATTGCCGTGTCTGCCGCCGACGGCAGTGTCGCGATGGTGAAATCGAACGTTCCGTCTGCGGCCACGTCTCCCGTGCCTATGGACGAGCCGCCGATCGTCAACGCGACTTCGCCACCCGCGGCTGCGTCATCCTTGAAGCCGAGTCCGAAGATCGCGACCGACACGCCAAGCGTGGACTGTCCCTGATGGTTGGCCGCTGGCTCGCTGCCGTTGATGTCATGAATGACGATCTCAGGCGCGATGGAAAACGTGCCGCTCACGATCTCTTGAGCTGAGTCCGTGGAGCCGGTCACGAACACCGTCTTCTCCCCGTACGGCAGGTCGGAGAGAACGAGGGTAACCGTCAAGTGACCGATGTTGGTAACCAGATCCGGCTGGATTAGGGATGTGTCATCCGTCAATATGCTGCCGGTGCCATCCGTGTGAGAACTTCCGTTCATCAGCGTATAGGTCTTGAGCGACGCATCCGTCGCGGCGGCGGACGCACCCTCCTTGACGTCAATGGTGATCGCTGATGTCGTCGCGAATCCGACCGCGGTGATGGCCAACTGACCGTCCGACTCGCCCAGGGTGTTCGTCCAAGTCTGCACCGGCGACGCAAACTGGACAGAGGTGCGCGTGAGCGAATAGTTCCTCACACTTGTCGCGCCCAGAGCTAGCGCGCTGGGAACGATTGTGAGCGTCACGCTGCCGCGTGCTGCCGTAGCATCCAATATGTCGGCAGGTGGTGCCGTACCGCTTGGCAACGATGCCCCAGCGGTCTTCAGCAGGTCGAGGGAATAACCCGCACCAAGGAACGCAACATCCGGCACGACGAACGTTACGGTGAATGTGCCGTCGTCCTTCGCACGGAATCCTTGGCCTGCACTGCTCGCCGACGAGTAGATGGCGCCGCCGGGCACCGCGTCGGTAAGCGTAACTGCCGGATCAGCCGTGATGTTTGCACCACTGCTGCCCAGCGTCCCATTGTAGGTGTAGAAGATGTCGTTTCCAGAGCTGTCGTTCATCCGGAGGATCAGATCTTCCGTCGAGTCGAATCCGGTCCCGGTTAGTACGACCGCCGCGCCGGCAATCAAACCGCTCGTGACGTCGGCCGTCAAGGCCCGATCAATCGTGAACGTGCCGGTACTGCTTCCAACGGAAATCGTGCGATCGCCTGTCGGGCGCGACGGCGCAGCAAACGTCACCTGGAACGCCCCGCGCGCATCGGTGATGACGTTCGCGCCACTGACGGTTCCGACGCCCGTACCGGTCAGCGTGACGGCGACGCCGTCAAACGTGACGCCCTGAGATATGCCGGGGGCGAAGCCCGTACCGGTTAAGGTAATCGAAGTGCCGACGGCGCCGTTCGACGGCGACACTGTCAACGACGCCGAGATCGTCGGCGCCGAGACGACGAAGACACCAGACGTGGCCAGCGTAGTCCCGCCCGAAATCGCAGTCGTTGCGATGATATTCGTCGCACCTGCGGTCAGGCCGAACGGCAGCAAGGTCTCGGTGACGCTGACATCGCCAGATGCCGAAGCGGACGCCCGCGTGATTTCCTGCCCGGCGATCGTGAAGATCACAAGAGGCGCCGCGGCTGGCAGACCTGTTGCCGTCAGGGTCAGCTCCGTGACGCCGGTCTGCCCAGACGTCGGCGACACGCTCAACGTCGCGGTCGTCGTGAGGGCTCCGGTCTTCGTCACGAGAGTGCCCGTGTCATCGCTTATGGACACGGACTGCGCGGCGGCCGCCGGAATCGAAGGTACGGTGAAACTAAATACAACCCGACCGTCGGCACCCACGGCATTGGACGTCACCGCGGTCTCCGTCGTGCCGAGCGTCAGACCGATCGACTTGCCAGCCGTCAGTCCCGATGCAATCACCTGAATCGATTGCCCGACCGAAGCGGACACCGGGGACGGATTGTCGGCGTCGCCGCTGAGATTACTGCCAGCGATCGAGTCGATCCCAGGCTGCATCGTGAAGGCGCTGGCCTGCTCGGCGCTCAGAGTCGCGCCGGTCACGGTGCTTGTCGTGCCTGGCTGCTCGACGATGAGCGTGTGCGCACCACTCACCAACTGCGGAACGCTGACAATCGTCGTGGCAGCGCCACTCGCATCGGTCGCCGTCGACTGGTCAGCCACGATGTTCACAGACGCCGTTCCGACACGGAACTGGAACGTGGTCTCCGCTGCGAATCCCTGGAGAACAGCTGTGATCTGATGCCCTCGTTTGACGGACACCGGTGCGCCGGTCACCGTCAACGACGGAACGACGCTGATGGTGACGAATTCCCTCTGACCGGACGAGCCACCCTCCGCGGTAATCGCATGGGTACCGTGAGGCAGTGCAGGAACGACGATTCCGACGTCAGACGCTTCTCCCGCAGCCGTTCCGAACCCGCCGCTGACCAGGTCTCCGTTACCGTTCGTGTCGTCCGGCAACGAGCCGTCTGCGGTCGCGGTCTTCCCGGTTCGGGTTACGCTTGTCGGCGCTGTGCCGCCCACGGTGAACGCAACCGTCTCTGACACGCCCGCGCCGTCGCCGAAGCCCGTCCCGCTGAGGAGGACGGTATCTCCGACTTGGAACGTCGAGGCCTGAGTCGTTGCGAGACCGAGCGCCGCCTCGAGCACGAAGGATCGTGAGGTCGGGTAGTTACCCGATACGCTCCCCGCCAGCCGAAGCGAATACCCGGAGCGATTGTAGAACTGGGACGAGACGGTCACAGACGTAGAGATCGTCCCCGTGGCGGTCGCATTGGTAAACGAGACGAAGCTACCGCCGAACGTTACGGTGACGCTCTCGCTCGCGGCAAAGCCGGTTCCAGTGACGCCAACGGTCGTGTTCGTCGTGCCGACGTTCGGGGTGATGCTGATGTTCGGCACGACCTCGAAGGTCGTCACATCCACGGAGGCGGATCCCGCCACGGCCTTCAATGTGTAGGTCGCATGCACCAGGTCCGCGGGCACGGTCGCCTGCACATCGTCCTTCTTGCCGGCGTCGGCCACTACGAGCGTCGTGGTGCCAACGATGGTGGAGCCCACCATTAGGTTGACCGTCTCAGCTGCACCGAAGCCGGTCAGATTGACCTGGATCTTGTCGTTGATGCGCGACTGTGTGCCGGTAAACGGCGACCCAAATCTGTCGGTCACCGAGCTCACGACCGCGCTGGAGTTCACGGTGAACGAGACGGGCTGACTGGCGAGCGTGACCGCGTGGGCGCCCCGCGTGAGATTCGGGATGGTGAAGCTTACCCGAATGAACAGTGCCGTCGCGTCCGCGTCGTTCTGACCATCGACGATAATTTCGTCGCCCGCGTCGCCAGCGGTGGCGTTGCCGTCAAGGTCGAGAGCGGCGCCATCAAGACGCAGCAGGCCGAGGTTCGCTCCGGCGGTCAGGGGTCCACCCTCAAGCGTGAACGTTCCCCCGACAATCGCGGAGACCGTGTGGTTGGAGATCGGCGTCGTATCGGTACCAACGAAGTCCAACGATGCGGCGACCTTCAACTGGTCGGCCGCGTCGACGCTTTCGTCTTGTATCAGCAATTGGAATACGCCCGTGCCGATCAGTCCGGCATTCAGCACTGTATAGGATGCACTGAAGGTGCCATCGCTGCCGGACGTGACGGTGGTCAACAGGGGCTCGCCGTCGTCGACGTCGGATCCGTTGTCCAAGTCGAGGTACAGATTGATGGGAATGCTGGATCCGAATCCGTCGCCCGCGACGGTGACTGAGCTACCGAGCGTCTTTGTGAGCGTGGTTCCGATGTTGGCCGCGCTACCGTCGACGGCCGTCAACTGGTTGACTATCTTGACGACGTTCGTGCCGCCACTAAGCGTGCCACGCGAATGCACGATCGCGACGGTCTTGTCGCCGTATGACTGGTTCCCAAGCGTAACTGTCGCCTGGATTTGGCCAGCGGCAACATTCGTGTCACCCGATGAGCCATCCGTCGTGTCGACGACGGTTACGGACGTCGTGCCCACTTGGACCGTCACCGTCTCGCCGCGAACAAAGCCGGCAGCGTTAAAGGTGACGGTGCCCCCAACGACTGCGGATGAGACGCTCGGCGTGAGGGGGCCGACCGGAGAGACGTTGCCCGGATTGATCGTAATCGTGCCGGCTGTCCCAGCTGCGGAGAGCGGCGTATCGATGGCCCAGAGCCCGCCCTCGATCGTCGACGGGATCGCGAAGGTCACGCCAAAGACACCGTTCGCATTGGTCGTAATCGCATCGCTGCCGTCGACAGCGCCATAGATTCCACTACCGGAGGCCTCGGACAGTCCGGTCAACGATACCTCGGTGCCGCCTTTTCGCAGTATTAGATTCCCAACAGCCGTGCTGGCGCCGTAGTTGAGTCCGATGACGCCAATCGTCCGGCCTGGCACTGCCTGCGTCCTGAATACGATCGTCGGCGCGGCGGTTGTTAGCGCCGTATTCTCGACCGCAATCGTCTCAGAGGCCAGGCTGGGATCGGAGTAGAAGAATCCCGCGGTCGCAACCGCGCCGCTGTTAGCGCCTTGGGCCTGAATCGTCACGATGCCGGGCGTGAAGAGCAGCGGCAGCGTTAACGTGCCGCTGATGCTGCCCTCGATGCCGCTGGCGATCGAAGCCGTCACCGACGTCACGGCCGGGGCGACGACGGCACCGCCCTGGATAATGCTGATCTCAACGCTCTCACCGACGAAAGGCGTCCCGGTCGTCACAACTGGCGGGTCGTCATTGGTGATGCCGGCGAATCCCTGTCCACTAAATGCGACCGTATCGTTAACGGTGCCCTGAAGGGTGCCGGTCAGGGTGAACGAAGGGATAATGCGGACCGCATTGGAGGCGGTCACTGACGTACCTGCCGTAACGACCAATGCACGGAGGCCAAAGTTGTGACCCGGCACCGTAACCGCGACGCCGTCACCGGTGCTGAGAGAGCCGTCCGTGCCCGTTGTCGCGGTCACGCCAGCAGTTAGCACACCAAGGGTGGCGCTCACTGCGCTCGACGCGGTGAATCCGTGGCCCTGCACGGTAATGGCTGCGCCAACAGTCTGATCGCCAAAGGAGGTCGTCGTGAGCGATGGATCGACCGCGACGGCACCCGTGAGGTCCGCGGTATGGGTTGCATCGTCCGTCTCGAATGCCCGCACTGTATGACGTGCCGTGACTGCCGCTCCAGGCGCCCGGCCGACGACGATGGACCCATTGATCGAGCCGTCGCTGGCAGAAGTGAGCGTCTCGAAGTCGGTTGTGAACAGCGTTCCGTTCCACAGGCCGACCGTGATGCCAACGGCGGCGGCGTAGCCGTCACCGACGACGGTCAGGCTGTCGCCGAATTCAACGCGCAACGGCGTCACGGAGACGAGTCGAGGAGCGATAAAGAGCGTTCCCGACACGCCGCCGGCGGTGACGCTATGCACTCCGTAGGTCGCCGTGGGCACACGGAAGCGGACACGCAGATGTCCCGCAGTGTCCGTCGTGACGTTGCTTGTGTTCGGGTCGATCGAGCCCTGTAGCCCCGACGAGCCATGTGTGAGAACCGTAAGCCCGTGATCGCTGATCGTGACTCTCGTGCTGTCAAAGGTGATCGACGTCGTCTGACCCGCCCCCAGTACAGCGTCAGTCTCGACGATAATGAGGGTGCCCACAGTGACCGCCTGGGCCTGAGCGGTAATCTGGGTCGTGGCGTCCGGCTGAAACACGTCCAACGCGGCCTCGGCTGAGTGCGCCGCAGCGAATAGGCCCATTGTGACAAACAGCGTCACTACGTTCCACGCCGTCAATCGAGAGAACTTTCGGGAAAAGCCTTGCACCGTGGACCTCCCGTGGCATCGCGCTAGACTGGATAGAGGACGTGACCCGTCGCCCGTCCGCCGGCTCGTGCGTCCAGAACCTCGACTAGGTTCTTCGGTCGCGTTTCTGCTGCCCACAACGATCTCCTCAGGCAAAGGGAAAAGGCGCGGACGGCCCGCCGAACATCTTATTCGGCCCCATCCCCGCATAGGCTGTGCTACCGTTCGATTATCCGATGAATGCGTTGAAGATAAATTGCGTTCGCCCACTCTTCGCCCACTCCATGGTCGCGTGCGGACTTTCCGCTTCGCTGCCGGACCGCGAGACCGCGTTCATTTGGCCCGCACACTCCGACTGGTCCGGTATTGCTTGGGTCCTCAGGCTGTCTAGAAACCAATGCATATTACGATGCCGCCAACGGAACTGTCAAGGTCTTTCTTCGCGTGCCGTGTCGCTCCC
>Ga0315304_1000002_pt1 | contig 23792 bp, 28 predicted proteins | sample CBN3_1000m_313_M_FD_204536 | JGI IMG/M metagenome (GOLD analysis project Ga0315304, IMG submission 204536) | Metatranscriptome of marine microbial communities from Western Arctic Ocean, Canada - CBN3_1000m_313 (Metagenome Metatranscriptome) | ecosystem: Environmental > Aquatic > Marine > Oceanic...
GCCAAGGGACTTGGTCAGGATATCGCGGATCCCGGCCAGACCCAGAACGGTGCGTATGCCGCCACTCGCTATGACCCCGGTGCCGGGGGACGACGGTTTGAGAAGGATCCTAGCAGCGCTGAACTTGCCGATTACCTCGTGGGGGATGGTTCCATCTACGACAGGCACATCGAATAGGCTCTTCCTGGCGTCTTCAGTTCCCTTGCGAATCGCCTCGGCCACCTCTCCCGCTTTTCCGGTGCCTACACCCACTCGCCCGTTCCGGTCACCCACTACTACCATGGCGGTAAAACTGAAAGTGCGTCCGCCCTTGCGCACGCGGGCGACACGGCGAATGCTGTTCTGTACGACTACCTCGTTGAGTTCCTGACTCGCAGGGTCAATTCTGGCCACAGACCATCTCCTCCTTAGAAACTGAGCCCGCCCTCGCGGGCGCCATCCGCCACGGCCTTGACGATGCCGTGATAGAGATGGCCAGCGCGATCGAAGACGACTCGGTCAATCCCTCTTTCCTTTGCCTTGGCCGCCACTTGTCTACCCAGGGCGCGGCCCTGTTCCACCCGGGTCGGCGCTGCTCCAGCCTCGAACTCCTGCGAGAGGGTGGAGAGCCCCACTAGGGAGTGCCCAATCTGATCGTCGATCACCTGGGCCTCGATGTTGCGCAAGGTCCTGCTGACGACCAGTCTCGGACGCTCTGGGGTTCCCACAACGATCTTGCGCGTGCGAAACCTTCTCCTCTTGCGTGCGAGGCGCTTTGCCCGGTGCCTGTCTGCCAATTCTCTGTCCTATTCTGTTGGCTGATCGGTGGGATCAGGCCACGGCCGTCTTTCCGGCCTTCCAGTGAATGACTTCATTTTCATAGCGAATGCCCTTACCCTTGTAAGGCTCGGGCTTGCGCTTTTCTCGGATGTCAGCGGCGGCCTGGCCGACCATCTGCTTGTCCATCCCGCTGACGACGATGCTTGCCTGAGCACCGGGACTGGCATTCGGCATGCTCAGCTCTATTCCTTCGGGAGCTTCGAATACGACGGGATGGGAATAACCGATATACATGGTCAGAACCTGCCCCGATAACTCGACCCGAAATCCGACACCGTGTACTTCCAGACTCTTGGAAAATCCCTCGGTCACGCCGGCTACGGCATTGGCGATGAGGGTACGCGTCAGCCCGTGAAGGGCGAGGGATTCCTTTTCCTCTGAATCGCGTTGTACCCGCACCACCCCTGAGTCCACTTCGACCCGAATGCGGTCGACGCGGAAAGTGAGGTCGAGGGCGCCCTTGGGCCCCTTTACCGTGACCTGATCTCCGGCGACACCTACTTCGACCCCCTGCGGAAGGGCTATTGGCTGCTTACCTACACGCGACATGTAACGAAGTCCCCACTTTACCATACACTGCAAAGCACTTCACCACCGACGCCCGCCTTTCGGGCATCTCGATCTGTCATGACACCTTTTGACGTCGAGATGATGGCGACTCCCAGCCCTCTCAGGATGCGCGGCATGGCGTCCTTGCCAGCGTACTTTCGGAGCCCCGGCTTGCTGATCCGCCGAAGTCCGCGGATCACGCTGACATCATCTTCGCTGTAGCGAAGATACAGCCGCAGTTGTCCCTGCTTGTTGTCGTCGTAGTAGGCGAAATTGTCGATAAATCGCTCTTCCGCCAGAACCCTTGCGATCTCCCTCTTGAGGGCAGACGCCGGAATGTCGACGCGTTTGTGCTTGGCGTGGCAGGCGTTGCGGATCCTGGTTAGGATGTCCGCAATAGGATCGGTCATACTCACGGCTGACGAACTCCCTTGATTACCAACTGGCCTTCGTCACTCCGGGGATTTCTCCCCGCAGCGCCAGTTCGCGAAAACATATGCGGCACAGGCCGAACTTCCGATATACCGCCCTCGGCCTGCCGCAACGATTACAACGAGTGTACTTTCGCACCTTGAACTTCGGCTCTCGCGAGGCTTTGATGAGCAGGCACTTCTTCGGCATTTGGTATCCGAACTCCTGAAGTCGCGGTCAGTTGCTGAACGGCATTCCAAACAGACGGAGAAGCTCGCGCGCCTCCTCGTCTGTCGAAGCCGACGTGACGAAAGTGATGTCCATCCCGCGGATGCGGTCGATTCTGTCGTAGTCGATTTCGGGGAAGATGATCTGTTCCCGTACGCCTAACGTGTAGTTCCCGCGGCCGTCAAAAGCCCGGACGGGGAGCCCCCCGAAATCGCGCACTTGGGGCAGAGCGAAATTCACCAGTCTATCAAGAAACTCGTACATCCGCTCCCGCCGAAGGGTAACCATGGCCCCTATGGCCATCCCCTGGCGGAGCTTGAAGTTGGATATGGCCTTCTTGGCTCGTCGGATCGACGGCTTCTGCCCGGTAATGGCCGTCAGATCGCCAACGGTGGCCTCTAAAACCTTGGAATCCTGCACCGCATCGCCGACACCGACATTGACGACTATTTTCTCGAGTAGAGGCACCTGCATGGTGTTGCGGTAGGCGAACCGCTCCCTCAGCGCGGGCAGGATTTCCTCTTTATACTGTGTTCTCAGGCGTGCCACTATTGGTCCCAGTCGGTTATTCGGAATCTATCATCTCGCCACTGCGGGCGGAGACTCGCATGTTGCGGCCATCTTCCAACTTCGTCTTTCTGACCCGAGTTGGTCCATCGGTCTTGGGACAGATAACCATGACGTTCGAGGCGCTGATGGGGGCCTCCCGTTCGACAATGCCCCCCTGAGGATCGCGCTGGGTTGGCCGGGTGTGGCGTTTCATCATCCTCACCCCCTCCACGATCAGGCGATCACCACCTTTGATTACGCGGAGAACGCGTCCCCTCTTCCCCCTGTCGTTGCCGCTGACAATCTGAACCGTATCATCCCTGCGAATATTCATGATGCAACCTCAAGAAACTCCTTCTAAACGATCTCGTCTACTTTCGTGCGCGCTCATACTGCACACTGAAAATCCTGCACGACGAACGCTTTGCACGCACCTCTTACGATCTCGCCATCCATCGCGTCGTCGCTAAACTACCTCAGGCGCCAGTGAAATGATGCGCATGAATTGCTTGTCTCTGAGCTCGCGAGCCACAGGGCCGAATATGCGGGTCCCCCTGGGTTCGTCGTTGATGTCGAGAAGAACCGCGGCGTTGTCATCGAAGCGGATGTAGGATCCGTCCGGTCTGCGGTATTCCTTCTTGGTTCGCACAATGACAGCTCTCGCGACCTCACCCTCCATAAGGGGGCCATTGGGTACGACATCATGAACCGCCACCACGACCAGATCTCCCACCCTCGCATAGCGCTTCTTGGAGCCTCCGAGGACGCGGATGCACTTGGCGCGACGGGCGCCGGCGTTGTCAGCCATTTTCAGTATAGAGTATTCGTGAATCACGTCAGTCTTCCCTGTGTTTTACCAGGATTTCCACTAGCCGCCAGCGCTTGCTTCTACTCAGTGGTCGGCACTCCCGAATGCGTACCGTGTCGCCCACACCAGATTGATTGTTCTCGTCGTGGGCGACGAGCTTGGAAACCCGCTTGATTCCCCGCCCGTACATACGGTGGGTAGTCCGCTGTTCGATGGCGATTACGCGAGTCTTGTCGTTCGCCGCCTTGACGATGAGTCCCTCGATCTCGCGTCCGCCTCGTGTCTGCTCTGCCGTCATTGTCCGCTACCTACCTGACTGATTGGCTGTTTCTGACTTGCTGGCCAGCGTCCTCAGTCCCAGTTGGTGCTCATTGAGGACAGTTTGGACTTGGGCGACATCGCGACGCACCTGACGCAGCCGGATGGGGCTGCTCAACTGTCCCAGGGCATTCTGGAACCGAAGGTTGAAGTTCTCTTCGGCCAACTCGGTGAGCTTGATCTGCAACTCCTCTACGCTGGATTCTCTGAGCTCGCTAACTTTCATACTCCGCTCATCCGCTCTACGAACTTGACCTTGATGGGAAGTTTGTGACCCGCCTTGCGAAGCGCTTCCCGGGCCACCTCAATGGGGACACCCGAAATCTCGAACATGACGCGCCCCGGCTTGACCACTGCCACCCAACCCTCGGGAGCTCCCTTGCCCTTACCCATTCTCGTCTCAGCAGGTTTCTTGGTGATTGGTTTGTCGGGAAACACGCGGATCCACATCTTTCCCGTTCGACTCATCGATCTGCTGATGGCCACTCGGGCGGCCTCTATCTGGCGACTCGTAATCCAGCCGGGCTCCAATGACTTGAGTCCGTACTCGCCAAAGGAAACCATCGCGCCCCCCTTGGTCTGGCCGCGCATGCGACCACGGGACTGTTTCCGCCACAGGACCTTCTTAGGCATTAACATAAGTTAACTCCACGAGCCCGGCGGCTATCCCGCCACCTGCTCTTCCCCTTCGACGACTTCACCGAGGCAGATCCAGACCTTCACGCCGACGGTCCCCGAAACCGTAAAGGCCGTCGCCGTGGCGTAATCGATGTCCGCACGCAAGGTGTGCAGAGGGACGCGGCCGGCTGGTTCCGATCGCTCCCGACGCGACATCTCGCTGCCGCCGATGCGGCCCGCACAGACAATACGGATTCCCTCAGCCCCCATGCGCATGGTGGAAGCCACGGCTTTCTTGATGACTCGCCTGAAGGCCACGCGCTGCTGCAACTGCCTGGCCAGGTTATCGGCCACCAGCTGGGCGTCGAGCTCGGGCTTCTTGATTTCCTGGATGTTGAGAGAGACGTCCTTGCTGGTCAACTGCTTGAGCTCGTCTCTGAGTTTGTCGACCTCGGCTCCCCTTCGACCGATGGCGATACCCGGCCGCGCCGTGAATACTTCCACGGTCACGCGCTTGGGATGGCGTTCGATGTGGATGCGCGACACACCCGCCCGCTGAAGCCGCTGTCGTATGTATCCGCGTAGGATGAGGTCCTCTTTCAGGAGCTCTGAATAGTCCTTCTCGGCAAACCAGTTGGAACGCCATCCCTTGATGACGCCGAGCCTGAAACCGTACGGATGAGTTTTCTGTCCCAAGGAGCTCCCCTATTCCTCTATTCTCCAGACTCTTCCTCCGCCTCGACTTCGGCGGGGTAAGGGCCTTCGGCGCCGTCGCTGACGACGACGGTAATGTGACTGTGACGCTTCTTTATCTGATCGGAAGAACCTCTGGCGCGCGGACGGATTCGCTTCAAGTCACGTCCCTCATCCGCCACGATCCGACTCACGAACAGATCCTCGGCATCCACCGGGTTTTCCTCATCTCGGTTCACCGCATTGGCAATAGCAGATCTCAAAGTTTTCTCGACCACTTTCGCCACGTGCCTGGTAGAGAACCTGAGAATCGTCAGGGCCTCCCCGACGGGCTTACCTCGAACGAGGTCGATCACCTGCCTGACCTTTGTGGCCGGCACTCCCACTTGTCTGGCTACTGCTCTGGCTTCCATTTCCTGCCTATATCGCCGTGACGTAAAAATGCCTCAGTGCCTGTCACTGTCGTCACCTTCGAACTGCAACTGCAGTGGCCCGCTCCGTCGATCTCCCACTGTGGGCCCGGAATGTCCTCGTGGGCGAGAATTCACCTAGCTTGTGACCCACCATATTCTCACTGACGTACACGGGGATAAACTTGTTGCCGTTGTGAACGGCGAGCGTGAGGCCGACAAAATCGGGTGTGATGGTAGATCGCCTCGACCAGGTCCGTATGACCTGCTTGTCACCTGTCCGATTGACCTCTTCGACTTTCGCAGCCAGCTTTTCGTCTACGAAAGGTCCCTTCTTGACCGATCTTGGCATTATTTGAGGCTCCTCGCCACCGACTATTTCTGCCAGACTACTTCTGATTGCGCCGGCGCACGATCCAGGCGTTGGACTTGCGCTTGCGCTTGCGGGTCTTGTAACCCTTGGTTGGCTTACCCCAAGGCGTGACGGGATGCCGACCACCGGATGATTTTCCTTCACCGCCTCCGTGAGGATGGTCCACGGGGTTCATCACCACCCCCCGCACCTTTGGACGCCGACCCAACCATCGTGACCGACCCGCTTTCCCCAGCACGACTCGACCGTGGTCTACGTTGCCGACCTGTCCAATAGTGGCCTGACATCCAACGGCGACTTCTCTGATCTCACCCGAGGGGAGCCTCAACTGCACGCGCTCCCCGTCCCGGGACATTATCTGCACCTCGGCACCAGCACTGCGTGCCATCTTGGCACCCTGTCCCGGATTGATCTCCACATTGTGGACGGTCATGCCAATAGGTATCCGGACCAGCGGCAGGGCATTGCCCACGGCTATGGGTGCATCGGGCCCGGACTGGATTTCCGCGCCTAAACCCACCCCCTGAGGGGCGAGAATATAGCGCTTGTCGCCATCGCGATAGACGATGAGAGCGATAAAGGCGGACCGGTTCGGGTCGTATTCGATGGATGTCACCTTGCCTGGCACGCCCGGCTTGTTGCGCCGGAAGTCGATGGTGCGGTATCTCCGCTTGTGCCCCCCGCCCCGACGTCTCGCAGTAATGCGCCCCCGGTTGTTGCGGCCACCCGACTTCGTAAGAGACGAAGTCAGGGACTTCTCGGGCGCACTCGCCGTCAACTCGTCGAAGGAATTAACGGTCTTGAAGCGCTGCGTGGGTGTGATGGGTCTGAATCTTTTTACAGGCATCTACTTTCGACTCGCTCCCACTCCTACAGATTCTCCACCAACTCGATTGAATCGCCGGATCGAAGTGTGACGTAGGCCTTCTTCCAAGATCTAGTGGATCCCTGGTGGACCCCCTGCCTCTTGGGTTTGGGCGCCACGTTCAGCGTTCTGACCGACTTTACCCTGACCTCAAAAATGCTCTCGATCGCATGGCGGATCTGAATTTTATTCGCCCGCCGATCCACCCTGAAGGTGTAGGTATTTCGATCTCTCAGAATAGTGGCCTTTTCGGTCACCACCGGACGTTCGAGGACACTCCTTAGATCGCTCATCCCTGCGACTCCTCTCCGGCGGTCCTGCGGTGGACCTCGGCGAGGACATCGACTGCCTTGCGAGTCAGAACCACTAGCTCGGCGGACACCACGTCGTAGGTGCAGACCGTTGCCGCAGGCCGTAAAGTCACTCCGGGAATGTTGCGGCTGGACTTGACGAGCACCGGCACGCTCTGGGGGGTGATGAACAGAATCCGCCCAGCTTCGAGCCCGCAGGCCGATATGAGTCCGGCAAATGACTTAGTACTCGGTTCCTGAAATTCGAAGTCATCCAGGACTCGGACATTCTTCCCCCTCTCCTTCAAGGATAGAGCGGAGGAAAATGCCAGGCGCTTGAGCGGCTTGGTCAAGGTGGTGTGATAGGACCGAGGCTTGGGGCCGAAGGCGACGCCGCCGCCTCTCAGCAAGGGCGCCGTCACGGTTCCCCGACGGGCCATACCCGTGCCTTTCTGTTTATGGTGCTTGCGGCCGGATCGGTTGACCTCGGCACGAGTCTTTGTCGATGCATTCCCCTGACGCTTATTCGCCTCGAAGGCGACGACAGCCCTGTAGAGGGCGTAATCCGACACCTTGGCGTCGAACAGGTGGGCGGGGAGTTCGACTGTTCCCGCCTTCTCTCCCTCTATGTTCAATACATCTACAGAAGTCATCTCGTTCGCTCGCTCACACCTTGATGTCTATGCCGATTCCGGCGGGCAGATCCAACTTCATCAGCGAGTCAACTGTCTGTGGAGTCGACTCGAATATGTCGATAAGGCGCTTGTGTATTCTGGTTTCGAATTGCTCGCGAGACTTTTTGTCCACGTGTGGCCCCCGCAGGACGGTGTACACGGTCCGCTCTGTTGGCAGGGGCACGGGACCGACTATGCGAGCGCCGCTACGCCTGACGGTCTGGACTATTTCATCGACCGACCTGTCGAGGGCGGCGTGGTCGTACGCCTTCAGGCGGATCCGAATTCTATCGACAGCCAACTCCGGTCTCCTTTAGCATCTCTCTCTTACTCCGTGACGCCGATTACAACGCCCGAGCCTATAGTCCGCCCGCCCTCGCGGATGGCGAACCTCAACTGCTCTTCGATGGCGATGGGCTGATGCAGATCCACTTCCATCGTGACATTGTCTCCGGGCATGACCATCTCTGTACCCTCCGGAAGTACAATGGACCCGGTCACATCCGTGGTGCGGAAATAGAATTGTGGCCGGTATCCGGAGAAGAACGGCTTCTCGCGCCCGCCCTCCTTGGAGGTGAGCACGTATACCTCCGCCTTGAACTTGGTGTGAGGAGTAATGCTCCCGGGCTTGCACAGAACCATGCCGCGAAGAAGCTCGGCCTTCTCGACTCCGCGCAGAAGCAATCCCACGTTGTCGCCGGCCTGGCCGTCGTCGAGCAGCTTGCGGAACATCTCAACCCCGGTGCACACCGTCTTGCGGGTCTCCCTGATGCCTACGACCTCAAGGTCCTCCCCCACTTTCACCTTGCCGCGCTCGATGCGACCCGTGCCGACCGTGCCGCGACCCTGAATGCTGAAGACATCCTCGACGGGCATGAGAAAGGGCAGGTCGACCGGTCGCTGCGGCAGTGGGATATACTCGTCCACTGCCTTCATCAGCTCTACGATCGCCTGACTGCCGATCTCGCTCTCATCGCCTTCAACCGTCTTCAGCGCCGATCCCCGAATCATGGGAACGTCATCACCGGGATAGTCGTATTCGGAGAGCAGCTCGCGAGTCTCCAACTCAACCAAGTCCAGCAGCTCGGGATCGTCCACCATGTCCACCTTGTTCAGGTAGACGACGATCTTGGGAACATTGACCTGTCGGGCGAGAAGGATGTGCTCGCGAGTCTGGATCATGGGGCCGTCGGCGGCGCTGACTACGAGGATCGCCCCGTCCATCTGAGCGGCGCCGGTGATCATGTTCTTGATGTAGTCGGCGTGACCCGGACAATCCACGTGAGCGTAGTGCCGCGCGACGGTCTCGTACTCCTGGTGCGACACATTGATGGTCACCCCGCGAGCCTTCTCTTCGGGTGCGTTGTCGATGTCGTCAACCGACTTGATATCCGCCAACCCGTCCTTTGCCAGCACTATGGTGATGGCGGCAGTCAGCGTCGTCTTGCCGTGATCGACGTGACCGATGGTTCCGACGTTCACGTGGGGCTTCGTGCGCTCGAATTTGTCCTTTGCCATTTCCTGTCCTCTCCTCCGTGGCCTCGCCGCGCTTGCGACGTTATGCTCTATTCTCGGCCAGCTACCTCCGCTGGACGAGGCCCTGTACCCTAGCGACGACTTCTTCCATTATCTGCCGAGGCACTTCCCGAAATCTGGAAAACTGCATGGTGAAGATGGCCCTGCCCTGGGTAAGCGAGCGGAGCCGCGTGGCGTAGCCGAAGGTCTCGGCTAGGGGTATCACCGCGCTAACTACCTGAGCGTCGGAACGGATGTTGATGCCCTGGATATCGGCGCGGTGCGAGCTCAAGTCGCCGACGACGTCTCCCAGATACTGCTCTGGCAACACGACTTCCAGATCCATGATAGGCTCCATCAGGAACGGGGCAGCTCGCTTCAGACCCTCCTTTAGCGCCATAGATCCAGCCACCTTGAAGGCCATCTCTGAGGAGTCCACCTCGTGATACGAGCCATCTACGAGGACAACTTTTAGGTCCTCGATAGGATACCCGGCCACGGGCCCGGAAGACATCGCTTCGTGAATCCCGTCGCGCACCGAGGGGATGTACTCTCTGGGCACGTTGCCACCTACGATCTTGGACTCGAAGACCAACCCCGAGCCTGCCTCGCCCGGTTCCAACTCGATCTCGACGTGGCCGAACTGGCCGCGCCCCCCGGTCTGACGTACGAAGCGACCGGTCGCTGTCGCCGCGGAGCGGATGCCTTCCTTGTAGGCGACCTCCGGCCTGCCCACATTGACCCCCACCTTGAATTCCCGAAACAGACGGTCGGTGAGAATCTCAAGATGCAGCTCGCCCATTCCCGAAATCACCGTCTGACCCGTGTCCCCGTCGACGCGCACTTTGAAAGTGGGATCTTCGTCACTGAGCTTGGCTAAGGCCGCGTGCAGATGCTCCTGATCCGCCCGCGTCTTGGGCTCAACGGCCACGTGTACAACTGGATCGGCGAACTCGATCTTCTCCAGCTGTATCGGCTTGCTCTCGTCGCAGAGCGTATCCCCCGTCGTCGTGTCCTTGAGCCCGACCATAGCGATGATATCGCCAGCGTAAACTTCCCCGCGCTCGGTGCGATCGTTGGCGTGCATTTCCAGGAGTCGAGACACGCGCTCTCGCTTGCCAGTGTTGACATTGTAAATATAGGATCCGGCCTGCAGACTACCTGAGTAGATGCGAACGAATGTCAGGCGCCCGACATAGGGATCGGTCATCACCTTGAAGGCCAGTCCGGCGAAAGGCTCGTCGTCATCGGGCTTGCGCGCCTCGGTCTGTTCTGAATCCGGAACCACCCCCACTACCTCGGCCACATCTAAGGGGGACGGCAGCAACGCGACAATAGCGTCCAGCAGGCGCTGGACCCCCTTGAAGCGAAAGGCGCTGCCGCATGTTACCGGCACCGCCTTGAGCGCGATCGTGGCACGGCGAAGAACGCCGACAATCTCATCGGGGGTGATCTCCTCTCCATCGACGAACTTTGCGAGGAGGTGATCATCGAAATCCGCGACTGCCTCGAGCATCTTCTCTCGATGATGGAGCGCATGCTCCATCAGATCATCGGGGATCTCGGTCTCGTAAAAGTTGACCCCCTGGGAGCTGTCTTCATAGGTGACGGACTTCATCTCAATTAGATCGATGAGGCCCGTAAAAGTCTCGCCAGCGCCCATCGGTAGCTGAATGGGAACGAAATTGCTGGCCAGTCGCTCCGACAGCATCTCCAGCACGCGAAAGAAGTCCGCACCGTTCCGATCCATCTTGTTGACGAAGGCCAGCCGCGGCACACCGTATCTATCGGCCTGACGCCACACTGTTTCAGACTGGGGCTCCACGCCCCCTACGGCGCAAAAAATGCCGACGGCGCCGTCCAGAACCCTGAGCGACCTCTCGACCTCAGCCGTGAAGTCGACGTGTCCGGGCGTGTCGATGATGTTGATGTGGCGATCCTGCCACGAACACGCCGTAGCGGCCGAGGTAATCGTAATCCCGCGCTCGCGCTCCTGATCCATCCAGTCCATGGTGGTGGTGCCGTCGTGCACCTCACCCATCCGGTGGAGACGACCGGCGTAGAACAGGATGCGTTCTGTCGTAGTAGTCTTCCCGGCGTCAATATGGGCAGTGATGCCGATATTTCGAACCCGCTCTATGTTGTTTTGGCGTGCCACTCTACTGGTAATGTCTCTTTCTCAGCCGTTAGAAACTCTGAAGTTAGAATCTGTAGTGCGCGAAGGCTTTATTGGCATCGGCCATGCGGTGCACGTCGTTGCGGGCGCGAATAGCTCCGCCCTCTCCCTTAGAGGCAGCCACCAGCTCATTGGCCAGCTTGTCCGCCATGGTACGCTCTGAGCGCTCCCGTGCATAGCGAATGATCCACTTGATGGCCCTGGTCGTGCGCTCCTCGGGGCGAACCTCCAATGGTACCTGGTAGGTCTGAGACCCGACGCGGCGAGACTTGGTCAGGACCATGGGCTTGGTGTTTTCCACCGCCTTCATGAAAACGTCGATGCCCTGTATTTCCGAGCGCTCGGTCACCATGTCCATGGCCGAGTAGAAGATCTTCTCCGCCACACTCTTCTTGCCCTGTTTCATCAGACAGTTGATGAAGCGGGCGGCCAGGACACTCTTGAACTTCGGGTCCGGCTGGATCGCTCTTTTTACAGCTCGCCGTCTACGCGACATGTTCAAACACCGCCAAAGAATGGAATGGGACTGCAACTACTGCCGACGCAGATCACGATTCGCGCCTGGTGCCGTATTTCGAGCGGCTCTGCTTTCGCTCCGACACACCGCTGGCGTCCAGGACGCCGCGAATGATGTGATAGCGGACGCCGGGGACATCCTTGACGCGCCCCCCGCGAATCAGGACGATGGAGTGCTCCTGAAGATTGTTGCCCTCGCCGGGTATGTACGCCGCCACCTCCTGGCCCGTCGTCAGTCGCACTCGGGCCATCTTTCTGAGCGCCGAGTTGGGCTTCTTGGGAGTGGTCGTATAGACCCGCGTGCACACCCCGCGACGTTGGGGACATCCCTGCAGGGCAGGTGCGTCCCGGCGCTTTCCCTGGCTGCGCCTTCCCTTGCGGATGAGCTGATTGATAGTCGGCAATAGCTTCCTCTTCTCAGTCACTTGACACAGGCCCTTCGAAGACCTTTGGCAGGTTGCCCAAGCGGTCCTCAGCGAGCCAACAATAACCTCAAAAGCTAAGCAGTGAACTGCTAATCGTCAATACTATTCTGCCGTTACAGGCTCTGGAGCGAAGTCGAATTCTTCCACGCCGTCCTGCCCGTTAGCGGACACCTCCTCCTCCGGGGTCAGGTCCGCGTAAGTCACTCCCCGATAGAGGATGGCGCCGGTTCCGGCAGGGATCAGCCGCCCTATGATGACGTTCTCCTTCAACCCTCTCAGGTGGTCGACCTTACCCTGCACCGCGGCCTCGGTAAGCACGCGAGTGGTCTCCTGGAAGGAGGCAGCCGATATAAAACTGTCGGTGCGCAGGGAGGCCCGGGTAATGCCGAGCAGAATGGGCTGGCAGATAGCCGGGTCTCCACCCTCGGTGATGACCTTTTCGTTCTCCATGTTGAAGCGGATCTTGTCAACTTCCTCACCCTCGAGAAAGTTGGTGTCACCCGGGTCGAGGAGGCGCACCTTCTGCAGCATCTGGCGCACGATTACCTCGATGTGCTTGTCGTTGATCTCCACGGCCTGCAGCCGGTATACGTCCTGAATTTCGTTCACGAGGTATTCCTGGACCATGTGAACCCCCCGGACCTGCAGGATGTCGTGGGGGTTCACCGCGCCTTCGGAGAGGCGCTCGCCGGCCACGACGAGATCTCCCTCGTGTACCCGCAAGTGCTTGCCGTACGGCACCAGGTACTTGCGCTCCTCCCCATCTTCGGAAGTGACCAGCACCTCGCGGTTGCCCCTCACCACGCCGCCGAATTTCACCGAACCGTCGATCTCGGATATCACCGCTGGTTCTTTGGGGCGGCGAGCCTCGAAGAGTTCGGCCACCCGGGGAAGTCCACCGGTAATATCCCTGGTCTTTGATCGCTCTCTGGGGATTTTCACCAGAACCGTACCGGGTAACGCCTTCTGTCCGTCACTGACCAGAAGACGGGCGCCCACGGGGATGATGTACGAGCGCGTGCTATCGTGCCCGGTAACTATTTCGATCTGCGGGCTCAGAGATCGATCGCGCTGTTCGACAATAACTCCGGCGCTCAGTCCCGTCGTCTCGTCGAATTCCGTTCGCAGGGTGACGTCATCGACAATGTCGATGAAATTCACCTCCCCCTCCCGGTCGGTGATGATAACGTTGTTGTAGGGGTCACATTCGTACAGGACCTGAGAGGCGTCGACAGACACCCCGTCCTCTACCTTCAAGATGCCGCCATAGGGCACATTGATGCGGTTCCTCATCCGGTTCTGCTCGTCCAGTAGTTCGATCGCGCCGTTGCGACCGGTCACGATGCGGCCGAAATCGGGATGAACAACCGTGGTGACATTGACGAACCGGGTCGTGCCCTGTCGTCGAGCCGTGATCTGTGACTGTTCGGCTATGCGACTCGCGGTCCCGCCGATGTGGAAGGTTCGCAGCGTCAGCTGAGTGCCGGGCTCGCCAATGCTCTGGGCGGCGATGACTCCTACCGCCTCCCCGATGTTGACCATTCTGCCCGATGCCAGGTTTCTGCCGTAGCACTTGGCGCACACGCCGCGGACGGACTCACAGCTCAGGACCGACCGTATACGCACCACCTCGGCGCCTGACTGCGCGATTCTGTTCGCGTCGGCCTCCTCCAGCAGAGTGTCGGCCTCCGTCACCACGTTGCCGTCGGGATCGAGAACGTCGTCCAGGCTGACACGGCCCACGATGCGGTCGGAGAGCGGCTCGACGATCTCCTCGCCATCCTTGAGAGCGCCGGTCCAGATGCCCTGTCCCGTGCCGCAGTTCTCTTCACTGATCACCACGTCCTGGGCCACATCCACCATCCGCCGCGTCAGGTAACCCGCCTCGGCCGTCTTCAGGGCTGTATCGGCGAGCCCCTTCCTGGCCCCGTGGGTGGAAATGAAGTACTCCAGCACGGACAGCCCCTCCTTTAGAGAGGCGATAATCGGCGTCTCGATGATCTCGCCGACCGCGCCCGTGAGCTTTTTCTGGGGCTTGTTCATGAGCCCGCGCATACCACCCAGCTGCTTGATCTGGTCTTCGCTGCCGCGGGCCCCGGAGTCTTTCATGATGAACACCGAGTTGAAACCCTCCTCGGCGTCCTCCAGGGCGCCCTGCACGGCGCGCGAGACCGAGGAGGAGGCGTGGGTCCAGATATCGATGATCTTGTTGTAACGCTCGCCGTCGGTTATGATGCCGTTGGCGTATTGCCCCCGCACCTTGTTGACTTCATCCAAAGCCTCATCTATGATCGCCGTCTTCTCCTTCGGGATGATGACATCGTCGACGGACACGGTCACCCCGGCCATGGTGGCGTGGTGGTATCCGAGCCGCTTTAACTGATCGACGAACTCAGCCGTGCGTCGGTTGCCCATGAGCCGGTGGACTTCGCCGGTGATCCGCTTAATGTCCCCCTTTTCGATATTCTGATTGACAAAATCCATCTCCGGGGGCAACACTTCGTTGAAGAACAGCCGTCCGACGGTGGTATCCAACAGTTCTCCCTTGATGCGGACCTTGATCGGCTGATGAAGCGTGATCCGCTCTGATTCGAACGCGGCACGCGCTTCCGCGCCGGTGGCGAAACGCCTCTCCTGGTCGCTGGCAGCGCTGAATCGGACCTTGGTCAGGTAATAGCTGCCCAGGACGATGTCCTTGGGATCCATCATGATGACCGGCTCTCCGTCGGCGGGCTTCAGGAGATTCTGGGCGGACAGCATGAGCAACCTCGCCTCGATCTGAGCCTCGAAGGACAGAGGCACATGCACGGCCATCTGGTCGCCGTCGAAATCGGCGTTGAAAGCAGCGCAGACCAGCGGGTGCAGCTGAACCGCTTTCCCCTCCACCAGGATGGGCTGGAATGCTTGGATGCCCAGTCGGTGCAAGGTGGGTGCCCGGTTTAACAGCACACAGTGGTCTTGAATGATCTCCTCCAGGATGTCCCACACCTCCGACCGCTCGCGTTCCACCAGTTTCTTGGCGCTTTTTACCGTTTGAACCAGACCCTTCTCCTCGAGCTTGCGAATCACGAAGGGCTTGAACAACTCCAGTGCCATGCTCTTGGGCAGACCGCATTGATGGAGCTTGAGGTCCGGGCCCACGACGATCACGGAACGACCGGAGTAGTCGACGCGTTTGCCCAGCAGATTCTGTCGGAATCGCCCCTGCTTGCCCTTGAGCAGATCGCTGAGGGATTTGAGTGATCGGTTGCCGTCTCCCCTGACGGCGCGGGAGCGCCTCCCATTGTCGAAGAGAGCGTCCACAGCCTCCTGGAGCATTCGCTTCTCGTTGCGCAGGATGACCTCTGGCGCCTTGATGCTGATCAGCTTCTTGAGGCGGTTGTTGCGGTTGATGACGCGTCGGTAGAGGTCGTTGAGATCAGAGGTGGCGAAGCGCCCCCCCTCGAGGGGGACGAGGGGACGCAGATCGGGCGGAATCACCGGGATCACGTCCAGGATCATCCACTCGGGACTGTTCTCCGACTGCCTGAAGGCCTCGACAACTTTCAGACGCTTGAGGGCGTCCTGCTTGCGCTGTATGGACGTCTCCATTCGCACCCGCGCCCGCAACTCGGCCGACATCTCCTCTATGTCGATGAGGGAGAGCAGGTGACGGACCGTAGGCGCCCCCATTCCCACTTCCGGGTCGTGTCCCTGGTCCCGCAGTTCCAGCAGCTCCTCTTCGGTGATGAGAGCCATACTCTCGAGGGGCGCGTCCCTGGGATCCATGACGACATAGGACTCGTAGTAGAGCACCCGCTCCAGGTTGCGCATGGAGATGTCGAGCAGGGCCGCGATGCGCGACGGCAGCGACTTGAAGTACCAGATGTGGGACACCGGCACAGCCAGCTCGATGTGCCCCAGCCTCTCGCGGCGGACCTTTGCCTGGGTTACCTCGACGCCGCAGCGGTCACAGACGACGCCGCGATAACGGATGCCCTTGTACTTGCCGCAATGACAGTTCCAGTCCTTCACCGGCCCGAAAATGCGCTCGCAGAACAAACCGTCCCGTTCGGGCTTGAAGGAGCGATAGTTGATGGTCTCCGGTTTGGTCACCTCGCCGTGGGACCAGGACCGTATGGTGTCGGGAGAGGCGAGCTGAATGCGAATCGAATCGAAATCTGTGGGTTTTCTCGAATTGTTGTTTTTTATCACTTGCTAACCCTCGCTTGTTGGTCTCGATTCAAAAGAGTCAGTCTGTTTCGGACTTGGCGCACGCTGCTTGCGAGATTCTGGCTCAGTAGTTGTCGGGAACCATACTGTCTTCTAGAATCACGTCCAGGCAGAGGCTCTGCAACTCCTTCACCAGAACATTGAACGACTCGGGTATGCCCGGTTCGGGAGGATTCTCCCCCTTGACGATGGCCTCGTAAATCTTCGATCTGCCGGCGACGTCGTCGGACTTGACCGTGAGCATCTCCTGCAGCGTGTAGGCCGAGCCGTACGCCTCCAACGCCCACACCTCCATCTCCCCGAAACGCTGGCCGCCGAACTGCGCCTTGCCGCCCAGCGGCTGCTGGGTGACCAGGGAGTAGGGCCCGATGGAACGCGCGTGGATCTTGTCCGCAACCAAGTGTGTGAGTTTGAGCATGTATATGTAGCCAACGGTAACGCGCTTGTCCAGGCGTTGCCCGGTGCGGCCGTCAAAGAGCGCGGCCTTTCCGTCTTGGGGCAGGCCCGCCTCGCTCAAAAGAGCGCGGATCTCATCGTGCGTGGCACCGTCGAAGACAGGGCTGGCGACGTTGGCACCGAGGGCCTCGGCAGCCGCTCCGAGGTGGGTCTCGAAGATCTGTCCCAGATTCATGCGCGATGGAACTCCGAGGGGATTGAGAACGATGTCAATAGGGGTCCCATCTTCCATGTAGGGCATGTCTTCTTCGGGGACCACCGCGGCTACGACGCCCTTGTTGCCGTGGCGTCCGGCCATTTTGTCACCCACGGCGAGTTTGCGTTTCTTGGCCACGTACACCTTGACCAGTTGGGCGATGCCAGGGGGAAGTTCATCGCCGCGCGTGAGGCGCTCTCCGGCCCGCTCCATCTGCTCACCCACGAGTCGAATCTGCTCATCGGCGTAGTGCATGAGGGAGTCGATTTTCTCGTTGATCTCGGCGTTGTCCGTCCACCCCTCATTGGGCGTCAGAGTGGCGAAATCCACTCGCGCCAGGAGCCGGTCACTGACCTGCGTGCTCTCGCGCACGACAACGGTGCCGTCTTCCTTGCTGCGCAGTCGGGCCAATTTCTCGTCGCCAACCAGCTGGTGGAACTGGCGGTCCCGCTCCTGGCGCAGCCGCTGAACCTTTTCCTCGACCTCCACTCGCATCTTGGCGATCTCCGCCTTCTCCTTCTTCTTGGACGCCTCCGCCCTGTCCTTCCTGGAGAACACCTGGCGGGAGATCACCACGCCCTCCATCCCGGGCGGCGCTTTCAGTGAAGCGTCGCGCACATCCCCGGCCTTCTCGCCGAAGATGGCTCGAAGGAGCCGCTCTTCCGGCGACAGCTCGGTCTCACCCTTGGGCGTAACCTTGCCCACGAGGATGTCTCCCGGGCCCACCTCGGCACCTATACGGACGATACCTTCGTCGTCCAGGTTGCGCACCGCCAACTCGCTGACGTTGGGGATCTCTCGGGTAATCTCCTCCTGCCCGCGTTTCGTGTCTCGCACCTGCAGCTCGAACTCTTCGATGTGGACCGATGTGAAGACATCCTTCTTGAGGAGCCTCTCGCTGATGACGATGGCATCCTCGAAGTTGTAACCGTTCCACGGCATGAAGGCCACCAGAACGTTCATGCCTAGAGCCAACTCGCCTTTGTCGGTAGCCGGGCCGTCGGCTATTACCAGACCCTTTTCCACTTTTTCCCCTACCTGCACGAGGGGTCTCTGGTTTATACAGCAGTCCTGATTGGAGCGACTGAACTTGGTGAGCTTGTATAGGTCCTCGTCGGCCGTGTCGAGTGGCGACAGCGGCGTACTGTGCCTCTTGTCGCGCCTGATGATGATCCGATCTGCCTGTACGTCCACCACCTCGCCCGGGTTGCGCGCCATGACCGTGGCACCGGAGTCGCGAGCCACCTTGCCCTCCATTCCTGTACCGACTAGGGGGGCCTGGGTGAACAGGAGCGGAACCGCCTGACGTTGCATGTTCGATCCCATCAGAGCGCGATTGGCATCATCGTGTTCCAGGAAGGGAATCAGCGCCGCCGCCGCACTTACCAGCTGCTTGGGCGACACGTCCATGTACTGGACCTCTTCAGGTGTGCACATGGGATAGTCATCGCGCCGTCGCGCCGTCACCAGCTCGTTGACGAAGCTGCCGTCCTCCTTGAGGATCTCGTTGGCCTGAGCGATGGTGTAGCGGTCTTCCTGGTCCGCCGAGAGGTACTCGATCTCATCGGTAACCTTGCCGTCGACGACCTTGCGGTAGGGCGTCTCGAGAAACCCGAAAGCATTCACTCGGGCAAAAGTGCTCAGCGAGGAGATGAGGCCGATGTTGGGGCCTTCCGGGGTCTCAATGGGGCAGATGCGTCCGTAGTGGGTGTAGTGCACGTCTCTTACTTCGAAGCCCGCCCGCTCCCTGCTCAAGCCGCCGGGGCCCAGAGCGCTGAGGCGACGCTTGTGAGTGAGTTCGTCGAGCGGGTTGTTCTGCTGCATGAACTGCGACAGCTGGCTACTGCCGAAAAAGGCCTGCACAACCGTGGACACGGTGCGGGCATTGACGAGATCGTGTGGCGTGATCTGCTCCTCTCGTCTCAGACTCATGCGCTCGCGTATCGTCCTGGACATGCGCGTCAGTCCGATGCTGAACTGATTGGCGAGCAACTCGCCCACCAGCCGAATACGACGGTTCCCGAGATGATCGATATCGTCGGTGAATCCCTTGCCCACCCTCAACTCGAGGAGGTAGGTGATGATGGACATGAAATCTTCCAGATGGAGGATCGTCCTCTCCATGGGGATGTCTAGATCGAGACGCCGGTTGATGCGGTACCGACCCACATCTCCCAAGTTGTAACGCATGGGATTGAAGAACAGGCGTTCCAGCAGGCCCCGCGCGGTTTCGATGTTCGGAGGATCGCCCGGGCGCAGCAGGTTGTAGAGGCGGGTGAGGGCGTCATCCTCCCCATCGCTGGGATCCTTCTTGAGGGTGTTCTCCAGCACTCCCGGGTCGTTGGGTCCCGGGCCCATGACGACGCGGATCTTCTTTACCCCCGTAGCCTTCAAAGCCTCGATGTTCTCAGGGGTGATTTCCTCGTAGGCCTCGACCACGATCTCGCCCGTTTTCTTGTCCACAATGTCTTCGCCCGCGCAGTACCTCCCCTCCAGCTCGTCGTCGACCTCCGCTTCTTCCATGTCGCGAAAAAGAGAGATGATCTCACCGGGACGGGAGAAGCCCAGGCCCTTCAGCAACAGCGTCACGGGGAGCTTGCGCCGCCGATCTATGTGGACGTACATGATGTCGTTGATGTCCAGACTGAACTCCAGCCACGGACCCTTGGAGGGAAGGATCCGCGCCGAAAACAACCGCTTGCCGTTAGGGTGTAGAGTCTCGTCAAAGAACACCCCTGGCGATCGGTGAAGCTGACTCACCACCACGCGCTCCGCACCGTTGATGACGAAGGTTCCCTCCTCGGTCATGAGCGGCAACTCACCGAGGAAAACGGCCTGCTCCACCACGTCCTTTACCGGCTTGTCGGGGCTGTCTTTGTCGCGGGAGATGAGCCGCAACGTGGACCGTAGCGGCGCGGCGAAAGTCATCCCTCTCTCCCGGCACTCTTCGACGTTGTAGCGGGGGTTCCCAATAGAGTAGTCGACGTATTCCAGAGAGTAGATCCCGTGGGTGTCGGCGATGGGGAAGATGCTCCCGAACACCATGTGGAGACCCTTCCGCAAACGCCTGCGCGGTGGTGTATCAAGTTGGAGAAACGCCCGATAAGAATCGATCTGAACCTCGAGGAGGTTCGGCATGGTCACCACCTCGGGGATCTTGCCGAAGGAGCGTCTCTCGGTTTTTCCGTTAGTCGTTGCGGTCAATTCCTGGACTCCTTACTCGATGGGAAAGCGGAAAGCTCGATAAGCGGAAAGCTCACGGAGGTTACGGTAGCCGACACATCGTGGCGGCCGCCCTCCATGAGCTTTCGAAAAGGGTTCTATAGAGAATCCGGGATACTGAGATCATGTGCCACAGGACGATTGCGGATCCTGTGCTCGCTACTTGATCTCCACGCCTGCGCCGGCTTCTAACAGTTTGGCGTGGATCTCTTCCGCTTCCTGCTTGGTAATCCCTTCCTTGACTGCTTTGGGTGCCTCGTCTACCAGTGCCTTGGCCTCTTTCAGGCCGAGGCTGGTGATCTCCCGCACTACCTTGATCACCTGGATCTTCTTGTCGCCAGGTCCGGTGATGACGACGTCGAAGGAGTCCTTCTCCTCCTCTGTATCAGCGTCGCCGTCGCCCGGAGCCGCCGCCATCATCATTGGCGCGGCAGCCGAAACGCCAAACTTATCCTCGAGGGCCTTCACCAGCTCGGCGAGCTCTATAACGGTCAGGCCACCGATGCTGTCTATCAATTCGCCCACCTTCGGGTTGAGACTTCCGTCGTCACTCATTTGTCGACATCCTCCGTAGAGTAGGTGTTGTGTCGGTCGTGTTTGAACATCCGAGATCGGGTTGGGTCGTGAGCCCCAGCGGTGTCAATCGCCCCCACCACCATCATCGTCCCGGCGGCTCTCCTCCAAGGCAGCCAGGGTGCCCACGAGCCCCCGCAGCAGTCCCGACAGGACACCCGCCAACCCGTAGAGGGGGCCGCGAACCACACCCATCAATTTGACGATGAGTTCGTCGTGGGTGGGGAGCAGCGCCAGCTGTTTGACCTGCTCTGGCGAGAGCAGGTCGCCGTCGAGGACTCCCGACTTGATGACGAGCTTTCCGCCATTGTCGATGAATTTCTGTAGGATCCTTGCTGGCTCCAGAGGATCCTCCTGCGCGAAGGCCATCGCTGTTGGGCCCGACAGGTACTCCGATAGCCCGCCGAGGCCGGCATCGGCAGCGGCGCGCTTGGCCAGCCTGTTCTTCACTACTTGATAGTCGACCGATGCGCCGCGAAGGGCGCGCCGCAACTCTGTCACCGATGCCACGTCAAGGCCCGTGAAGTCCGCCATGAAGATGGACTTCGCCGAAGACATCTTCTGCGACAGCGCACTGATCTGCTCGACTTTTTCAGCGGTGGGCATCTCTATTTAAATCCTCTCCCATACATGATCACGTCAGGCGGCCATCGCCGATGGGTCGACGCGAACTCCCGGCCCCATCGTAGTGGACATGATCAGTTTTCTTATGTACTGGCCCTTCGTCGCGGCGGGTCTGTTTCGAACGATAGCGTCGGAGAACGCTGTGGCGTTTTCGACCAGTGCCTGATCCTCGAACGACAGCCTGCCGATGGGGGACTGGGCGCTGTTGCCGGACTTGCTGTCGGCCCGAAATTCTATCCGCCCGGCCTTGGCCTGAGCGACGGCCGGACCGATTTCCCTCGTCACCGTCCCCGTCTTGGGGTTGGGCATCATACCCCGGGGACCCAGAATCCGCCCGAGTTTCCCGACCTGGCCCATCATGTCGGGGGAAGCGATGACGAGATCGAAATCCAACCACCCCCCCTGTATTCTCTCTATGAGAGCTGCTCCACCCACATGGTCGGCACCAGCCTCGTTGGCCTCGACTTCGAGCTCTCCCTGGGTGACGACGACCACCCGCACCTCTTTCCCCGTGCCGTGTGGCAGCATTACCGTGCCGCGCAGTGCCTGGTCGGCTTGGCGTCCGTCGATTCCGAGATTGAAGGAAAGCTCTACCGACTCGTCGAAACCGCGTTTGGGAAAGCTCTTCAAAAGACTTACCGCGTCCTGGAAGTTGCGGGCCTCGCTCTTGTCGTAGGCCTCCATCGCTTCGCGGTATTTCCTGCCTCTCCTTGCCATTCGGCGCTGCCCTCCTGTGACTGCCCTCCTGTGACTGCCCGCCTAGTGCTCGACGACGAGCCCCATACTGCGAGCCGTGCCGGCGATCATCTCGATAGCGGCATCGACATCGTTGGCGTTTAGATCCTCCATCTTGGTCTCCGCGATCTCTCGCAACTGGTCGCGAGTGACGGTTCCCACCTTGTCGCGGTTTGGCACGCCCGACCCCTTCTCGATACCAGCGGCGCGCTTCAAGAGCACCGACGCAGGTGGAGTCTTGGTTATGAAGGAGAAACTCCGGTCGGCGTACACGGTTATGACAACCGGGATAATCAAGCCCTGCTTGTCCTGCGTCGTGGCGTTGAAGGCCTTGCAGAACTCCATTATATTGACCCCCTGCTGGCCCAGGGCGGGACCCACCGGCGGCGTCGGACTGGCCGAGCCCGCCGGTATTTGCAGTTTTATCGTCGCCAGTTCTTTCTTCGCCATTCTCGATCCAATCGAAAATTGTCCCTATTGACGATCTCGTCTATCCCGCCAGGAGACCGTGTCTGTGTCCGCATCTCGCCAATCTAGTACCCGCCCTGCTCAGCTTCATCCACCGGTTCGACCTGCAGCATGTCCAGTTCGACAGGGGTGCCGCGGCCGAAGATACTCACCATGATCTTGAGCCGCCGCTTCTCGGGGATGACTTCCTGAACCGTGCCGATAAAATCCTTGAAGGCGCCGTCGTTCACCTTGACCTGATCGGCGATGGAAAAGGGAATATCCTCCACGTCCTGGGACTTGCGTCGGTCGATCTGACCGAGAATGCGATCGACCTCCTCCTGGGTCAGTGCCTGCGGTTTCCTGCCGGGGCCGACGAAATTGGTCACCCCCGGAATATTGGTCACCAGGTGCCAGGCATCCTTGTTCATCTCCATCTCCACCAGCACATAACTAGGGAGGAAGCGCTTCTTGGTCACCGTCTTCTTACCGGCCCGCATCTCTACCACCTCTTCGGTGGGCACCACCACCTGAGTTATGGACGACTCCGCCGCTGCGGACTCGATGTGAGATTCCAGGTAGGTCTTGACCTTGTTCTCGTGACCCGAATATGTGTGCAGTGCGTACCAGTGGGCGGACATATTCTTCTTCACGCTATCCTTCGCCACGCCTTGGTGGCTGGACCATAGCAGTCGGCGACAAGTGACTGGCAGTCAATTTAGAGATCTATGAGAATCCCTCGAACGAACGAGAGGATAAGATCGAAGAGCCCGATGAAGAGCGAAAAGGCTATGGAGAATACCACCACCACGGTCGTGGAGTTGACCAAGTCGTCGCGGGTGGGCCAGATGACTCTGGTAAATTCCGCGCGAACCTCACTCAGAAAGGTACTGATCTTCTCCCACATCCCAGTTATCGCTGTCCCCAGAACCCCGGATTACCTGCCCGGATTACCTGCACAGCCGCAATTTGACTTCCTGGCTTGGAAAATGCAGGCCTGGCAGGACTCGAACCTGCAACCCCCGGTTTTGGAGACCGGTGCTCTACCAAATTGAGCTACAGACCTACAACAGCCGGTGCACACCGCCAC
>Ga0315304_1000003_pt1 | contig 23273 bp, 20 predicted proteins | sample CBN3_1000m_313_M_FD_204536 | JGI IMG/M metagenome (GOLD analysis project Ga0315304, IMG submission 204536) | Metatranscriptome of marine microbial communities from Western Arctic Ocean, Canada - CBN3_1000m_313 (Metagenome Metatranscriptome) | ecosystem: Environmental > Aquatic > Marine > Oceanic...
GCGATAAAGAGCATGTACCCGGGACTGGTAACACCCGGAGACTTTTCCCCGAGGTTGAATTCGAAGAAAGCCCCTTGGGAGGCGTTAAGCCCATAAATCAGGTGAACTTGGGAGTCGCCGGCGTAATTCCCGATGTATATGAACGGTGAGAGGAAGATCGCCGCGCATGAAACCGCCGCCAGAAGAACGGAGGCTGATGGGTTGGAGACCTGTGAAAAAAGACTTTTAATCATCCCCTGAAATGACACCGGCCGCTCTATCAGGGAGCGGCCGACCTACTGGTAAACTTCAGGCCCTATCGACCAAGGTCACAAATTCCGGTTCCTTTGTGGCAAGGACTCAGGACTGATTTCCGTTTCCACGCGGTCTCTATCCGCTGTCTTGGCGGCTTGGTCCAAGGGGGCTGTCCTCAGCCCGCCCATGGATGATTTGCCGCTCCGGTTGTCCCACTTTCCAGTCATGGTTTTCCAGACCGAAAGAAACAGGAGCTTGGTGTCCAGCCAAGGCCCCATGCGGTCAAGGTACTCTTGGTCGTAGCGAAATTTGGCATGAGCGTCATCGGTGCGGTTATAGACCTGAGCCAATCCGGTGAGACCGGGAAGGACTTTGAGGCGGCGCTCGAACCCAGGAATCTGTTGCTCCAAGGAAGTCTGTTCCTCAATGTCCAGGGCGCGAGGCCCCACCAGGCTCATGTCGCGTCTCCAAATGCTGAGAACCCCCGGCAACTCGTCCAGGGCCATCCGGCGCAGGAACTTACCCACCGGAGTCACTCTTGGGTCTCCTTCAAAGGTCCAAGCGGGACCCTTCAAGTCAGCGTCCAGAACCATGGTCCGAAACTTGAGGATGACGAAGGTCCGGCCATCCTGACCGGCCCGCTCCTGCCGGTAAAAAATCGGCCCCCGGTCCGCGATCCATATAAGCAAAGGAATCACCGTCCAAAGTAACGCCCAGAGGGGCAAAAGGAACACGTGGGCCGGCACTAGGATCGACAGGTCGAACCAGAGCTTGTAGCCGTCTCTGTTACGCTTTGTCTCGGCTTTCCCTGACATCACGTCTGGCAATCCTTTAGTCCTTGCGCGATTGCTATGATGCCACTCCGGCAAGGCTGCCCTGCTGTACCAATTGGCTTTCGATCCACCGGTAAGTTGTGGTGAGACCCTCTTCTAGGGATACGCTGGGCTCCCAACCGAGGACTTGCTTGAGGCGGGTGTTGTCGCTGTTGCGGCCCCGCACTCCCTGAGGCGCCGTAAGGTCATGGCGCTTGGTCAAGGTTTTGCCAGCAATCTTCGCAACTATGTCCACTAGTTTATTTATGGTCACTAACCGGTCAGTGCCCAGATTGAGCGGCTCACGTCGATCGGACTCCATCAGGAGGTGGATACCCTGTACGCAATCGTCCATGTACATGAAGGAGCGGGTCTGCTCTCCATCTCCCCATATTTCAATCTCGCCACCATCTTCGGCCAACGCCACTTTACGGCAGATGGCGGCCGGGGCCTTCTCCCGTCCGCCGTCATAGGTGCCCAGTGGACCGTATATGTTGTGAAACCTGGCAACCCTGGTTTCCAGGCCGTTCTCCGAGGCGTAATAGCCGCAGAGCTTTTCGGTGAACAATTTTTCCCATCCGTAGCCTTCATCAGGGTCGGCCGGGAGAACGTCCTCTTCCTTCAGCGGAGTCACATCAGGGCTGGACTGCATCGACTGAGGGTACACGCAGGCGGAGCTGGGGAAAAAGAAGCGCGAAACCCCGTTGACCCGGCTGGCTTCCAGCATATGGGTGCTGATCAGGACGTTATTATGGGCGGAATCCCCATGATGGAAGCTGATGTACCCTATGCCTCCCATGTCCGCAGCCAATTGGACCACCTGGTTCATTCCCCGGGTGGCCATTAAACAGTTGTCCCACCTTCGCAAGTCGAGAATCTCAAACTCGTGGGCCTCGGAGCGGTCGAACTCGGGCTCTTTGATGTCTACCCCACGGACCCAATACCCCCGGGCCACCAAGTCTTTTACCACATGGTTCCCTATGAACCCTCCGGCTCCTGTAACTAAGACTCGCGTGGTCATTTATAGTCCTCCATATTCGATTCATCAACCGAGCACAGGCTTTGAAGATGCGCGAAGAGACTCGAGCCCTTCAGCTATATTTCCTCAATCCGCTGAGTTGCAGCGCCACCAAGGCTATGTATTGGGGCGCATCGACAAAGACCCGGCGCCAGACCCTTTTGGGTTCACTGATCAACCGCCATAGCCACTCCAGGCCCACGTTGCGTATCAAAACCGGCGCTCGTTTCATAGTGCCGCTAAGGAACTTGAATGATGCTCCGGCTCCCACGGCAATCGTGACGTCCAACCGGTCCCGGTGATCGGATATCCATTGTTCCTGTTTCGGCATCCCCAACCCCACCCACAATACATCGGGAGCCACCCGGTTAATGGTGTCCACAATCGCTTGGTCTTCTTCTGGTGTTAATTCGCGGAAGGGCGGCGAGTGGTACCCCGTTAGTCTGATGCTAGGAAATTCCCGGGCCACATTTGTCGACAGAATCTCCAAGGTTTCCGGTGTGTCCCCATAAAAGAAATAGCTGTAGTTCTTGCGATGGGCAATCTCGCTGAAGCGCCACAACAAGTCCGGCCCAGTTTCCTTCCGATTCAGACGATATCCCCGGATGCGGGCGGTCAACAGAGCCAGGATGCCGTCGGGTGCTATCAACTCCGCCGAGTTAAGCACCTTTTGAAACGCGGGGTCTTTGCGTCCTTCCATCACGCCATGCATACCGGTGTTCACAACGTGGTGGTAATGGTCCCTTTCCGTCTCGATCCAATGATCCATCAAGGAGACCACGTCGGGCAACTCGGCCATGTGCACACGAGTGCCCAAGATATGGATTGATGGAAGGTCGATTCTTTTGTCCATGGCGTTTGGTCGGGCGGCCTTATTTCTCTCCCTTCATCGCTTCCCACATTCGGGCCATACCCTCAGTAAGATTCGTCCTTGGGTGCCAGTCGATGGTGCTTTTGACTTTGCCGATATCGGCCATGATTGCGGTCGGAGAATATTCTATGTTTTGTTGCTGGTCTACTATCTCTACTGTGTGGTCACCGGACGCCGCCACCGCTGCTTTGGCCACGTCCAATATGGAAACCATCTCGCCCGAGCCGATGTTGAACGTAGAGTTTGCGGCGCCAGCGGTCACTACCAGTTTTAGAACCGCCTCTATGCAGTCGTCCACAAAGAGCAGGTCTCGCTGCACGGAGCCGTTTCTGACCTCCACACGGTGCTCTTCGGCCGTTTGGCGCAAGACTTGGGGAACGATGTACATGGGTAGCTGGCCCGGCCCGTATACGTTGAAAAACCTGACGATGGTGTAATCGACTCCCATCCGGCCGCATAGAGACTTTACAACCGACTCACCGATATTTTTGCTCAATGCATAGGTGGCCGACAACTCAGTTTCCGCATTCTCGGAAAGGGGTAGTTCCGATGCCCGGTAAACGAGGGCCGTGGACGGGAACAGTACCCGGTTCTTGATTTTGACATGGTTGAGGAGGTTGACCGTTCCCAGAACATTGACCTCATAGGTGTCCAAGGGATGCCTTTCAGCGTAACCCGCGTTGGTGATGGCAGCCAGATGAATCAGAAAATCCGCTTCGTAAATCTGGTCTAGATGTCTCAGATCAGCCCACTCAAACTCTACTCCCGGGACCCGCTCGGAGGGTTGGATCCGGTCGATGACCATCACACTCGCCCCAAGGCGCATCAGCTCTCTGACCAGATTTAGTCCGATGAATCCAGACGCGCCGGTAACTATCACGCGCGCCCCTTTCAGTTCAGACTCGCGAATGCTGGAAAGAATACTCACTCTACCACCTCCACACTCGGCACCGGCAGGATAAATTTTCCCTTGAATCCCATCTCACGGTATTTCGGCATTATGTGTTTGGCCATATTCCAGGAGAGCATAAGGGCATAGTCGGGCTGCTTCTGGAATAGGACATCTTCGTGAACAACGGGTATGCGTACGCCAGGAACAACGGTCCCAACTTTCAAGAGGTTGACCTCTCCGATATATTCCACCAAGTCTGGACCGATACCGTAGAAGTTCAACAAGGTTGACGCCTTCATGGGAGCGCCAACACCCGCTACTTTCTTCCCGGATTTTCGAATATCGACTAATAGATTCTGCAACTGGGATTTGTTGCCTATGAGAACCTCTTTCATCTCTTTGAAAGATTGAAGCAGGTCCGTCTTTTCCTCTTGGGCCATCAGGGAGATTAACTCAGCCGACTTTTCGGCGGAACCCTTGGTGGCGTAGGTCAGGATGGAGCCTCCGTAGAAGTCCGTTGCCTCGGCATCGAAGAGGCTCAGATCGTGCCGTTGGAAGAGATTGGTCAGACTCTTCAACGTATAGTACCGTAGATGCTCATGATAAATCGTATCGAACTCGAACTCTTGTAGCAATGCCAAAAGCCAATGAGACTGGCTGACAAACGTTGTGTCGGGGCCCATAAGAGAAACGACTTCCGGCAGGAACTCATTGATATTGTCAGTATGAGCCAGCACGTTCATACCCAATATCAGGCGAATCTTGCTGCCTTCAGCGATTTTGTCCTTAACCGCTGCCGCTATGCCCTTCCCGAAAAATCCCTCAATCACCGGAACACCGTCGGCCATCGCGATCTTCAGTGCTTGTTTGGCACCCTCGATACCCAGAACATTCATGCCTAATGACTGGAATGCTTTGAGAAATGTTCCGTCATTTGAGCCTATTTCAACAACGGTGTCGCCGGGCTTCAATCCAAAACGCTCTACAAGGATTGTGGCCAGCTTGGAGAAATAGTCCACCAACGACCTGCTCGTCCCGGTCAGATATGTGTATTGTTCCCCGAAGGCATGTTCAGTGGCAATGACGTAGTCCAGTTGTACCAAAGCGCACTGGTGGCAATAACACAAGCAAAGTGGATAGAAAGTTTGCGGCTCGACCGGCGCGTCGCTGGGCATGAATTCGTTGCACAGCGGCTGGTAGCCCAGGTCTAACACCCGTTCCAGGCGGTCTGCGCCACAACTTTGGCACTTTAACCCAAGGTTCTCCATCTCAACTCCCGATCTGTCACGTTTTCGGCTCTCGGCGGGGGAAATTAACGGTGTATAGGTAGAGCAGAATAGGAGCCAAAATCAGCCAATCTACACCGAAGAAGGCCCCGGTGGACTCCGGGAAAGACCTGACGGTCAGAAAGGCCAGGATTCCCCCAGCCTGAATCACAAGTTGTTTTTGCTCAGAGGGAAAACGACCCAGGTTTCTGAGGTTTTTGAGCAGTAATACCCACCCCATCACCATTGCGCTGATGAATAACAATGTCCCCAGCAATCCCGTTTGGATCAGGGCTTGCATCACGGAGTTGTGCATGTGGGTGTTCAAGAGTAGACGGTCAGCGTGAAAACCGTACCCAATAACAGGGGAGTCTTTGATCAACCGTAAGCCGTCAACCCACACCGCCGCCCTGCCGGTGAACCTAAAGAACGACTTTGGAACTACTCCGAATAAATATTCTGGCGGATAAAGTTCGGTCTGGAACAATGGTTTTTGTGTTGTGGCCGGCTCCTCAGATACCTCACTGGGAAGTCCTTGCGCCTGTTCTGTAGCCGGCACCGGCGCAGGATCAGCCACTTGAGCGTTTCCTTTTGGTGGTGTAATAAGACCGATTGGTGGTGTAATAAGACCGATTGGTGGTGTAATAAGACCGGAGAAGATGCAGTTATTGATGAACGTTCGGTGGGCTCCGGTGCTCAATGCCAAGGGAGTCAGCAAAATAATGACCGCCACTCCGGCAATCACGGCCTTCTTACCTCCGTTGGCTAGTACCACCAGCCCCATTCCGGGAACGATACCTCCGAATGCGCCCCTAGCGCCGCTGAACAGGAGCAGTGCCATAGAGGTCGCTAGCACGAATATCCACACCGGACGCCAGCGTGGCCGCCACAATCCACTCAATGCGATGATTACGGATATGGCAGCGTACCGGCCCACTCCAGTGTCCCGCAAACGCCCGGAGGTTAGGTCGTACCATCCTCCGTATTGGCATTCCAAAAATTCCGGAGGGTTGAAGATCAACTCGGGTAATTTTAGTTTCAGTAAAGCAATTGCGAATAACCCGGTTGCGGCTAGGATTATCAGGAGAGAATTGAAATTAATCAGGCGCTGAAGGTGTCCCAGCGGGTCTGGTCCGGATACGATGGCCCACAACACCAAGGGAACCGACAGATACAGGAAAACCCACTTGAACGCTAGTGACCCATCCGGCGACTTCAAGACGGCAATCAGTCCTACAATACCGTACAGTCCGGTGAGTAACAGAGGGTTAAGAAAACTTCGTTTGTCTGGGACACGGAATAGGATTCTGCTGAGAATCAGTCCGACCGCTAGAAAAGCGGCGGCGAACGGTAGGACTGCTCGGAGCCCTTGGATAAATCCTCCGACACTCGATGGGTTGAGAATTCCTCTGAAGCTCCCGGCTCCCAGGCTGAACCATAAGACTGCCCAAAGTCCTACCGGTGCCAACGCGACGATAAAATCTCTTGGTACAGGTCCGATTAAGTCCGTATATCTCATCTCCGGCAGGCTGATGATCGCTCGGAAATTATCACCTAGGTAGTCCCGCCGTCCGAGATGAGGGCGGAATCCATCTGTACCTCAGCTTCTCCCGGCACGACTGATCGGTATATCTCCATCAACCGATCGCCTAACCGGTCCCAATGGTAATTCTCCTCTGCCCGTCGGCGAGCCTCCTTGCCTAACTTGTGTCTCAGCCCCTCGTCCAAATACAAACGATCTAGTGCGGCGGCCAATTCGCTGACCGTGTTCCCGGGTGAGGAGGGCGTTATCTTGATACCGCAGCCGTCATCTATATGCATCCCTGGCCCACCCGTGTCCAGGCACACCACCGGTTTACCCACGGACATAGCCTCAATGACCACTGTTCCCCCACCATCACGCAGGCTGGGAAACAGAACAACGTCGCAGGCTGCCATCTCAGAGAGCAGGGTACCCCTGGGCATCTCCCCGGCAAGCTGGACCTTGTCATCCAAGTTTGATTCGTGAATCAGGGATCTAAGCCTATCTTCCTCGGGTCCCCGGCCGACGATGGTTAACCTTGATTCCGGACGTTTCTCGACGAACTCCTTGAAAGCCTTGACCGCCAGCGAGAATCCTTTAACTCTGATTAGAGACCCGGCTGACAGAACGTGAAACCCGGCGTCTTCGGATCTGGGAGCCGCCTCCAAAGCGAAATCCTCGCTCGAGACACCGCTGACCGGGAACAGGTGAATCTTTTGGGACCATTCTTGGGGTACGCTGGTCATGGCGTCCCAATTGCAGAGCAAAAGGGCTCCGGCCCGGCTTTGGCCTCTTACGTAGAATGGATCATGGCGGAAAAACCATTGACCTAAACTACGTACTTTCTCCCAGACGCGGGCTTTGGCAGTATATTCAGCCGCCAGGCTCTTGGGGGTTCTGTGGGCCCCGCCTCCGGGACCGCGAACGTAGGGAACCGGCAGCAACGCGCCGATGAAGCTGACCATCCAGTCGTTGGCATACGTGAGATGGTGAAACAACTGAAAATTGTGACTGCGGTGCAGCTTTTTGGCTTTAAAATAAGCCTTTATCTGCCACAAGTAGTAGTAGAACTGGTGGCCGCCTTGGACCCGCAGCAGCGGAAGAAATATTTTAGGCAAGCCGATGTACTGGAAATGGATGTTTTCGATCGACTCGTCTTCCAGTGCCTCCTGGATGCTCGACTGCCAAGTTGAATGGGTCAGAGCCCAAACCTCGTGAGACCTGGCGATTTGCTTCAACAGATTCCAGCCAAGCAAGTCTTCGCCCCCGGAGAATCCCGGTCGCGCCGGGGGGCAACAAGCGAAAGCCGAGACTAGTACTCGCAGACCGCTCATTCCTTGGTACAGAACAAGTTTATCGAACTTTGAGTCTGGGACATTCTATCTACCATGGCAGGAATCCCGGCTTCTTCTATGGGGACAAGCCCCGAAGTTTCATCGATAGCGTAAATCTTGAATCCCGATTTTGCCGGCTCAGCTAGAAACTGTAGAGGATCAACACCGGCGGTTTGTAATAGCGCCGGATTAAACTCCATGATTATCTGAAGGTTCTCGGTCCTTTCCAGAAGTTGGACCATACCGTTGAGAACATCCTGCTCCGCCCCTTCCACATCCATCTTGATCAGATCGATCTTGGGCCAAGCCTTCGCTTCGAAGAAAGCATCCAAGGTTGTGGTCTCCACTTGAACGCTCCCCTGCTCCGGCAAACCGTGGCTGTACACGCTGTTTCGTCCGGAATCCAGGGCCGAGACATGCAAGGCAGTTGAGCCCACGCTTCCTGAGACGGCGCTTGGTTTGGCGGAGACGTTTGAGTACCCGTTTAGCTCCACATTCTTGATCAGGAGAGAGTAGTTCATCGGCTCCGGCTCAAAGGCGTAGACCTTACCTTGAGGGCCTACATGCCGGGCGGCGAGCAGCGAATAGTAGCCCACATGGGCTCCTACGTCGACGAACGTCATACCGGGTTTCATGATGCTTTGCAGTAACTTCGTGGTAGCAGGCTCATATGTATCCAAGACGAGAGCCACCGGAGGGAACCTGGATGGGGCGGCGAGTATCATTCGGTGTCCCTGCACCATTCGGGGTTCTTCCGCTCCTGATGAGATTGTACTCACCAGACGCCCGGCCAAGGGTCCCAGGACTCGGCGCAGAGGGCCTGTCAGGCCAACGGCTCGGGCCAACTTAAGAACCAGCGCATAGGTCCGGTAGGATAGATTATGAAGTTGCATAACAGCTGCGGTTCAGAAGGCTGGCTTCAAGGGAGAGATTCGGCTTGGTTCGGGAGGTTTTTTACTCCTTCCCGAGATTAATTGTTTCGAGACAACCCACTAATTGACTGGATAGATCCCTCTCAGACCATCGGCTGATCAGGTCGAATGAATGGGTGCCCATCTTCAGCTTTTCTTCCGAAGAGAGGTTGATGAATCGTTCCAGACAGCTACCCAAAGCCTCTGAGTCACCGGCGGGAAAGGTAAACCCATTGTGGCCCTCCTGGACGAGGTCGACGCCAGCGCCCACCTCATCGGAAACGATGGCTGGCAACGAGAAGCATAGGCCTTCGTTGACGACTATGCCCCACGTTTCCCGCAGCGAAGGAAGTACCAGTAAGTCGGAGAGAGTAAAGAACTTTTGAATCTCATTCCTGTCTTGGAACCCCATGAACTTTACCGATGGCAACTGGCGCTCAGCTACCAAGTCTTCTAACCTCTGTCTTAGGTTGCCGTCACCTACAAACATCAACGTGGTTTTCGGTGATGCCACCTTGCCGTAAGCCTCAATAAGGTTCGATAATCCCTTTTCCTCGCTGAGACGGCCACAAAACATGATGACGGTTTGATCTTCGGCGATTCCCAGGTCCTTGCGGTATTGTTCACGGTGGCGCCTGACTTCACTGGAAGCCTGTATCAGCTTCTCATATCCCCATGAGTAAGCAAAGGGAAATAGCTTCTCATCGGGGATTCCGTAGTAGGAGTACAGTAATCTGTTGGCCGTACCGGCGCAGAGGGCCCCGGCAGTTTGTTTGAACAAGACCTTACCCAGCAGAAGCCTCTTGCCCCATGTCTTCCATTTTGCCTTCGTGTTCTCTGCCCACACATTTGCATCGGTCAGATATAAAAATGGCACTTTGGACAATCGGCAAGCCATCACCGCCAGCCACCAGGTAGGGTTCATCCAAGACATCAGCAGCACGACATCGGGCTTGGTGCTTTTGATCTCCTGCCAGATCCCGAAATTCAATAGACCTACAATGGACCTTAGGTAAGATGCAAAGGGGGAATAATTCCTCAGGAATTTATATCCATATCCATCCAATAAGTCGCCTTCATTTCCCCATTCGGCTGTCGTGTTGTACATCTGCTGGACCTCTTTCGCCTTCAGTGCCTCGTCGGAGCAGAAGTACACTGTCAGGTCGATATTAGGGTGCTTGGACAGTGCACGGAAAAGATCAACCTGATAATAGAAACAGGTTGGAGCAACAATCACCACTTTGTAGCGGTCTTTTACAGATGACATATTCTTAGTCGGGAAACTCCGGCCGGTCTATACGTAGTTTATGTGCTGCGGATTCTCGGCCAAAAGGTATTCGATGAACTGGTTCTTGTCTCTAAGCCAGCAGGCCTTACAATCGTGGACATCAAAGCCTTGGATGAACTTTTTTCTTTCCTCAGAGTACACGATCTCATTCAGGGAGTGGGTGCGAAGGTCTCCCAATCCGAAGCCCTTGTGGTACTTCATGATGCAGCAGGGGTAGACTACTCCATCGTATCCGATGGCCCAGGTGAAGAACTGATAGCCGCAGAAGTCAAAATCGGTATTGGGCTGGGAGTAGAACTCCAGCCGCCGCATGGTGCCGAACACCTTGAATGATTCATCCTGCATTCCGCGAGCCCGGTTCAAAGCCTGTTCGGACTCCGCGATTTCATCGGAGTTCATTGCGCCCCGGCCTTCCGGGTCGTAGATGAACGTGTACCTTACACTGTCCACTCCCAGGCTCTTGTATAACACTGCGGCTTGTTCAATCTCATGGAAGTTATTCTTGGTAATAACGAAGCTGATGCCTATCTTGCAGTCTTCAAATTGCCTTGCGACCACTTCTTCAATGTGCTTGAGCACTATTGGGTATACGGATTCCGGCACACGGTGGACTAGGTTGTGAGTTTCCGGAGTCGCGGCGTCGACGCTAAAGCGCATCCATCTCAGGTTTTTCAACAAGCTTTGGGTTTGCGTGTTTAAAGAGGCGCCGTTGGTGACGATAGCCAACTCAATGGGATACTTTGCCAATTCTTCCAGAAACTCCCTGATGTAGGGGTAGACCATGGGCTCGCCGCCGCCAGTTAGCTCGATCGACGGAATGCCGGCCTCATACATCTCCTTGGGAATCCTCATAGCGAGGTCTTTGGGCATGCCGGTAGTTTCGGCCACCCGTTTGCTGGGCTCCTCAAACTCCATGCCGTGGTCCTGCCAGTTCACGTTCCGATAGCTACAAAACTCGCAGGAATGAGGGCAATAGGCCTCCAGGTCCACCTGTATGTCCTTGGGGGCGAACATCTCGCCCTTTTTCAATAGCTTAACGTCTTCCGCTTGGTGCAGTGCCTTCCAGGGGCTGTAGTAGCTACCGTCTTTGCGTATATCCGAAAGTTTCATTGAATCTCCGACCCATTGATTTAGTTTGAAGTGGCCTTAACCGGAGAGAGAATCCTCTGCAGACTGCGTTTGAGACGCGTTCGGTGACGCTCCGGCACTGCGTAACCGAGAAAAATGGTCACCAGATGTGGGAAAAAAGTTTTGGGAGATAGACGCAATGCCAGGGTTAGCGAGTTGAGGAGACCCCCCAATCTTCCCTTACCGGCCAGCTGGCGCCCCAAGACGATGTGCTGGCGGGATAGGCAGTTTCGTATGATTCCGGCGTCTGCCCGGGAGTACCGGCCTGACTCCAACCGTCTGGAGTGGATATCGATAATCTCTTGCAGCGCTCTCATGGTCCGCTGACCCTGGCCGTCGTGGTACCGGATCCCCAGCAGCTTCTCAGGGATGTTGATGGCGGTGTATTTGGCGAGCAGACGGTCGTACATCTCTATGTCGGCCGCGTACCGGTATTGGTCGTCGTATGCGCCTACGTCAAGCATCGCCTTGGTGCTGGCTATCATGGTCCCGTGGATGATGGGCGTGCTCCACAGTAGACGGTGTAGGATTGCTTCGTAATCCTCGGGCGGTGTCACCGCTCCCTCATATACCTCAGGCTCCTCTCGAAACGTCCATCCCCATGTCCCCACGCAACTCAGAGAAGGGTCCGCGTCCAGCACTTTCATCTGCTTTTCCAAGCGGGTGGGCGCGGAGAAATCGTCCGCGTCCATCCGGGCGATCCAAGGTGTCACGGTTTGCCTCAAGCCAGCGTTCAGCGCCCCCGTTTGCCCCACGTTTTGCTCCAGGCAAACCAACTCGATTCTCGGGTCGTCATAAGAGTGGATAATCTCTCTGGTATCGTCTGTAGAGGCATCGTCCACTATGAGGAACCGAAAATCCGAGTACGTCTGAGCCAACATGCTGTCGATACAAGTTCTGACGAACCGGTGTTCGTTGTAGACCGCCATCAACACCGTGAGCTGGCACTGGTCTGGCATCTAACTCTCCGCGAGACTCAAGGTTTAAGAACTTCCACCGGGTCTGAGTTCGTTATGAGTGGGTACGAATTTACGGAAGTTCTGCGCTTAAAGCAGGGTTCACGTGGATCGGCAATTCCGGTCCACTGGCCGTGAGAGCCTGTTGGCTAACCGGGATGCGCCTGCGTAGACTGATTCCTGTTCCCACGGTCCAGTCTACTCCTCGGTAAGTCCGGCCCATGGAAAAATCCTGGGAGACACTCTCCAATCTATCATGCTGGGCGGCTGCCACTGCTTTTATCAAGGCTGACTTGGCCATGTAGTGAAGCCGCGTCGTAATCGAGCCTATGGTGTCTCCCGCATGGACCGGAACTCTTCCCTGGGTAATCACTTGGCCTCCGTCCACTACGTTCGATAGCTCGTGGAGCGTAAAGCCTATATTCTTCAGATCGCCGTTGATGACCGCCCAATCGGTGCAGAGAACGCCCCGATAATATGGCGATAGCCCCCAGTGAAGATTAATGGACTGAAACGCGTCTTTATAAACCCATGGGGGCGCGATTCGGGTTCCGTAAACGACAACTATGGCATCTTGGGCATTGACCAGTGAACGAATCTCCTTGAACTGAATGAAGGGAACAGCGCCTACTTCATGAAGCACGGTATCGCTGGCATCCACCGACATCCGGCGGGCCGGCCGGTTTAATCTGTCGACGACATCCACCATGCGGCGCTTAATCACCCTCGGCCTGGGCATTCCCTTAAGATAACGACCCAATCTAAATTGCACCGGGGACATTTGGACGTAAACTTCGTTTAGCAGCCCGGCCATTTTTAGATCGGCGATAACGTCGTAGCAGAAAGAGACCGAGTCGGTGAATACCAGGACTCTTCGCATTACAGAGACGTCACCAATGAGTCTTGGTGAATGTGCGAATCGCCCGCCGGACTCGCCGAAGTCCTGTCAGTTGCCGATCTATCTGATCCACCAACGGCCCAGCGATCTGGGGGCTCAGTAGTGTGAGCCTATGGACCAACCGGTCATTGCGCTGGTGGGGCCTCCCCTCAATCGTGAGAACCTTGTCAAAGGTCTTGAGCAGGTCTCCCACCACACTCTTGGTGTACATGCCGTTGGCCAGCGCGAAATACCGGGGCGTTATGCCCAATTGTTCTTGGAGGCAGGCCATGCCCAAATCCTGCTCTTGGCCCCGGTATTTCTCGAATGTCTTGGATAGAGGCTGATGGTAGTAGCCGTGACAGCCAATCTCGGCCAAGCCTGACCGGCTCAGATCGCCCAATTCTTGAAATGTCATCGGCCGGGTTGCCCAATCCGCCTCCGACCCGTCGTCAGCCGGACTTTCTTGTTGGCTGCGCTGGTAATAGTCGAACAGGTGGACGTCGGAATAATCCTGCCCATTGTTGGTGAACCACGGATACATCTCGCCGGTTAGATTGTAGTAGGCAGGGACAAAGACCATGTACGGGATGCCATGGGATTGGGCAAGGGGATCGAATAGAACGTTATTGTAATAGGCGTCGTCGAAGGCGATAGAAACGTTGTTGGGCCCGGGTGCGTCCAGTGGACCGAAGGTGTAGCCCCGGGCCGATAGCTCCTCAATCATAGCCTGCATATCCTTTAGAGATACGAAAAGGTCTTGCCCGTAATCCGGAATCTCTTGGTAGGATTGGCAAACGCAGTGAAACAGGAGACAGAAATTCACGAGGCGTTACCACCCGTGACCATCATGCTAAATTCCTTCAGGCTCTCGTCAGTCACCGGACTAAAATAGCGGGTCGTGAACTCAACGGCCTGAGTCTGTAAGAGCTTGTAATCCTCATCGCCGGTCTCATCGATTTCCTGGAATGTTTTCACCAGTTGGTCTGGGCGGGACACCGACCATTTCAGAGGGCAGTCGCCTGGAGCCGGATCGTAGTCCACGAATTCCCCCAGGTCGATCGCTACCGCCGGAACCCCACGGGAGATGGCGTTGAGACCCACCGTCGACGAAACATATACTACGACGTTCGCCCAAGCGATGTTATCTTCCAGAGGGCCGCCGATCAGTTGGAAATCTAGGTCTAGCTCAGGCAACCGGCGAAGAGCCTTCTCGAAAGCGAACTCTGGGTGTGGCCGTATGCGGACCTGATAACCGGTCGTATCCCTAAAGGCCTCCTCCAGGAAGGACAACACGCTCACGTACTCATCGAAGCTGTTCGCCAAAGCCACCAATATGTTGGAAACCTTCCCGCCCTCGTGACGCTGGTACATCGGTCCGCTGTCACGGCCTTGCCTCAGTGCGCACCCCGCCTTCAACATCTGGGCCGGATAGTTTCCAGAGTCGTCCAAAATCTTCTTGGTGACCTCGCCCATCATGATGATGTTGTCCGGGAGGGGGATCACCTTTGCCTCATCTGGCCCTAGAAGCAGGTTGGTATGGGCTGGAGAAACGGCGGCGTGATGGTACCCGACGGTCCTAATGGCATGGCCGTTGGAAGCCACGCCGGCCAAGAGCATCTTTTCCCAAGATCTGTTCTCATAAGGAATCACGCAGGATCCGACATTAACCTTCTTGGCCAGGGCCTGTGCCGAATGATAAACCCACATACTCTCGAAAAAATGGCCGGACCTAAGGTCGCTCTGAATCGCTGACTTGACCAGTTGATCGATTTCAACACCATCGATCGCCGGGTTTCCTCTAACTTTCACGGGGGAGAAATAGCGAACCAACCAGCGGACGGCCGCGTTGAGGATGCCTGGCAGAGTACTGTAGTAATGCCAAGGAAGGACCAGAACATCCTGGTGTTTCTTTCGCATCAGTTTTAAGGTTTTCCAGACGTCCTTTAGAACGCCACCGTAGACCATGATGGGCGTACCATCACGCAACATGAACTCGGGCAACTCCCCATAAAAAATGTCCCGGTAGCCGCTGTCCCCGAGGAATCTCTCTTGGTCGAGCAGTGTGCCGAGGACTACATATTCGTCACGATCGCTCACCTTGGGACGATACAAAACCTTAATCATCAACCAATAGTGAAACGCTCTTAAGACCGTGAACCCCACTCTGCCGAGGATGAGTGACCTAAGGCGGTCGTTTAACCGCAATCCCAGATTCAGGGCGGTGACGCTCGTTATCCCTTGCCCGGCCGCCCAACTGCTCATTTGTCTCGCCAGCAGAGAGTCGTCGGTGATTACCAAGATATCGCTCTGAGGTTGCCGTTTGGCAAGCTCGCTGATCAGGTAGCAGTGGAAGATTCTTTCGGCGAATCGAGTGTATAGGCATTCTTTCCGAGTGAAGTCGAAGCCCCACCAGGAGAAAGAATGATTCGCCTGGTTCAACTCCGCCATCAGCTCAACGTACTTGGCCTTGAAATCCGGTCGTAGTCTCCTGCTTTCCTCTGCCAGGTCCACGGCTTCACAATCTTTCGACTCGGCCAGGAAAGTCCCGATGTGCTGATAACGGGCGTCGGGGTCAAGTACAAGGTATCGGCCCGGACGCCCACCGTCCCCTAAAAGCCGGGACAACTTGTCCAGGTCGTTGCAAAAGATCAAACGGCGGTTCTGTTGGTCTGACACTTCGTTCAATACGAAGGTTATCGCATCGGCTGGCGGCTTAGCTGCCGGAACCGCTGGCTAGACCCACGGCGTTGGCGATCTCCTCCAATGACTCCGCTCAAGACGTTGTCACCGCCGCATCTGAGATGTCCAGTGCCGAAGCTCGCAACGAAGGGCTTTCATGGATGGGCAATTCGGGTCTGCTGGTCTCCATGGCTTTTTGAGTGATAGGAATAAGCTTCCGCAGCATCAAGCTATTCCAGACGCTCCAATCCACTCCCCGGTAGTTCTTGCCCACTGACAGTTCCTGGGGGACGGTGTCTAACTTCGCTTGCTGGGCGTCTGCCACCGCCTTTATCAGGAGGGGCTTGGCCATCCCGTGGAGCCGGGTAGTGATGGTGCCGATGGTGTCGCCTCGCTGAACCGGCACCCGGCCCTGAGTGATGATTCGGCCTCCGTCCACGTCGTTGGAGAGTTCATGCAGGGTAAAACCAATGTTGCGCAGGTCTCCATTGATGACGGCCCTATCGGTAGTTAGGATGCCCCGATAGTGAGGTGACAATCCCCAGTGAACGTTTATCGTCTGGTGTGCGCCTTTGTAAACCCAAGATGGCACTATCCTTGTCCCGTACACCACCACGATGGCGTTCTCGGTGGCTAATTGAGGGCGTAATTCCCGAAAAGTGATAAACGGGACCGCCCCAACTTCATCTAAAACCTCAGGGTGGGCTTCGATGGACATGCTTCGCATCGATCTGTTGATCCGGTCAACCAGTCCAACTACCCGTCGCTTGATCCCTCTTATACTGGTCAAGTCCTGCCGGTATCGACGCAATCTGTAATTTACCGGCGACAATTGGACGTAGGTCTCGTCCAGCAATCCCTCGGCCTTTAGTCCCTGGGTCGTATCGTAGCCGAATGGCGTGGAGTCTGTGAATAAAATTACCTTCCTATCCACTCGGATTCACCGGCTCGTCTGGCCTAGTTCCATCACCAGGTCACTGAACTCTCTTAGCGATTCATCAGTCACCGGGTGGAAATACCGCCTGCCGAAGTCTGTTGCCTGATCTTGAAGCGACTCATATTCGGCATCTCCGATACCCTCGATCTCCTGTAAAACCGGGACAAGTTGGTCCGGACGGGCTATGGACCACTTGAGGGGGCACCCCTCAGGCGCCGGGTCGTAGTCGATGAATTTTCCCAGGTCGATGCCGATGGCCGGGATTCCGGCTGACACGGCGTCGAGCCCTACTGTTGAGGAAACATACATCACAACATCAGCCCAATCCAGGTTGCTGTCCAGCGGGCCATCCATCAGTTGAAAATCGAGTTTTAGATTGGGCAATCGAAGAAGGGCCCGGTCAACTGAGATTTCAGGATGGGGTCTAATACCCACCACATAGCGGCCGACACCGGAAAGAGCTTCCTCCAAGAAAAGCAAAGTGTCTACGTACTCATCCTCTGTGGTTGCCATCGCCACTAGTATGTTGGTCACTTTGCCACCGTTGTGGCGGGAACGAGCCTTCTCGGTCTTTCGGCCTTGCCTCAGGGCACAGCCAATCTTCAGAAAGCCTTCCGGATAGTTGCCCTTGGTCTCCAACAATTCCTTGGTTATCTCGCCCGACATGACAATGGTATCGGGGAGTGGAATCACTTCGGATTCCCTAGGACCCAGGAACAGGTTGGTGTGCGCCGGTGTGATTGCCGCATGATGAAAGCCGACGCTCCGTACGTGGTTCCCGTTGGAGCCCAGCCCGGCTAGCAGCATCTTTTCCCATGACCTGTTTTCGTAGGGAATGACGCAGGCGGACACTTTCATCTGCTTTGCCATCCTCTGCGCCGAATGGTAAACCCACAGGCTCTCGAAGTATTGTCCAGATCGTAGACTCACCTTCATGGATTCATCTATCAGGCGATTAACGGGAATGCCGTCGACCGCTTGCTCACCCTTCACGTTGACGGGAGATAGATATCTGATTAAAGACCGCCAAGCAGCGCTGAAGATGCCTGGGATGGTGCTGTGATAGCACCAGGGCAGTACGGGGAAGCCCGGGGGATTCTTACGCAGCGCGGTCAGTGCCTTCCAGGTTCCCCATAAGATGCCACCGTAGACTATGACCTTGACGCCGTTGCGGGCCATGAATTCGGGAAGCTCACCGAGATAGATGTCCCGGTAGCCGTCGTCGCCAGCAAAACACCTCTCGTCAATCAATGTCCCAATGGCGACGTACTCGGCGGCCGGGTCCACAGGTGTTCGCCAAAACAGCTTCACTATAAGCCAATAATGCATGGCCCGGAGCAGAGTGAATCCTATCCTGGCGACGGCAAACGTCTTGGTTCTCTCTTTCAATCGCCAGCCTAGATCCAAAGCATCGATGCTTGTATAACCCTGCCCGGTGGCCCAAGAATCCATCTGGGTGGTGACCAGCCGGTCACCGGTCACTATCACCACGTCGCAAGCGGGAGATCGATTGACGACCTGCCCGATCAAATAACAGTAGAAGACCCGTTCGGCCAGGTTGGAGTACATGCTTTCCTTTCTGGTGAAATAGAAAGCCCACCACCAGAAAGAGGCGTTGGCCCGGTTCAGATCGGACAGTAAGCCGATGTACTTGTCGCTGAACCCCGGCCGCAGGGACCTGATTTCTTCGGCCAGGTCAATCTCCTCGGAATTCTCCAGGCTCGCCAGGTACTCTCTGATCTGCCTGTATCGAGGACTTTCTTCCAGAACCAAAAAGCGGGTTGCTCTTCGCCTCCCTTCCAGAAGGCTCTCTAACTTCTTTTGGCTATTCGAAAAGATTACCCGCCCAACTGATTCGTCCGTCGGCTCATCCACAACTGATTCCGCTCTCGCTAGCCCCGCATCGGCTATATCACAAGCCTTTGCTGACCAGGTCGTGGAGGTGAATCATGCCCACCACTTGTTCCGTGTCACGGTCCAGCACCGGCAAGACCATGAATGGCCTCGACCGATTGTTCATGGTCTCCAAGGCGGTGATGGCCATATCATCAGCGTATGCGAAAGTGGGGTTTGAGTTCATGATGTCAGTGATTGGTTTGGAGAATATGTCGCCGTCTTCCCCCAATCTCCTCCGAACGTCATAGTCCGTTACTAACCCGATGAGGTTCCCTTCGTCGTTGATGATGGATACTGCGCCGCAGAGTTTACTTGAGATTTCGTATAGCATGTCCCGAACACCGGTCTTGGAGTCGACGACCGGATTGTCCGCACCCGAACGCATGATGTCGGACACTGTTAGAAGCAACCGGCGGCCCAGTTGGCCACCGGGGTGCCAAAGAGCGAACTGCTCGGGAGTGACGCCCCGCTTCTTCATCAGCGTCATTGCTAGGGCGTCGCCGACCACCAGAGCGGCCGTGGTACTTGACGTTGGGGCTAGGTCCAAGGGGCAGGCCTCTTCGTCGATGGGAGTGAACAGTACTAGGTCGGAGGCCTTAGCCAACGTTGACTTGGTATTGGCGGTTACCGTGATGACCTGGATACCCAGCTTTTTGACGTAGAGCAAAAGACTGAGGAGCTCTTCTGTCTCCCCCGACTTGCTCAATGCCAAAACCACGTCCCCGTCCCTGATGATTCCCGCATCCCCGTGCAACCCGTCGCCGGGATGCAAGTACGCCGCAGACGTGCCGGTAGACACCATGGTGGCGGCAATCTTCTGGGCGATGAGTCCGGATTTCCCCATTCCGGTAACAATCACCTTTCCCGAGCATTGGAAAAGCAACTCCGCCGCTTTCATGTAGGACACGTCCAACTGTTTGCGGACGTTGGTCAGGGTGTCGATCTCCAGTTGAAACACCCGGTCGATTTCGTCAAGCATGCTCATACGCTAAGGTTTCGTACTTCTCCCACAACATTCTGGAACCAAGACGGATATATACTCAAGGTTTTCACCCAGCGTAAGTCAGCATCCGGTCGGCTTCGTCCTCGCCATACTTTAGTCTGAAGAACTCGTCGGCCAGCTTGTCAAATATTGCGTTGCCCTCTTCGTCGAACTGCTCGGCTCGCAGAATCTCGGGATAACGGGATTCTGGCATGCCTACATAGAGAGGAAGTACCCTTTGCAGAGATAGTATCTCCGACGCCGACAGGTATGGAGGCGGCATCTCCAATATGGACTCGGAGATTACCGAAGTCGTCTGCCGGTTAGGGTCCAGCCAGCCTTCTTTGATGGCTGCCTCGCGCAACACAGTGCCGTGATAGGGCACGAAGATGTTGACGCTTAGCGAGTCGAAGGACCCAATCTCCCGGATGAGTTTAACTGAGTCGAAGATGAGTTCACGGGTTTCATAGGGCATTCCCACCAGGATGTTCAGGGTAAACGGAATGCCGATCTTCGTTACCACCGCTGCCTGCTGTAGGATGAACTCATTGGTCATCCGGCGTTTGAGCTTTTCTTGGCGGAACTTTTCGTTCCCGTGCTCCAAGCCGAAGGAGATACGGTAGCAGCCTACCTCTTTCAGCCAGCCCAGTTTTTCTTCGTCGATGTCTTCGAACCGGGTTTGGAACCAGAAGGGCAGTTTGAACTCCTTGTACATCTCGGCGAACTCGGCAATCTCCGGTTTGGGGCGAGCCATGAATGCATCGTCGTTGATGTAGAAGAACTCTGGGCTGTACCGCTCGATCATGGTCTCGATCTCGGTTTTCAGATGCGGCATGCTCTTCCGGCGTAAGTAAACACCCTGATCGTTTTCTCTTGCAATGATGACTTGGGCCGGCGAGTTGCAAAACGCGCAGGTATAAGGGCAGCCCCGGTAGGTTTCCAGCGGGATGGCCTTCCATATCTGGGCGCCCAGAGGCCGGTAAAACCGGCGCGGATCGAACAACGAAAAGTCTGGAATCGTGTCGTTGATGTTTACCAACGGGCGAGGCATATTTTTGACAATCTGGCCGTTCTCGTCTTTAGCCCGCGTGCCCATGACTCCTGTGGTCGGGGTGCCGTTACGAACGGATTCGCAAAACTCGATGATGGTCTTTTCACCCTCGCCCTCACCCACGCAGCGGACATGCTCGTCGATGATGATGTCGGCGGCGGCCATGGTGGCGTAAACGCCACCGATAATCGTCTCGATATCCGGATATTTGGAAAGTACCTCCAGCATCTCGCGGGCCTGGGGCCAGGTGTCTTCAACCAGTGTCGAAAAGACGACAACGTTGGGAGCGAATTCATCCAGCTTAGTGGCAAAGTCGCCGTTGAGGTCGGTCTTAGGGTCACCGAAAAGGGCTTCGGCATCGAACTGCCGACTGTTGCCCGGCAGCTTGTTGGCCCGGGTCACTGCCAAGGGTTCCTTCAGGAACTCATAGGTGGCCAAGTAGGGAGTACAGTCGAACAGGTCCACCGTGTATTCCTGTTCCTTCAGGGCAGCCGTGAACAATCCAACGGCGTAGGATGGAGTGAGCATCATGCTGAGATTCGGGTAGGCTATCAGTACCTTAAACTCGGACCTTTCCACCATGTCTACCTCTATGTTAAGCCGATTCGGCTGTAGATTAGTTGCTGGAACCGCGAATGGTTTGAATGGTCTAGGCTATTGCTGCCGCCTTATCTAAGAGCAAGTCTCGCAGGGCGGAGTCTCTCTTCAGGCATACTATGTTCCCCAAGCGGCCATTGAAGTGGGCGCTGCCGGTTACCAGAGACTTGCCCCCTTCTACGAGGCAATCGAAACCGGCTGTCTCCAACAGTTCCGTTACCGCCGATACTGTTTCTCCGGTGACTTCGACTACCATCAATTCAACCGATCCGCTTTTGAAGGCGTTCATCCCAGACTCCAATACCTCGACTTCGGCTCCCTCGACGTCAATCTTCAGGACGCTCTTGCCGGTGATGAGGTCGTCGAGCCTGATTGCTGGGACGTCGATCGAAGGGACAAACTCCGGGTGCTGACGCTGGTAATCTGAAGAGTCGATCAGAATGTCGGCGGTCCTGTACGAGTCGAATTCAATGATTGACCCGCCTCCGTCGTTAACCGGGTTTACGTACATAGTCACCGATTCTCCGCCTCCTGAAACAGCGGCTTGGACACACCTCAAGTTTGAGAGATTGTTCAGCCTTGCGTTATCCTTCAACTTGGCGAAGTTCGAAGGCACCGGCTCAATGGCCACCACTTGGCGGTTCGGATGTGCTTGGGCTATGGATACGGCGAAGACTCCCACGTTAGCCCCGATATCTATGAACGCCTCTGCATCGTCCATCGCCATGCTGATGGCCCTTATCCAATCCCGCTCGTACCATTGCTTCATGCGGAAAAGGGCCAACTGGTTGTTTTCACATAGATTCAATGCCAATGACATGGAATCCTGGCTGCGAGCCACAGGGTTGGGGTAGGTGACCTGCACGCGGTACTCACGAAACAATAGCTGGAACATCCTCATGATGAGGTAGTGGTCTCTGACCGGTAATTGCTTATGTAGCGCTCTTTCGACGATCCGCCAGGGTACTCGGACCATCTTAATCAACAGGAACGCAACAATGACTCGCAGAGTATTTCCAGCGCCCATGATTGTCAGTTTCCTACTATATCCCGGCCAGCCAGCCCCGTCCCAGAAGGTTGAGCAGGCGGCGCCTTCGGCTCTGTATGTAGATCTCAGGTTGGGTTTCAATCGTGACCGATGGTTCGGAGCTTCCAGAAGCTGAACCTTTTTCAATAATCACTCCGGATTCGGCAGTCCGAGTTTCCGGTTGGTACAACTCCTTTGGCAGATACCTTCCGGCCCACCCGCCTAGGACCACCGGGTGCTGTCTAATCTTGATACTGACGGGAGCCGGATCGAAGGAGCGGAACAGGTCGATCAACTCCTGAGTATTAAAAACGATGTAAGGGACCCATTGCCCGTAGGCGTACTGGCAACTGGCTGTGGGGTCAAATTCCGTGGGGCCGGCTTCCCGGGTCCGCACCCGTAGAATCAGATATTTGTCTGCGGAGTTGTAGAGACTCGAAAGAAACTCTTTAGGATTCGTCTGGTGGTGCACCACGTCCCGGCAGAATACTATGTCCGAAGGAAGGCGGGAATCGGAGCTTGGATCGCCGTTGAACTCATTGAAATCACCCTTAGGATTGAGGGTCTTGGCCCTTTCGATCGCCACCCTGGAGAGGTCAAAACCCTTGTATTCGAGTTTAGGCCTAATGCCCGAGAAGTACCGGTAAAAACGGCCGTTAGCGCAGCCCACGTCGGACAGGGTTTGGTAGGCGTCGTCTGGGAGTTCTTCGAAGAGTTGACAATCGTTGAACCGGGAGCAGATCCGGATAAGGGTGGACGCCGAGTATCTGTCCCAAGCGCCAAAATGGTCGACGTGTTCTTCCTCTTGCCAAGCCTTGTAGAAAGTCTGGGTTTCCTGGTTTCCGGGCCCGGTCATCCCGCCGGTGTTTGTTTCAGACATATAGCGAATCAAACCCTCTTGGCTAGTTAACCTAACAATGCATGGCCGAAACGGCCCCATTGGCAAATTCTTTGAACACCATGGGCCGACCGTACATGCTGGGCATACCGTCC
>Ga0315304_1000005_pt1 | contig 16299 bp, 25 predicted proteins | sample CBN3_1000m_313_M_FD_204536 | JGI IMG/M metagenome (GOLD analysis project Ga0315304, IMG submission 204536) | Metatranscriptome of marine microbial communities from Western Arctic Ocean, Canada - CBN3_1000m_313 (Metagenome Metatranscriptome) | ecosystem: Environmental > Aquatic > Marine > Oceanic...
CGCCGATGTTGAGCATAGGCTCAATCGCGATCGCCATTCCCTCGCGAAGCAGTGGGCCCCGTCCGGCAACGCCATAATTGGGCACTTGCGGGTCCTCGTGCAGGTCGCGACCGATACCGTGGCCCACGTACTGACGCACTACCCCGTAGCCCCTTGCCTCGGCGTAGCCTTGGATAGCAGCGGAGATGTCGCCCACTCGGCCCCCCGCCTTCGCCTGCGCGATGCCCCGTACCAGGGACTCACTTGTCGCCTCGATCAGGCTCCGCGACTCCTCGGAAATCTCACCAACCTCTACGGAAAACGCACTGTCCGAGTGAAAACCGCCGACAACGGCGCCCACGTCCACGCTGACAATATCGCCCTCCAGAATTACTCTTCCCGACGGAATTCCGTGCACAATCTCCTCGTTAATGGACACGCAGATAGTCGCCGGAAACCCGTAAAGGCCTTTGAACGAGGGCTTCGCGCCAAGTCGGGTGATTTCTCTCTCCGCCACACCGTCAAGCTCGGCGGTAGTAACACCTGGCCTGATCGCCTCCGACAGCCTGGCCTTCGTCAGCGCCGTCACCCGCCCCGCCTCGCGCATGTACGCCAATTCCTTGGCGGATTTGACGGTTATTCCAGCGTGCCGTCTGGCGCCTTGGTTCGTCTTATTTTTGATGTCTCGCTCCCTCGATGCCTAGCTTGTCATGATCCGAGAATAACACCGTACTATGATAGCACAGCCTCATCCTGTATCGTATGGGGCGGCGTGGCACGGAACGTTCGGTCCGGCTCAAAAGACGGCGTTCGCACGGACCGTCCTGAACTCATTCTGCCCGCGGCGACGGTGAACTCAGAGCCGACTCCAACGCGCTGCCCACCTCCCGAATCGAACCTTCGCCTTCTACTTCCTCGAGGATGCCCGCCGTACGATAGTAATCCACAAGCGGTTCAGTTTCCTCGGAGTATACCCCTATTCTCTTCCCCACGGCCTCAGGCCTATCGTCATCCCGCTGGTACAGGTCTCCGCCACAACGGTCGCACTCCCCGGCGAGGTCCGGCGGCGAGGAGTCCATGTGATAGGGAGTTTGGCACCTGCGACAAATGAGCCTTCCCGTCAGCCTACGGACCAACTCCTCCCGACCCACATTGATGTAGAGCGCCTTGTCGATGCCTCCACTGTCGGATAACGCTCGATCGAGGGCTTGGGCCTGCACCAGCGTGCGAGGAAATCCGTCCAGCAGGAACCCGCCCGACTCCGCATTAGAGTTTATCCAGTCAAGCACCATTTCGATTGTCACTTCATCGGGTACAAGCACCCCTTGCTCCATATAGGATCGGGCGAGACGGCCAAGCTCAGTGTCCCGATTCTGATGATCGCGAAACAGGTCTCCGGACGAAACTCGGGGGACTCCCAGGTTGTCGGAGATTCGGGCCGCCTGCGTACCCTTGCCAGCCCCCGGTGGCCCCAACATGATAACTTTCAAGCTTAGTGCCATCTACCGAATGAATCCCTCATAGTTGCGCATCAGCAGTTGCGCCTCAAGCTGCCTCATGGTGTCAAGCGCAACGCCGACCATGATCAGTAGGCTGGTGCTGCTGAGAGTCAGAGCCCGGACGTCGGTTGCCTGCGTGACGAAAAAGGGCAGGATTGCCACTATACCCAGAAACAGTGCGCCTCCCCAGGTTATCCGGACCACCACGCGGTTCAGGTAATCCTGAGTCGGGCGCCCCGGTCGAATGCCTGGGATGAATCCGCCGTTCCGCTGGAGGTTTTCCGCCAGGTTTTGCTGCCCGAATATGACCATAGTGTAGAAGAATGTGAAAATCACTACCAACACGAAAACGGCGGCCCAGTATGGAAACCTCACAGGGTCCAAAGTGTCAGCCATAAATCGGGATGCCCTGACCAGAAAGCTATCGCTCATCGGGTTCCTAAAATAGCTGGCCACGGTGACCGGCAGGATGATGATCGAGAATGCGAAAATAAGCGGGATCATTCCCGCCGAGTTGACGCGAAGCGGCAGGAACGTTGCCCCACTTTGTCGCTGCATCCGCCCACCTCGAAACACGCTCCTCCCATATTGCACCGGCACTCTGCGCTGCGCCTCGTTAAACAATACAATCAAGAAGATGATGCCGAACCCAAACAACACCAGTAGCAGCAGACCGCCGGCCTCGTCACTCTCGAGAAATCCCTGGCCGATCTGCTGCGGGAGTCGGGCCACTATCCCTCCGAAGATGATCAGCGATATTCCATTTCCTAGTCCGCGTTCGGTAATCAGCTCCCCGAGCCAAACCAGGAACATGGTCCCTGCGACCATGGAGAGCAGTATCGCAACCGTCGGAAGGTTAAGCCCGAAGCTTACATCCGGAAGCACTCCCGACTGCCTCAGGATAGTCAACTGGCCCCAGGCCTGGAAGAAGGCGATGGGCACTGCAAGCCAGTGGGTGTACTGGTTGATTTTCTGCCGCCCATACTCGCCTTCTTGCGATAGGGACTTTAGCTGCGGAATCACAGGCACGAGGATCTGCATCACAATGGACGAAGTGATGTACGGATAGACCCCCAATGACGCGACGCTCATGTTGGCAAGCGCGCCCCCGCTAAAGAGGTCCAGGAACCCCAGCAACGCCTGCTGCTGGAACGCTTGAGCGAGGGCCTGAGTATCCACTCCGGGGACCGGCACGTGGGCCACGAATCGAAACACCACCAGCATCGCCATGGTGAAAACGATCTTGGACCGCAGGTCCGGGACCCGCATGGCGTCGATCATCGACTGAATGAGCTGGGGCCTCGATCCCTCTGACCTGGCCGCCTGGGCCTGGCGCATTAGCCGATCTCCATTGCGCTGCCTCCTGCGGCCTCGATGCTCTGTCGGGCACTTTGGGAAAACCGGTTAGCCTCAACAGCAAGCGCAACATTCAGTTCGCCGCGCCCCAGAATCTTCACGGGCTTTCTGCGGCTTTTGATCAGTCCCGACTCTACCATCAGCTGCGGAGTCACCTTGGTGTTCTCCGGAAACATGGCGAGCTTGTCGAGATTCACGACGCTGAATTCCTTTCGGAAGATATTGGTAAAACCCCGCATCCTGGGGAGGGCCTTTGTAAGAGGCTGCTGGCCTCCTTCGAATCCAGGACGCACACCGCCCCCACTCCGGGAGTTCTGACCCTTCTGCCCCCTGCCGGAAAAGCTACCATGACCGCTGCCGTCACCGCGGCCGATCCGCTTTCGCGGCCGCCGTGCGCCCTTCGGGGGACCAAGTCTACTTTGATCCATGATGATCCCCAAAATGCCCTTCGTCAATACATAGCCGTCCAGCCTCATGGCAGAGGACGCATTCGGTGCGCGGCGGCAACGTCACGACCGCATAACCCGGGCGGCAGCTCACGAGGCCTCCGAGACAAAGGCGTTTTCCACCTGTACCAGGTGCCGAATCTTGCCCACCATGCCCAGTATCACCGGGGACTCCTCGTGCTCGACTGTTTGATTGAGCTTCCTCAAACCCAAGCCGGCAATGGTTTCCCTCTGGGCTCTGGGATAGCCTATGGCGCTTCGTTTCCACGTTATAACTATTTTGGCCATGTTTTTTTTCACTCTGTTACTCTTTGGACTTTGCGCAGCACTAAACGGAAGAACCATCTCGGGTTGATCAGACAGCGAGACCTGCCGCCCGAACCGGGACTATCTCCTCCGTGGACCCTGTCTGCGATTTCGCCTGGGTGGGCTGGACTCCGCGAGCTGCCTGCGCTTGGCGAACACGGCCTCAGGGTCCTTCAGCATTGTAAGACCCTGGAACGCTGCCTTGACGGAGTTTACCGGATTGGTGCTCCGCCGGGCCTTGGTGAGAATATCCTTGATCCCAGCAAGCTCAACCACTGCCCTGACCGGGCCACCGGCTATCACGCCCGTGCCTGGGACAGCCGGTTTGAGCATAACTTCGGACGCTCCGAATCTGCCTATAATCTCGTGGGGAATCGTGCTTCCCTTGAGATGGACCGATATGAGGTTCTTGCGAGCGTTTGTCGCCCCTTTGCTCACGGCGTCCGGAACAGCGTCGGCCTTTCCCATTCCGATACCGACGTGCCCTTCGCCGTCACCGACCACCACCATGGCATTGAAACTCAGGTGACGGCCCCCTTTGACTACCTTAGCGACTCGAGAAATCCTGACGACGCGCTCTGCGATGAGGGAGTCTTCCGAGTCCCTCCTACGTGGACTGGAGTACATCAAAACACCAGACCTCCCTCTCGAGCAGCGTCAGCCAGAGCCTTGACGCGCCCATGATATTTATACCCAGCGCGGTCGAATACGACCTCCGTCACGCCGCTGTCGAGAACTCGACGGGCGATAAGCGAACCAACAAGCCGTGAGACACCCGTCTTGTGCATGCCATCCACTTGATCGCGAACCTGGACCTCGATGCTGCTGGCCGCAGCCACAGTCATGCCTTTTGTATCGTCGATCACCTGAGCATACACGTGATTGAGGCTGCGAAACACGACAAGCCTGGGACGCCGGTCCACCCCACTCACGCGGCGGCGGACCCTGCGGTGGCGGGCTACCCTACGTACGCGGCTTGTACCTTCCTTTGGCAATTCTAGGCGACCCTCCTGGCGCTCTTGCCCGGCTTCAGCCGAACCTGCTCTCCGAGATATCGAATTCCCTTTCCGGTGTAGATGTTGGGCGGGCGGACTGACCTAATCTCGGCCGCGGTCTGACCCACTAGCTGCTTGTCCATTCCACGCACGTGCAGCCGGTTGTTGCCCTCCACTTCAAAGGTAATCCCATCTGGGGAATGCACCTCTACTGGATGGCTCAGCATGACGTTTAAGGTCACGTTCGCGCCGCTCTGGTGCACCCGATATCCCACACCCACCATCTCGATGGCCTTTGCGAACCCCTCGGTTACTCCTGTTACCATGTTTGCCAACAGGCTCCGCGTCAACCCGTGCAGGGCGCGGTGCTTCCTCTCATCGGACGGCCTCTCCACTCTCAGACTGCCGTTTTCATTGGCTACCCTCATGTCTACGTGCACTACCTGCTTGAGCTCACCTTTCGGTCCCTTGACCGTTACTTCGCTGCCATTGAAGCTCACATCAACCCCTGCAGGCAGCTCTATCGGTTGAATGCCTACTCTGGACATAGTCGGCTCCTTACCATACGTAGCATAGAAGCTCGCCGCCGATGCCTTCGCGCCACGCGTCCCTACCCGTCATCACGCCATTCGAAGTGGATATGATCGCAACGCCAAGACCGCTATAGTATCTAGGAATCTCTCCCTTGTGCACGTACACTCTCAGGCCAGGTCTGCTCACTCGCTTTAGACCTGTAATGGCCGGCTCGCCTTTTTCTCCATAGTGTAGGAGGATCTTAATGACCCCCTGGGGAGTGGCGCCATGAGTGGTCTCATAGTCCGCTATAAAGCCCTCGCTCCTGAGGATCTTTGTAAGCGCAAGCTTCATCTTCGACGACGGCATTGCCACGCTATCATGGCGGACCATAATAGCATTGCGTAAGCGCGTCAGCATATCAGCGACGGGGTCTGTTACTGCCATTGTTACCCTCGGGAGGCGACGGCCATTACCAGCTCGCTTTTCGTATGCCCGGAAGTAGCCCCTTGAGAGCCATTTCCCGGAAACAGATTCGGCAGAGTCCAAAATGCCTAATATAGGCTCTGGGCCTACCACAGTTGTGACACCGGTTGTGGACCCTGACAGCGAACTTCTGGGGCCTCTTCCATCGCTCGATTTTAGATACTTTAGCCAATTACTTCACCTTTAGCACATGAATGCTTGAACGCTTAGTATGTGCGGCCGATTTTCTCCATACGAAGGCGTTCCGAGACCTAAGCCGCCTCGTTCGTCTGAGACTCGGCAAAAGGCACCCCGAACAACTCGAGCAGCCTGAATCCTTCGCGGTCTGTTGGAGCAGTTGTCACGACCACAACCTGTAGGCCCCTGATGCGATCGATGCTGTTGTAATCTATCTCGGGAAATATGACTTGCTCGCGAATACCCACAGCGTAGTTTCCTCTGCCATCAAATGCTTCCCTTGATAGTCCACGGAAGTCCCTAATTCTTGGTAAGGCGGAACTAATCAGCCTGTCGAAGAACTCATACATTCTTCTGCCGCGAAGTGTCACCGTCAGTCCCACGGGCATGCCCTCTCTGAGCTTGAATCCGGCGACGGACTTGCGCGCCCGTCTTGTCACGGGGTGCTGTCCCGTGATCAGGCTGAGGTCGCGAGTGGCATTCTCGATGGCCCTTGGGTTCTGACTTGCCTCACCGCCGATCCCGATATTCAGGACGATCTTGACTAGCGTGGGCGCCTGCATAGGACTCGTATACCCAAACTCGCTTACCAGGGCCGGTCCGATCTCTTCACGGAACCGAGCCAGCATGCGGGGAGCTGACCTTGGCCGGAGGCCTGGACCTTTCCCCGCCACGGCGGCCTTACTCTCAGCCGCCGTGGGCGACTTCCCTTCCCCCCGGCTTTGGTTCTTCTGCTTTTCTGTGGTCACTCGATCACTTCCTTGCAGTTTTTACAGACTCGGGCCTTTGTACCATCCGCAAGTTTTGTATTGCCGAGGCGGGTGGGCTTAGCGCAATGAGTGCACATCAGCATTACATTGGCTGCATGAAGGGGAAGCTCTTTTTGAATGATCCCTGCCTGCCTCAGCGTACCCGTGGGCTTGATGTGCTTGGAGACGACGTTAATCCCTTCCACCAGGACCTTGCTCACCTTGGGAAAAGTCTGTTGGACGCGACCTTGCTTCCCACGGTCACGACCCTTGATGATCAATACGTTGTCGTCCCTCCTGATCTTCATCCTACAGCACCTCTGGAGCCAACGAAACTATTCTCATGAAGTTTTTGTCACGCAACTCTCTTGCTACGGGACCGAAGATTCGCGTGCCCCTAGGCATCTGTTCGTCAGTGATTATCACCGCGGCGTTATCGTCGAATCGAATATGCGAGCCGTCCGCTCTCCGGTGCGGCTTCGCGGTCCTGACTATCACAGCCTTCACGACTTCTCCCGAACCAACCGCTGCCGAGGGCGTCGCCTCCTTCACAGATGCGACGATCACGTCCCCTAGCCGTGCGTACTTTCTTCCGCTGCCTCCCGGAATGCCGATGCAGCTTATGACTTTGGCACCGGAATTATCAGCGACTTTCAGTCGGGTATACATCTGTATCATGGGCTGGTTCGCTCCTCGTCTTCTCGATTGGCGGTGCTGTCCGGCGTGCCTGAAGCAGAGGCATCCTCTTCGTTTTCTTCAGTTGTGATCGGTGTCAGGTCCTGACTCTCAGGAGTGATGACTTCAGGAGGGAGACTTGCCTCGGCCTCCTCGACCGAGGCGCCCTCAGGCTCATCGGGTTGCCGGATCTCCTCAAGGACCGCTTCTGGAGTTTCCGCATCTGCGTCATCCGTAGGAGATTCAGCCTCGGCACTCGGCAACGCGCCGGTGGCCCCCTCTGACTCAATGGAAGTGTCCACGTCTTCCGTGAGAGGCTCGGCTTCAAGACCAGATTCCAACACTTCGACGTCCTCTTGCACCAGTGCTTCGCTTATTTCTGGCCGCTCGGCGTCGGGTTCGACTATACCCTCATCTTCAGGCGCTGCTGCCGACGGCTCAGGCTCACCTGCCTCCACGATGACCGAAGCTTCCGCCCGTTCCGCCTCTTCAAACGCCCCCAATCCGGTAGCAATGATCTCAGCGTCGATCTCTTCCGGCTGGATATCGGCGATCTGCTCCCGGCTCAATATCTCAGCGACTCGCCATCTTTTGGTCTTGGATAGCGGACGGGACTCGATGATCTTCACCAGGTCGCCGACCCGGCAATCATTGCTCTCGTCGTGGGCGTTAAATCGCGTAGCCATCCTGATGGACTTACGATAGAGACGGTGCGTACGGCGCCATTCCACCTGAACGACGACCGTCTTTTCCATCTTGTCGCCGACGACTTTGCCCACGCGGGTCTTACGCCTCTCGAAGCTCATCTCCCGCTCCTGGCCAGCTCCCGCTCCCGCATCACGGTGTTTATGCGTGCGATACGCCGGCGGATATTCTTGATTTCGTTGACGTTGGCTAGCTGCATTGTCGCGACACGAAACCGCAAGTTCATGAACGCCCGGTTCGCTTCGCCAAGCTCTTCTGACAGCTCATCGTTGGTCAGTCCTCTGATCTCGTCAATCTCCATTTTCGGTCGGACCCATCCTTGCCTAGATAATCATGCTCCCCGCATTCCAGCCAGAGGAGCCACGTCGATTCATACGGCCGTCGTCGCACGCGGTGGCCAGGCCAACTGCGGGCCCGGGTCTTACGACGCCATTCCCAAGCCCGCGGCTCATGATAAGCCTGCGGGTCCTAGATACGCGCTGACACCTCTTCCTTGGCCACTATCTTGGTAGCCATGGGAAGCTTTGCGGAGGCAAGATGCAGAGCTTGTCTGGCCTCACTATCGGGCACACCGGACATCTCGAAGATGATTCTACCGGGTTTTACAACAGCGACCCAATGATCGACCCCACCTTTTCCTTTTCCCATGCGCGTCTCGGCAGCCCGCGCGGTGACGGACTTATCAGGGAAGATTCGTATCCACAGCTTGCCTCCCCTACGCGCATACCGCGTGATGACGCGGCGGGCAGCCTCAAGTTGTCTTGCGGTGACCCACGCGGGCGCGGTTGCCTTCAGGCCATATTCGCCGAAATTCAACGTACTTCCGGCTAGGGAATTGCCTTTTCGGCGACCTCTATGCTTGCTCCGAAATTTTACTCTGCGCGGCTGCAGCATCTGATCCAGCCTCTTCTGCCTTAAGGGTTACTTCAATCGGGGACATTTCATCACCTTCGTCACTCGATTGCTCGGGAAGAATATCGCCTTTGTATATCCAGACTTTGACACCGATGCGACCGAAGTCCGTGGCCGCTTCAGCGAAACTATAGTCTATGTCCGCCCTCAGTGTATGAAGGGGGACTCTACCCTGCATAGCTTTCTCTTTTCGCGCAATATCGGCCCCGCCTAGTCTGCCAGAGCAAAGGATTTTGACGCCTTGTGCCCCAGCCTGCATAGTCCTGGAGACGGCCTGCCTGATTGCTCTCCGGTACGTGATACGGCGGACTAGCTGGTCGGCTACGCTGCGGGCCACCAGGTAGGCGTCAAGCTCGGCCTGGCGGATCTCCTGGACATTAAGCCGAGCGCGCCGTCGGATGACAGCTTCGATCTTTTTGCGGAGATCCTCTACCTTCTGGCCACCCCTTCCGATTACAATCCCGGGCCTGGCCGTGTGGACCGTAATGACCACGTCGTTGGAGCCCCGCTCAATTTCGACCCGGGAAACTCCGGCGTCCGGATACTCCTTGGCAATCGTGTTGCGGATCGCGAGATCCTCGAGAACGAACTCGCGGTACTCCTTCTGGCGGTTAGCAAACCATGTGGCCTGCCAGTCCTTTATCACTCCAAGGCGGAATCCGACGGGATGTGTCTTGTTACCCACGCTCGTGCTCCTCTTCGTCCACCACCACCGTGATATGGCTGTTACTTCTTCTGATCCTGGCAACCCGACCTCTGGCACGAGCTCTAAACCGCTTGAGCACGGTCCCCTCGTTGGCATGGATCTCCACGATCCGCAGGTCCGACGTGCGAACAAGTAGCTCGTTCTCCGCATTGGCGGCGGCAGACTTCACTACCCTGGCAACCGCGCCTCCGGCCGGAGACGTAGCGAACTGAAGGAACAAGAGTGCCTCTTCGACGCGCCTACCCCGGACCAGGTCGATTATGGGCAAGAGCTTCTTAACCGATATCCCCGTATTTTTCGCAGTCGCGCTAATCGCCAATTCCTGGCTCCCTGGTTCCTAGAAGACTTGTTCGTTCGTGCAGAACATAAGCCACAAAGAGCTTACCACCACATCGAACGTCCTAGGTCACGGTTGTCGTACGCTCCGACCTGGAGGAATGCCGGTGAAAAACCCTGGTTGGCGAGAATTCCCCCAGCTTGTGCCCTACCATGTTCTCTGTTACGAATACGGGTACATGGTCGCGCCCATTGTGAACGGCAAAGGTGAGGCCAATCATATCGGGCATGATCATCGACGCCCTGGACCAAGTACGGATCATGGCCCTGCTCCCGCTTCGGCGCGCCATGTCTACCTTCTTGGCAAGCTTTGCGTCGACGTATGGCCCCTTCTTTATTGACCTGGACATCTCTTCGAGCCTCCCGTTGGCTAACGTTTGGTTCTTCGACTCATGATCATTTTCTCGGTCGACTTGTTGCGGCGCGTACGGTAACCCAGCGCAGGCTTCCCCCAAGGTGTCTTGGGTCCGGGCATCCCAATTGGGGAACGGCCTTCGCCGCCGCCGTGTGGATGGTCCGCGGGAGACATGACGACTCCTCTCACCTGGGGCCTCCATCCCATGTTCCGCTTGCGACCCGCTTTGCCAAGCTTGACATTCTTGTGGTCGACCGCGCCAACCTGACCGACCGTCGCCACACATTCACTGAGAACACGCCTGACCTCGCCCGATGGCAGCCTCAACAGAGTGTACCGGTCTTCCTTTGCAAGTACCTGGGCGAATCCGCCGGCACTTCGGACGATTTGTCCGCCCTTGCCCACCTTCAACTCTACGTTGTGTACCTGAGTCCCGGCGGGAATGGTCCTGAGAGGAAGGGAGTTGCCCAGCCGTATCTCGGCGTTCTCGCCTGCATTAACGGGGTCGCCGACCTTCATGCCGTTGGGCGCAAGAATGTACCGCCAATCGCCATCCCGGTATTTGACCAGGGCGATCCTCGCTGACCGATTAGGGTCGTACTCAATGGACGCCACCTCTCCCGGCACCCCGGCCTTGTCGCGCTTAAAGTCAATAATGCGTAGGCGGCGTTTGTGGCCTCCTCCTCGATGTCGAACGGTGATCCTTCCGTTGGAAGCCCGTCCGGCCCTCTTTTTCATTGGGAGCAGGAGGGATTTCTTTGGATGCCGTGTCGTAATGTCGTCAGTTGTTTGGAATACCGCGCCGCGACGTCCTGGCGTGGTGGGCTTGATTCTTATCAGTGGCATTTACACACCCTCGAATATCTCGATTCGGTCCCCCGGCTTCAGGGTGACCACGGCTTTTTTCCATGAGCGCCGTTTCACCTCTCGAGGGCCAAATCGCTTGGACTTACCTTTGACGTTCAATGTGTTGACTTTCACAACGTCGACGTCGAACGCTGTCTCGACGGCGCCCTTGACCTCAATCTTCGTGGCGTTCCGCGCAACTTCAAAGGTGTAACGCCCTCTTTCGTGCATGTCCGTGCTCTTCTCTGTAATTACCGGTCTTACCAAGATTTCATAGCTTCGCATGGGTGTCTATGCCTGAGCGCCCACCTGGGCGGAACGACTCTTGCGACTCCCAGACCCGCCTCCCCACAATTCTTCCACCCTTCGTAACGCGTCGAGAGTCATAATAACTTTTCGGTGATTGAGCAAAGCAAGCGTGTAGAGCCGATCCGCCGGCAGTGTTGTAACACCCGGGATGTTACGAGCCGAGCGCAAGACCAGCGCGCCTGCACCGTCGGCGACTAAGAGAGGCTTGGGGCCGGCGTCCAGAGCGTCCAACACCTTTACGAGCTCGCTCGTCTTGAATTGGCCAAGCGTCAGCGCCTCCAGCACGATCAGGTCGCCCGTTCGGTGCTTCTCGGACAGGGTTGCCACGATGGACCGCCGCCGCATCTTCTTCGGAGTTCGTTGGCGGTAGCTACGAGGATGTGGGCCGAAGACCACCCCGCCTCCCCTCCAATTGGGTGCGCGGATGGTGCCGGCTCGAGCGGCCCCCGTGTGTTTTTGGGGCCTGATCTTTCTGCCCCCACCGGAAACATGGCCGCGCGTCTTGGTGCTGGCTGTGCCCTGTCGCGCATTCGCGAGCTGTCCAACCATCACCTGGTGGACCAGCGACGCATTCATGGCGACACCGAGCACATCGTCACGGACTTCGACACTCCGTACCTCAAGTCCCCGGGTATTCCAGAGGGTGACCTTCACGTTTACCGTTTCCTCTCCCAACTGGAATTACGAATCACAATCAAGGTATTTCGCACCCCCGGCACTGAACCCTTTACGAGCAACACGTTTCTTTCCGGGTCCGATTGCACCACCTCAAGGTTCCGCACGGTGACCCGTGCGTTGCCCATGTGTCCGGCCATTTTGTGGCCCTTGACCACTCTCCCAGGCGAGCTGCCGGCTCCTATGGAGCCCGGCGCCCGGTGGCGGTCGGACTGCCCGTGGGTCTTGGGGCCGCCGTGGAATCCGTGCCTCTTGATCCCCCCGGCGAAGCCGCGACCTATCGATAGCCCGGCGGCATCGACCTTATCGCCCGGCTGGAACAGGCCCACGTCGAACTTCTGTCCCACCTCGATATCCGCGATGTCGTCGACCTCCACCTCTCGCAGGAAGCGATATAGCTCGTTCGCTCCTTTAAGATGGTCCCGCTGGGGCTTGTTCAGGCGCCGGACCTGACCATAGCCGAGCTGGATTGCCTCGTAACCGTCTTTATCGACGGTCTTGACCTGAGTCACGGTGCAGGGGCCCACCTCCACAGCAGTCGCACAAACTGCTTCCCCGTTGTCGCGAAAGAACACAGTGGTACCGATTTTTTTCCCTACGAGCGCTCGGACGGTCATCTACGTATTCCCCCGAACAATCCGTGTCGGCACAGCCCTAGTGCCATATGTGGTAGGTCTCTACCTACGGCTCTCGCGGCATTGCCACTTTCTCCAGCAAATCTCCTGATTCCAGATCACAGCTTCATCGAAATGTATACTCCCGCGGGGACATTGAGCCTTGTCAGCGAATCGATGGTCTTTGAGGATGGCTCCAGGATGTCTATTAGCCGGTTGTGAGTCCTCAGTTCGAAGTGCTCCCTTGAGTCTTTGAACACGTGCGACGACCGAATCACGCAAAACCGCTTAATTGAGGTGGGCAAAGGAACTGGGCCCGCCACCATCGCACCGGTACGCTCCGCGGCCTCGACAATCTGCGCTGCCGAAAGGTCAAGTATCCGGTGGTCGAACGCTCTAAGAATTATCCGAATCTTTTGCTTGCTTACCATGTGCTGCTCTTTGTAGCTTACTATGCCGCGACCAGCGACATAGGCGCCTGCTCGTAGCTATTGAACTCCATCGAATAACTCGCGCGACCCTGAGTAAGGGAACGAAGTGTGTTAGCGTAACCGAAGCTCTCGCCCAGGGGAAGCATCACCCTCACGTACTGAGCACCACCCTGGCCCTCAATATTCCCGATGTTGGCCCGCCGACGGCCTAGGTCTCCCAAGACCTCCCCCAAGAATTCTCCTGGAGTTACGATTTCCAACCGCATTACGGGCTCAAGGAGAACCGGATGTGCCTTACGCAGGGCCGCCTTCGCAGCCATCGACCCGGCGACCTTGAAGGCCATATCAGAGGAATCGACATCGTGGTAGCTTCCGTCTACCAAGTTGACCTTCACGTCGACAACGGGATATCCGGCGAGAGGGCCAACGCCCATCGCCTCTCGCACGCCTGCGGCGACGGCTGAAACATACTCCTTGGGAACTGCCCCTCCCCTTATGGTGTTCTCGAACTGAAAACCCTTGCCTCGGCCCAGCGGCTCCATCTCAATCCATACATGCCCGTATTGGCCGTGCCCCCCCGTCTGCCTCACGAATCGCCCTTCAGCCCTGACGTGCGCCGTGATCGCTTCTTTGTAGGCTACTCTGGGCTTGCCTATGTTCCCCTCGACGTTGAATTCGCGACGCATCCGATCGACGAGAATCTCGAGATGCAGTTCCCCCATGCCCGACATGATTGTCTGGCCCAACTCGTCATCGGTGAAAACCTTGAAAGTGGGGTCCTCCGAGGCTAGCTTGGACAGCGAGTCCATAAGCCTATCCTGGTCGGATTTGGTCTTGGGCTCGATGGCCACGGACATCACGGGCTCGGGAAATGTAATAGTCTCCAGCACGATGGGGTCATTTTCATCACATATGGTGTCGCCGGTGGAAGCATTCTTGACGCCCACTGCGGCGGCTATCTCGCCGACGCGTACCTCCTCCAGGTCCTCCCGGTGCTGCGCGTTCATACGTACTATGCGGCCTAGCCGCTCGCGCCTGCCGGAAGCCGTGTTAAACACCATGGCGCCCGTACCAATCTTGCCAGAGTAGACTCGAAAATACACGAGCCGCCCGATGAAGGGGTCGATCACCGCCTTGAAACAAAGGGCAGCGAACGGCGCATCCTCAGTATGGTCGCGAGTCACCTCTAGCCCCGTCCGGTGGTCCTTGCCTTTAACCGGGGGCACGTCCAGAGGAGACGGCAGGTAGTCCCCAATGGCGTCCAGCAGTGGCTGGATTCCGCGGTTTCTGAGGGCGCTACCACACATCACCGGCACCAGCCGGTATTCGATGGTGGCCTTCCGTAGAGCGCGCTTGATCTCGTCCCGCGTAATCTCTTGGCCCTCAAGGTACTTGACGATCAATTCATCGTCGGTTTCAGCTATCTTCTCGATCATCAACTCCCGGTTGGCCCGACACTCTTCCAGGAACTCCTCCGGAACGGGGCCCTCCAAGGGGACCTCACGGATGTCATCCTGGAAGACGATGGCTTTTTCCTCGACGAGATCAATGACTCCCCGGAACGAGTCCTCGCTTCCCATGGGGATCTGGACCGCAACCGGGCTGGCCTCAAGCCTGTGGACTATGGAGTCGATCGTGCGGTGGAAATCGGCGCCAATACGGTCCATCTTGTTAACGAAGCAGATACGGGGAATGTTGTAGCGGTCTGCCTGACGCCACACTGTTTCGGACTGCGGTTGAACTCCCGCAACCGCATCGAAGATCACAACGCCGCCATCGAGGACTCGCAGGCTCCGCTCCACTTCCGCGGTGAAATCCACATGGCCTGGCGTGTCAATGACATTTATTGTGAAATTCTTCCATGCGCAGGTTGTAGCGGCGGCGGTAATAGTGATTCCGCGCTCTTTTTCCTGTGCCATCCAGTCCATCGACGCAGTCCCGTCGTCTACGGCGCCGATCTTGTAGATACGGCCAGCAACATACAGTACCCGCTCGGTAACCGTAGTTTTGCCCGCGTCGATATGAGCAATGAAACCTATGTTTCGTGTGTTCGCCAGCCACAGGTCGGAGTACATATTGGATTATCTGCATTACGATATAAGGCCTTTGCCGCAACCTACCATCTATAGTGGGCGAAAGCTCGGTTCGCCTCGGCCATTCGGTGCAGGTCCTCCTTCCTTCTAACCGCCGTACCTTGTCCCCTGGATGCTTCGAGGAGCTCCTGGGCCAAACGCTCGGCCATGGGTCGACCGGACCGGGCCCGAGCGGAGACTATGAGCCATCTCATCGCCAATGCTCGCTGTCGCTCGGGACGCACCTCTCTTGGAACCTGATATGTCGCTCCACCAACCCGGCGCGACCTCACCTCCAGTGCCGGTGTAGCATTCCTAACCGCCTGCCTGAAGGCTTCCAGGCCCGGCCGGTGTATCTCTCGCTCTACTTCGTCCAGCGCACCGTAGACTATCCTCTGAGCCACGGAGTGTTTGCCATTGACCATGACCCGATTAATGAAGCTCGACAACTCAATGCTTCCGAACTTTGGGTCAGGACGAATTATTCGCTTGTCTGCTCTTCTGCGCCGCGACATCCTAATGCCTCTCGCTATCTCCACACCGGCACTAACTGTGCAATGGGTGGCTATCTAGGTTTCTATCAGAGATCCTTGCCGAATTCCGTCTTCATCCCCTGCCCGCTACTCACTTTTTCGGCATGCCTGGGATGATGACTTCGTGATGCTGTGTGGCACTTACGTATCGTAGCTAATTCTACGTGTTACTTTTCCCGCTTGCTGCCGTACTTGCTCCGGCCTCTCCTGCGTTCGTCCACCCCTCCAGTATCCAGCGCCCCTCGGACAACATGATATCTCACTCCGGGCAGGTCCTTGACCCTGCCACCGCGAATCAACACTACGGAGTGTTCCTGAAGGTTATGGCCCTCTCCAGGAATGTAAGCGGTAACTTCCATTCCGTTGGTCAGCCGTACTCTGGCTACCTTACGCAGGGCCGAGTTCGGCTTTCTCGGTGTCTGAGTCCTCACCAGAATGCAGACACCGCGCTTTTGAGGAGAACCAGAATTCCTCTGGGTCTGATTTTTTATGGAGTTGAAAGAGTACCTCAGGGCGGGGGCCTTGTCTTTCCGCCGCTTGGTCCGCCTCCCCTTCCTAACGAGCTGATTAACGGTTGGCAATATCTTTCCTCATATCGTACTTGCTTCCAGGCTCCGACACACA
>Ga0315304_1000006_pt1 | contig 16161 bp, 13 predicted proteins | sample CBN3_1000m_313_M_FD_204536 | JGI IMG/M metagenome (GOLD analysis project Ga0315304, IMG submission 204536) | Metatranscriptome of marine microbial communities from Western Arctic Ocean, Canada - CBN3_1000m_313 (Metagenome Metatranscriptome) | ecosystem: Environmental > Aquatic > Marine > Oceanic...
CCGACCGACCCGATTGGAGAGCCTATACTAGATCCGACGGACCGCTGCTACATGTTGGCTTTCAACGTCATTGATCTTGTTGTCGAGCTGCAAACATATAGACCTGAAGAGCCGCCGCCGAATTGTAATTAACCGCCCATTCTGAACGTCGGTATTAGCGCGTCGCTAGTTTGTAGTTGCTGGGAGTCGATCGGTTGATTCTGTCGAGGGGGTAAGAATGCCGTGTTTGACCATTGACAAGACCGGCGGCGGAGTGGAGGATGGCAGCAAATTGTGTCTGCCTGCCCTATTGTTAGGCGAGACTGGATGAATTTCGGACCGCACATCAAATAGCCCGCATTCGAGGAGGAGCAATGGTTACAACGTCCGCCAACTTGCAATCGGACATGATGCAGTATTCCAGCCCGGACGGCACCCAGATCAATGCCTATCTGAGCCAGCCAACCGCCCCGGGAAACTATCCGGGGGTGATCGTCACCATGGAAGGTATGGGCCTTGAGGACCACATGAAAGACCTGTGCCGGAGGTTCGCGGAGCAGGGCTACATCGCGATCGCGCCCGATTTGTACACCCGTGAGGGCAGGCCCGCGCCTGATAAGGTTCTGGAGAATCTTTTCTCAGTTCCGGACTCCCAGACCATGGGGGATCTGGAAGGCGCCGCTCTTTACTTAAAGAGCCGCCCCCATGCCAATGGCAAGGTGGGCATCATCGGCTTCTGCTCCGGAGGTCGCTATACCCTCATGTTCGGTTGTACGAGCAAGAACGTGAATGCTGCCGTGGATTCCGCTGGCGGGCATATCATCCCGGACGATGGGCCGACCGCCGCGCGCCCGGTTGCTGCGATCGACATGGTAGTGAACCTTTCATGCCCCTTGCTGGCCATTTTTGGCGAGGAGGACGCCAACCCCTCCCCGGCCCATGCGGCGCGCCTGCGGGAGGAACTGGACAAGCACAACAAGACCTACGAATACCAGACGTACGCCAATGCAGGCCACGCATTCTTCGCGGATTACCGGCCCACCTATCGCGCTGCCCCCGCCCAAGATATGTGGCATCGGGTGCTCTTGTTCTATGAGAAGCACCTGAAGGGCTAAGCCTAGCCCTTGGCGCGGGCGGGTTCTTTCAGACGAGGTGACTGGCTGTGGGATGCCAGATGCCAGGGCAATCGGTCGGTGCACTAAGGGGCCTTGCCGGGGGCGATTGACGCCGGGCAGAGCCCGGCCACACCATGGGTTCTAAATCAACGCGTTCTGCGACCCGGGTGTCCAGCGCACTGTTTCTTGATAAGACATCCGTGGCCTCCTCATTGAGCGTGCTGTGACGTTTGCGCTCAAAAGCCAAAATGGCCGGAATATGAAACAACTTACTATAGATTCAGTGAGTGTTCTTCGTAATCCTTTAGCTTGTTATATATCTGGAGCCGGTGCCGGTAAGACTCTAAAACTATGATGCGGTCGTCGGCGTCTATGTTTACCGCCACAGGACGGCGGAACCTCCATTCGGGCTCCATATCCGCCCGGCGCCGGGCCTTGATTATCTCTGGGTTTGCGTCTATGTACGTTTGAGTCCAGACAGAAGGCTGCTGGGCGTCCCCAAACAGCGCGGTGATGTAGTGGCCGTCAGCGTCGTAAATCTGGACGCGGTGGTTCCCCCAGTCGGTTACGTACACGTCCCCGTCCGAGTCCACGGCCACACCGGATGGCCCTTTGAGCGAGCCCATCCCATTGCGGGACTCTTCGAATCTCACCAGCAACTCTCCGGCGGGAGAGAATTTCTGCACCCGGTTATTCCCCCAGTCAGCCACATATATGCCATCCTGGCGGTCGATACAGATGCCCCACGGCATCTCAAAGTCGCCACCGCCGTCGCCTTGCTGGCCGAACTTCGACTGGAACTCGCCGGTCTGGCTGAAGTTTTGCACCCGGTGATTCAGGCTGTCCACCACCCAAATGTTGTTGTGGGAATCGAAAGCGATCCCGGACGGGCCGTTTAGCTGGCCGTCCTCGCCGCCGGCATGGCCCCAATGATACCGAAAAGCGCCTTCGCCATCGAACACTGAAATCCGGTTAAGATATTCGTCCGAAACGTACACTCGCCCTAGTTGGTCTATATCAATAGAGCGTGGCCAGATGAATCGTCCGTCCTCCGAGCCGAAGGAACCGAACTGGCCTTGGACCTCACTGTCAAATGAAATCTTGCTGATACGCTGGCCAAGTTGTTCCGCGCCCCTGCTCAAGACATAGATGCGCCCGTTCGTCCCTAAAACGAAGTCCTGAGGAGCCCAAAATCCCCGGCCGGACTGGCTGTACATGCCGATGCAATAGCTGTAATCAAACACCCGGCCGGCGGCAACGGTGGTCAGCATGTTAATTCTCCAATGACAGATATGGGAGTCGTCAGGCCGTGCGCCGGACTAAACAAACGACAATTCCTCGAACTTCCCGCCGACGATCGGCACCGGGTCTAGACCCAACCATTTGTCGATCACCGTCGAGTAGAACCCGCGGAAGTCGTAGCTCGGCGCCAGGTCCCCTTGGGTTAGGTGCTCTGGTTTCAACGATGGATAGGTTCCGTACATTCCGCCGTTCACACGGTCGCCCATGAGGAAGGCCGCCCCGCCCGCACCATGGTCGGTGCCCGTGCCGTTGTCGCGGACGCGGCGTCCAAACTCGCTAAACATCATTAAGACAACCTCTTCCCCGGAGTCGTGCTCCTGCAGGTCGGCGAAGAAATCGTCAACGGCTTCCGAAATTTCGGACCACAATTTGGTGTGTGATCCAGACTGGTCAAAATGTGTGTCGAATGGTCCGTGAGACGTGTAAAAGACCTGTGTGCCTAAACCGGCCAGGTGCACTTGAGCTACGTCTCTGAGGCTCCGTGCGATGGAATTTTTGGCGTATTCAATGGTCGAACTATATTTTTCGGGAGCGCTTCTGATGATGTCCGCACCCTTCAATGCGCTCAGCCCGGCTTGCCCCAGGAAGTCCATGGTTGGTCCAGTGCCGATAGCCGGGGCGTACATCCGGGAGAAGCTGTCCAATAGCTGAGCCCGCTCCTGTTCTGAGGTGATTCCTCGCGCCGTTGATAAAACACCGTAAGAGGCAAGATTCGTCACAGAGGTTACGGGAACTCCCCGCATCGTCATGGCCCTGGGTAGTCCTTGCCCAAAATTCACGCCCTTTAGCACGTTCTCGCCAGTGGGATCCAGATCCCTGATGACCTTGGCGAGCCAACCGTCGACTCCGACATGGTCCGGTTCACAGGTGTGCCAGATGTCCATTGCCCGAAAGTGCGAGCGAGGTGAATTCGCAAAACCGACTCCGTGAATGATAGCCATTTTGCCGTTGTCGTAGAGTTTCTTGAGCGGCTCCATATCAGGCCGGAAAGCTAGCTCATCGTCTATCGGCTGTAACAGGTCTTCGGGAATCTTGACTCTGGGCCGATTGTCCCAATATAGGGGGTCGGCGTAGGGAACGATCGTATTGAGATAATCGTTGGCTCCGGTGAGTTGCAATATGACCAGCACGGGGTCTTTTCGGGTTGTCGTCATTTTTTGTTCTCTCCGGTTATCTGTGCCCAGTTTATTAGGCGAACTGATAGTCTCTGGAAGCGGCAATCAGGGTTAGTATCTTGCCGATTTTCTTCTCTGAAGCGCTAACTTCTTCAGGTGTGTTCCAGGCCAATTCTCCACCGACAGAGGCGTGGGTCAGCAATTCGATATGAGTTGTCGAGTCGCTGACCTCCAATGCTCCCAGGGAATCAAGGCAAGTTGCCACCAACGCTTGGGGCGAAAGTTTGCCTTGCGCCTGCGCCTGGTCCCGCACCCGGTTAATTATAGCCCGCACGCCGGGCAGGGAGATGTCCCCCAGGGTGCCCGAGGCGAAGTTCACCCGCCGCAAAAGTCCGCCGGCATCGATCCATTCGGAACCTGTGTGCCAACTCTCCACGCTGGGCGGGTTGAGGAGTTCCTGGCCTTGCCAGGCGCACTCTATCGCCAAGTTGTTAAATCCCGGCCGGAAGCCGTCATAGTTTCCTGCGATGCGCACCGTGCCAACGATCAACTCGGCAGGGCTTTTTACCCTCGCAAAACGGGAGTTCTTAAAAAATTCCGAGTTGAATAAGACCCGCATGATAAACCGAATATCCCCGTGGGATTCGTTGTAGGCGTCAACCAACTCCTCGATCGCTTCGGGATCCTTAGGGGGCGTGATGTTCCAATCAGATACCTGCGGCTCGTCGGCGACAAAGAATCGGTAGAGATGACGGGCTAGGAACCGGGACGAAGCCGGCTGGTCCACGATGATGCCGATGATGTCATCACCATTGAGATTCCCAGTATGCCCTAAGAAGGTCTTCTCCTCTTCGTCGTGGTCTTCGGCTTTGTATTCGAAATTCCAGTAAAAACGGCCGAGGGGGTTCCGGGGTATCTTGGGGGCGATTGTCCAGCCGGTGAAAGCCCTGGCGGCATCTCTGATGTCGTCCTCGGAGTAATTACCCACGCCCAAAGAGAAAAGCTCCAACAGTTCCCGGCCCCAGTTTTCGTTGATGGCCCCGTCATGGTTGCCGTGGTTGTCCAGCCAGAAAATCATCGCCGGGGACTTGGCCAACTCCACCAGCAGGTCACCGAATTTGCCCAATCCGTACTCGCGGAACATTGCGATCTGCCGGGTCAATTCCGGAGGGTTGTCGACCTTGGAATTACCGGTGGCGAATAACTGATGCCAGAAAAGGGCCATCTTCTCTTCCAGTGGCCGTTGGGTGTTGATCATCCGGTAAACCCAATCGGCTTGGCTGATCGGCGCCCCAGCAGCGCCTTCGTAGCCAGGGAAGACGCGGTACAAAAGCTCTTCATCAATGGCAGGCTGTTCCTCCGGATGTAGAAGTTCCTCGACAACAGCTTCGTAGCCCATAGCAGCGCGCGTCTCAAGTTCTCCATGTGGGGCGCCGAAGCCTGCGCGTCTCATTAGATGGGCCATAAGTGCGATGTCTTTTCTGTGGGGCATGCTCACATCTCCATGTATCGAACCTGAGGAACCATCCGGGTTGGGCACTAGAATGTCAGAAGGGCGCAGGTCACCTATAGTACCAATGGTGACATCGTAGGTTTGGCTAAAACTAGTGTCAAGGCTGGCCGGGCTCCGGCTCATCGGCACTACGCCTGTTTCGGCAGCAGGAACCAGGCAGTATTCAATAGATTGAGACATCCCTATTGAAACTGCCATCAACCAGCGTTTTATCCAGGCTATAACTATACAGTTTTACTGAGGGTTCAGCCTTGAAGCACAGCTCTTGGGACGGCATATCTTCTAAAAGGCTGGTCGTGGGGTATAATCCTGCCCAAGACGCCACCCCTTTATGTGGCGACCACGATTTTATGTGGCGACCACGATCGGATGGTAACTATTATATCGGAAACGGGCTTTACGACCTGCTGGCAGAAAGACTAAGTGCACAACGGAGGGAATCATGAGCTGGGATTTTGAACTCGTCGCCGGACCTTACGGAGGAACATCTGAGGGCCCAGCGTGGGACGGCCACGCCATGTTATTCACCGACATTCCCAACAGCCGGATCATGCGCTACGACCCCGAAACCGGGGAGTGCACCGAGTACCGGACGGGCACCAATGGAACCAACGGGCTGATGTTCGATGCCGAGGGACGCCTCTATGGATGTTCCGGCGGAGGCCGGTGCATCCTGCGCTTTGATCCCGACGGGACTAGCGTAGCTATGCCCCACCTTTTGGACGGAAGGCGGCACAACACCCCCAATGACTTGGCCATCGACCGGAAGGGACGCATCTGGTTCACCGACCCCAACGGCCGCATTCCCAACGAGGAGCGGGAAATTGACCATAGCTCGGTGTTGCGGCTGGACCCCGATCCGCAAGCGGAAGGCGGTTGGACCCTAAAGCGAATGACTCACGGAACCTCGGCGCCCAACGGGCTTCTGATGTCCGCTGATGAGCGCACTCTCTACGTGATTCAAAGCGACTACCAAGGGATACGAGACCTTCGCGCCTATCCCCTGCGGGACGACGACACCCTGGGAGATTTCACGGTGTTGCATTCCTTCGGAGAGGACTTCCGTGGGGTACACCGAGGACTGGATGGCATGTGCCTGGACACCGAGGGCAACATCATCGCCTGCGGGGGTTGGCGGCAGGCCGGGCCCGGACCAATAGTGTATGTGTTCGCTCCCACGGGCCGGGTCTTGGAGACGCACCCGGTGCCCGTTGATTGGCCGACCAACTGCGCCTTCGGGGGCCACGGACTGGACGTACTCTACGTGACCACTCATGGGGGCCATTTTTTCCGGGTAGCGAACACTGGGCGGAAAGGGTCGGTCTTGTACCCTCAGTAAGCTGTTGGACTGAAGCTCTTGGCCCATTATTTGAGACCAAATTACTAAGCGCCAGCCGAAGCGCATTTCCTAGGCTGCAGCCCCAATTTCGGCGAACCTGTGCCTAAACCGCAATCAGATATGCTGGGAGGCTAAATTATGGCAACCGTAAATGTTAATGGCGCTGAGATCTACTATGAAGAGATTGGTAGTGGTCCTCCGATCATCCTTTCACCTGGAGGTCTCCAAGGAGTCGCCAGCAGCTACCAGCCGGTGATCGGAACCCTGTCTCAGGAGCACCGGGTGGTGGTCTACGACCGGCGTTTCGGCGGCCAATCGCGTAGCCCCTTGGTCGTGCAGACCTGGGACATGGTCTGCGACGACGTATTCGGGCTGATGGACTCTTTGGGAATTGAACAGGCCTACCTTGGCGGCGGCTCATTTGGCGCCGCCATCTCCTTCGGCTGCGCCGTCCGGCGGCCCGAGCGGATCCGCGCCATATTCCCGTCAAATATCGCTGGCGGGGTGATCTGCGACGCGTATCTGACGGGGAAGCTGTTCAAAAGCATGGACATGGCCGTCAACGACGGCATATCGTCAGTGGTGGAAGCCTTCGACGCTGACGACCGCTTCGCCCCCTTCAGCCCGGAGATCGCCCAAAGCAACCCCCAATACCGCGAGACACTAGAGAACATGGATACCGAGGACTTCGCCCAGGTGATGCGGGACACGATCTACGCGTTTTTTGACGGTCCATTCCCGACCTTGGGTATGACCGAGAAGGCACTAAAAAGCATCCACACCCCGGCGATGGTCATGCCGGGAAACAACGACGTACACCCCCGGCGAGTGGCCGAAATGGTCCATCGCCTGGTGCCCAATTGCCAATGGGCGGAGGTCCAGCCGCACTCGGAAGAGCCAGTCAGGTACTCAGAACGGGTGCTCCAGTTCCTGGCTGGGGTCGAGGCCAACGGGCATTAGTTCCCGGCCAACACGCTATACGGACAGGGCCACGCTGGCTGAAACACGGTTTCCCACCGAGCGTGTGGTGTGGCCCTGGCCGGTCAAGTCTTCCACTTGCAGAATGTCGCCAGGGTTGAACATCCGTTTGGTGCCGTCTCCGATTCCGATTTCCATCTGCCCGGCGAGGAGGATCACGTACTGGACCCTGGGAGCAGGGTGCCAATCGCTGAAGCTGCCATCCGGGAAGCTGCGGAAGGTCATATCGGCCCCGGCTTGGAGGGCGATGGTCTCGGTTTCCCCGGCTGGCACGTTGAGGTCTTCGAAGTGGGCTTGTCCGTCTTCACTGGTCCATAGGCGAGTAATCATCTGGTTCCTCGTACTTAAAATATAGATTGAAGTTGGTTGAGATTCCGGAGGCTCTCAAAGGCTGATTATGTACGGCTGCTCTTTTCCTTAAGCGCGGCCAACACCTTTTCGGCGGTGACCGGCAGATCGTTGATGCGCACGCCAACCGCATCGAAAACGGCATTGGCGATAGCGGGCGCTACAGGCGAAATTGGGTTCTCTCCGATGGCCTTACCCTTGAAGGGCCCGTTGCCATCAGCGGACTCCACCAGAACCGTTACCAACTCAGGGACGTCCGCGATGGCCGGAATCTTAACGTCGCCCAAGCTCAATGTGGAGATGTTTCCGTCTTCGGATTGCAACTCCTCCATCAGACCGTACCCCAACCCCTGGATGACCGCTCCATCGATCTGACCCTGGTGTCCCAGAGGATTGAAGATGGTGCCTACGTCGTGGGCGGTGACGATCCGGTTTACCTTGATCTGTCCGGTTTCAGAGTCCACTTCGACCTCCGCGACTTGAGCACAAAATGAGGTTACGTCCGGCTCTTCCGCGGTAGTCGTAACATCACCGGTGATGGGAGATCCTACGGCAGCCACGGACCGTCCCGCCAGGTCGCCGATGGGGACGCCCCGTTCCGGGTCTCCTTCAACGAAAACGCGGCCCTGGCGGAAGACGATGCGCTCTTCGGCCCAACCGTAAAACTCGGCGGCAAGTCCGGTGAGTTTTTGACGGGCTTCCTGGGCGGCTCCCAAGGCGGCATTTGCGGCGCCGACGCTGGTTCCAGCCCCTGCTCCCGTGTCGAATTCGACCTGGCCGGTGTCGAGCCGCATCAGGGCCACGTCTTCCACCGGAATACCCAGGTCTTCCGCTACCACCTGACGCGCCACAGTGTGAAACCCAACGCCGGTGTCGGGCACCGTTGTATAAACGGTGGCCCGGCCGTCTTCGTCCACGCCCACCCTGGCGTTGAAGACCGCTTGCCCCTGGGGCCGCTGGCCCAAGGCCATGCCGCGGCCGATGTGAGGACCGGCTTTAGTGGTAGGGCCGGCTTTAGGCGTCCCCCAGCCGCTGGCCTCGGCAGCCCTCCGCAGAGTCTCCTCGCCGTGCAAGTGGTTGAACCGTTGGCCGGTGCCAGAGACATCGCCCTCTTGGACCACGTTTCGAAGGCGCAATTCATAGGGGTCCAGGCCCATTTCCGCGGCAATCATGTCGGTATGGGACTCTACGGCGAACACTGCCTGAGGCTCTCCGGGCGCCCGGTAAGAACCGCAGGGGACGTTGTTGGTGTACATCATATAGCTGTCGATCTGAAAATTCGGTATGCGGTAGGGGCCCCCTCCAGCTTGGCGGCTCCCGTTCAGGTTGAGTGAGCCGCGAAAGCCGCCGTAGGCCCCGCCGTTGTAGACCACGTGGGATTGCCGGGCCCAAAACCGCCCGTCTGTCTTCATCCCCGTCTTGATCGTGATGACCGACGGATGCCTCGGGTTTCCCGCCATCAACTCCTCGACATAGCTCATGACCATCTGGACAGGCCGGCCGGAGCGTTGGGCCAGCGCGTGGGCCACCGGTACGTTCATCGCCCCAGCCTTACCGCCGAAATCTCCGCCGATGCCGCAAGGATTGATTGTAATCTGGTCTTCGGGCAGTCCGAGACCGCTCGCCAACTGCCGGCGTAACAGGAACGGCTGCTTATTGTTCGCCCAGACCTGGACTTGCCCGGAATCGTCGACTTCCACGATGCAGCTATAGGGCTCCATATAGCCTTGGTGGACCCAAGGAGTGGTGAACGTGTGTTCGAATACCAAGTCCGATTCCCGGAAGCCTTGCTCCAGGTTCCCGCCAGACCAGGCGTTGTGATAAACGACGTTGCCTTGCAGCATCTCGACCGGCCCCGATGTACTGCCATAGGTCGGGGAGCCCTCGTGGACGACCGGGGCTCCTGGCTCCATAGCTTCCAAGGGGTCGTAGACGGCCGGCAATTCTTCGTACTCAACGTCAATCAAGAGGAGGGCCTCTTCGGCGATGTCTGGGTCGTCAGCGGCTACCGCAGCCACCTTCTCGCCAACGAACCGTACTTTATCTTCGGCCAAGGGCGGTACGTCCCGCAGGAACCGCCCCACCCGCATTCCGAGCAGGTCCTGACCGGTCACCACGGCATGGACCCCGGCCAGTTCCGCCGCCCGGGACGTATCGATGCGAACAATCTTGGCGTGGGGAAAGGGGCTTCTCAGTACTTTGCCGAAGATCATCCCCGGGCGGGTCACGTCGGCTGGATACACGTGGGCGCCGGACACTTTATCGGGGCCGTCTTCCCGGGTTACAGGTTTGCCAACGACTTCGTAAGTAGTCAATTAAGTTCTCCTTCTGATAGGGGGCTCTGGCCAGTTACCTGAGCTCAACGACCCGGTCTATGGTGGGGATGTCAGGCCGGAAGGTGGCGCGCCAGGCCTCCAGTCCCTTGGCTCGGCTGATGTTGCCAGTCCAGCCACCGATCAAGTTGATGGCTTCCATTATTTCTTCGGGGGAAGCCCCAGCCTTATTCGCGGCGTGCATGTGGATCTGGATGTGGGAAGTCCAGTCACCTTGAGAGATACAGGTGGCGATTATGAGGAGTTCTTTGGTCTTTCGGTCCAATAACGACTCGTTCAGGTAGGTGGCCTCCACGTGATCGTTGACCGCCTTGAGTGCATCAACGTCCGTTTCTGCCAGAAAGTCGTGCAGGCCGAAGCGGAACCCCCGCAGCCTGGTGACTCTTTCCAGTTCCGTCTCTTTGTCGGTACTCATGCAGCAAACCTCCTTTAAAATGCCCTTGCCGGAAGAACCCTCCGGTAAACCCCCGGAGAACCCGGCGGATGGCTGTAATTGCCGCCGATGAACTGTTGCATCGTGTCCTGGCTGCGGTGGTGTTCCCAAGGTAATGACTCGGGCACTTTTTCGTGCTCGAATTCGTACATCGTCAGGTACTTGGGAGCGCCGTCCAGCACATGATAACGGCGCACGAACATGCAGCCGGGCACCGTCAGGTTCGCCGGAGTTCGGACATTATCGTAATACTCGTTGTATTTCGCTTCGATCTCCGAGGGCACTTCCATCCGGCCAATCTGTAGCGCCGGGGCCATTCTTCTGCCCATGGTGTCGGGGTCACTTGCACTGGGAGATACCTGGGTGCAAACACTGCGCACCGTGCCCCGGCCGATTTTCATGGGGGACATGCGCTTGGTCCAATCAGTGGGATTCTGGCTCATGCGCTTGTACTCTTCGGATTGAAGCGCCGCCGCCGATTCTAGTTCGTAGACTGCCAGATAGCGTGGGCCGCCTTTGGTTGCCTGGTACCGGGCTGCGTCCAGAAACCCAGGCGCGCTGAGACGCTCGGGCAGATGCTCTTCGTTATACCAAGCGTTGAATTCAGCATCATGCTCAATATCGACGTCGGCGTATACAACCATTAGAGCTGTGCCTTTCCTTTTGACCATGCTGAGACCTCCCCAAGATATTGTTGCGAGTACGATTGTTAATCAGTGGTTTCAAAGGCGAGTGTCGCGAAGCGCATGAAGATGCCACCGCGCGGCTCGGCCAAGGGACCGTTGGCCACCAGGCACGCGATGACATACTTGGTTCCGGGGACTGCACTGGGGCTTAACTCGATGCGCTGGGGGGCATTTATTCCGACTATGACGCTAGTGCCGCGGTCTATCTGGCTGTTGACCCAAATCTCACCGTAGTTATCCACGTTGGTCTCGAACCACAATCGTGAGCCCTCAACCGGCATGCCGTTCACTTGCTGAGGCAGCTCCACGTTGATGCGGTACCAGGCGAAGGTGAACCCCACCGACAAACTTACCCGGATGTTGGCACACACAACCCAGCCCGAGTCGTCATAATCGGCCAAACGGGCGGGGCTGGCCAATAGCTGGGCGGCGAGACCTTCGTTGGGCTCTCCGGGCACAAGGCCCATCGCCACCTTCCACTCGCCTTTCACCTTTTGCCGGTCGTCGGCCGTGTTTAGGTCCAGTGCAACTCTAGGCATATTAATCTCCTCCAACTGCGGAAATAGGCGGGCGGGATAGGAAGCTCCAAAGGCTCTGATCCACGGCGCGACTTAGCCGGCCAATGACCCCATCGGGTCCCAGGCCGGCAAGACGATGGGCTCAAGGTCCAAGGCCCTCTGCAATTCCGGTGGCAGGTAATCTTTTGGCACGGAGATTTCAAACATATACTCGGCGAACCAAGAATCGTTCATCAGGAAGAACCCCTTATTCCCCACCTTGTCGTCCCAACTGTTCTCCACCCGCCAGCGGCGTGGCACGCCGTCTACTATGTCGACGCCGGTGAACATCATCGCGTGAGTCATGCTCGTTTGGTGGTATTCCAGCCGGGCGGCCTTGTCTAGAGAGAAATCGGCCCCGTAGACACCGGCGTAGTCAAACAGCTCGGCGTCCCACAGGCCCAGGTCGCGGTGCATCTGCTTCCCAGTGTCGCAGCCCATCCAGACCGGTTTGCCGTCCTGCAGCATCCGCAGGGCGATGTCCTTCATGAGTTGGATGTCGATGTTCAGGTACCGGATGGGCGGCCCGTCCACGACGTTGCCCAGATACTCGACGGTGAAAGTAGCGCCGACCGGGCTGGTCTCCCGAGGGTCATGGACCAGGCTAACGTAGTCTTGAATCGGTGTTTGCAGATAATTGGCGGCGAACTCCAGCGGCGTCAGTTTCCCCGACCGGGTAAATTCCCCGTCTTTGTCTTTCCATTGCCAGTCCACTTCCTTGGGCGGCGTGCCGAGGTGGATGCACAGCATGTCATGAATGACCTTGAGCACCTCGCCCTTGATCCGGCGCAACTCGTCCAGGCCCGACTCAGTGGCGTAGGCGTCGCGTATACGCTTGGCGCCCTGCCGAGTCTGGTAGTTGAGGCTGGAGTTCATCCGTGCCGAGTTTGCCGAACTCTCGGTCTCGGGCATCGCGGTCTTGGGGACGACCCCGTGTTTTTGCACCAACGCGGTGAACATGTCCCACTGCCCGCCGTCGGAGATGGGGCTTCGCAGCAGCCAGGCGACGGTCCGGTCGTCGGAGGGCCGGTCCACGGTCTCGATGATTGCTTCCAGAACAAAATTGGCCCGCTCGAGTTTGTCCCAGAACATCAAATAGTTCTGGCTGAATTCAAATTCCTTCACGTTCAGGACATTTCTGGTATCGACGCGGCACAGGTTCAAGCCGGCGAACATCCAGCAACGGCCGGACCTGGCTTGGTTGGTCACTGACCAATCATCCAGCACAATGGAGAAGGAATGAGGTGACTCGGTGACGATCGAGCGGCTCAGAGCTACGTCGTTAACGTCGTGCTGAGTAACAACGTTCTGCACCAACCGTTTGGCCGGGTCGGCGTCGAAACTTTGCCGGAACTCGTCCAGGCTCCCTTGCGATAATGCCCCTGGGCCACCTGCGGCACTGCTAGTTGGCGAATCAATGTCCATGTTAAACACCTGGCGTTTGAACTCGAATTTAGACCAACGTTCCATCAACGGGATGGAACCGGTTCTTTGGCGTTTAGTTTAGCAGAGGTGATCTGTACAAATGGCTTGGTCCACCATCTTTGCCAGCGCCGACGCCGAACTCGGACAAGGGTGGTTCTCCTGCTGGCGTGCCGGGCAGTCTATGGATTGGCGATCCAGTCGGCCACCCGCTCTCCAATCATGATGGTGGTGCAATTGGTATTGGCTCGGATTACGTTGGGCATTATCGAAGCGTCGGCTACCCGTAGGCCCTCGATGCCGTGCACCCGCGCGTACTGGTCAACCACCGCCATGGAGTCCGATTTCGGCCCCATCTTACAGGTGCCCGAAAGGTGCTGGCCGATCCATACATTTTCCAAGAGCCACTTGTCCAGCGTGTCATCGGTCGCCAGGTCGGATTCCACCGGCGAAATAAGCTCATCCACGATGTCGTTGAATGACTCGTGTTCCATCATGTCCAATATGATTCGCACGCCTTCGCGCAGGCGCTCCCGGTCCCTCGGCGCCTCTAGGTAGCGGCAGTTGATGAAAGGCTGTTCGTTAGGGTCATTGGAATTTAGCAGCAGCTCGCCGGCGCTATCGGCCAACTCGATCATGCAGGTGAAGCGGATGCCTTCCTCGGCCAATGGGTCGCCTCCCAACGGGGTCGAGAATGACGAGGGGAATATCTGCATGTCGTTGCGTCGGTCGGATCCGCTGGCCGTGTATCGGAGCACCGTTTGCAAACGTGGCGCGTCCGGGTCCAAGGGAAAGTCGTCTTTGGTCTTAACCCGGACGGGCACCAGTGGATGATCGCGCAGGTTTTTGCCGACGCCGGGGAGGTCCGCCACAACGGCGATACCCTTGTCCTGAAGATGTTTGGCCGGCCCGATGCCGGATAGCATCAGGATCTGCGGGGACGCGATAGCCCCCGCCGAGAGAACGATCTGGTCGGCTTCCATACGGAAGGTTTCACCGCCGCTTTCCACCTCTACTCCGGTGGCTCTTCCGCTCTCGATCAGGATGCGGCGCACCAGAACGTTGGGCCGGATGGTCAGATTTAGCCGGTGGCGGTTGGGGTTGACGTACGACAGAGCCGTGCTCATCCGCACCCCGTTTGGGTTATTCATAGGGAAAGGGCCGAATCCAGTGGCGTCGGGGTTATTGTGGTCATAGGTTTCGGCATAACCCCCGTCCATGCATGCGGCCTTAAAGGCGTGCTGTAACGGTAACCAGTCCTCGGGTTTGTGGCGGCGAACCGGCACCGGACCGTCGGAGCCATGAAAGTCGTCCTTAATGTCCGTGTCGGTCTCCAATTTCCGGAAATAGGGTAGGAGGTTGATATAGCTCCATTGGTCGTTGCCCGATGACGCCCAACCGTCGTAATCCTCGGGGACTCCCCGTAGAAACACCTGACCGTTGATCGCGCTGGAGCCTCCCATAACCTTGCCCCGTGGCACGGCAATATCGTTGGCCTGGGCTGGAGTGGCGGTGCCGACGAAGGACCAGTTATGTGGCCCGCCTGTCTCGGAGGCGGCGGGACTGTAACCGTATTTGACATCGTCAGGCAGCAGTTCAAAATCGGGGTAGTCAGGCCCGGCCTCCAGCAGGAGTACCGAACGGTTTGGATCCTCGGACAACCTGGTCGCGACGGTCCCCCCTGCAGACCCTGCTCCGATAACGATCACGTCGTATTTCATAACTGCTCCTGAAAACGAAAATTTGATTCTCGTGATTATAGCCTGGCAAGTATAGCCTGGACCATCTGGTTTTAGGTGTACAACGACCCACTGGATGTTGCTCCAAGCAGCGTCTGCCCTCCGAATTCGTAATTGGAATGCAGGCCGGATATGTGTTGGCCACTCACGTGCAGGTCTCTGAAGAATCGTTCTAGTCCGACGGACTGGTGAATAGCATGAGTTCCGGCGGCGTAAAACAACATGTCAACGGCTTGGACCGACTGTCTGATGGCGTGGGTGATTGCCAATCTGGCGTGTACAGCCTCGTCGTTCAAGTCAGGGAGTCCCTTGACCTGAGAATCCCACATCGCGCCCACCGCGTCCAACACGTAACTCCTGGCGCCGCTGATTATTGCTTCGCACTCTCCTACCGTTGTCTGAACGGGAGACCGGTCCCGCAACAACGTTTTGGAATTGGTCGTGCCGAAGCCGGTAGCTACCTGGACGAACGCGTTCATAGCTCCCCGAGCCATTCCTAAGGCGTTGGCTGCAGCTAGAGTCCAACTTACTAGAATCGCATTTTGTGCGTTATACAAAGGGCTGTCATGGTATGCGGAATCGCCCCGTGAATAGGTATGGCTCAACGGCACAAACAGGTCAGAGAACTCGGCATCGTTGCTGGCGGTTCCCCTCATGCCCAACGTCGACCAAGTAACGTGGACTTGGCCGGCTTCCACCGGCACCACCGCAACCCGGAACAAAGGGCTCCCATCCTCGGAAATCACTGGACCTTTGTCATCTATGACGGCGCAGTTCAGGAACAAACACTTGGCGTGGTCAACCCCGCTCAGATAGTTCCATCGGCCCGAGATTACATAACCGCCTGAGGTTAGCTTGGCCGTACCCTCAGGCCGGGCCGAACCCGAACCCCTGATGTCCGGCGGGTCTCCGAATAACTCTTTAGCTGCCTCAACGCTCAGCCGTGAGACTGCGGACGTTACAGCGCTTCCATTGAACGAACACCAGCCTGCGGAGCCGTCCGTCTTGGATATCTCTTCCACCACATGGAATGCTGTGATCGGGTCTAATTCCGGGCCACCCAAGCATTTGGGCACATAAAGGCCAAATAGTTTCTCTCGAGCCATGGCTGCGGCCAGATCGGGCGGAAGCTGACATTCGGAATCGATTCGCTCCAGATTTGCGTAGATCGATGGAACCAGGCTCTTCGCAGCATCAATGAGTTTGTCGTCCAAGTGCGAACCCCTTGTGTGAATCTGATCCGGGCATTGCTGCCCGTCGAACTTTCGCCGGGCGGTTTGTTGACACCACAATCGCCAATCG
>Ga0315304_1000007_pt1 | contig 15563 bp, 11 predicted proteins | sample CBN3_1000m_313_M_FD_204536 | JGI IMG/M metagenome (GOLD analysis project Ga0315304, IMG submission 204536) | Metatranscriptome of marine microbial communities from Western Arctic Ocean, Canada - CBN3_1000m_313 (Metagenome Metatranscriptome) | ecosystem: Environmental > Aquatic > Marine > Oceanic...
CCCCGGCGGCCGTTGTCAATCAGCGCGTCGACGGCCTCCTGCAACATTCTCTTCTCGTTCCGGATAATAATCTCGGGCGCACCCAAAGACATGAGCCGCTTCAACCGGTTGTTCCGGTTGATTACCCGGCGGTAAAGGTCGTTCAAGTCGCTGGTGGCGAACCGGCCGCCGTCCAACTGCACCATGGGGCGCAGTTCCGGGGGCAGTACCGGCAGCACCGAGATAATCATGTCTTCGACGCGGTTGCCGCTTTTGCGGAAAGATTCAACTACACGCAACCGTTTTATGGCTTTCTTCCGGCGCTGGCCGGAGGTGGTGTGCATCTCATTGACCAGTTGGTCCTTGAGGGCCTCCAGGTTGACGGTCTTCAAGATAGCCAGGATCGCCTCGGCGCCCATGCCCGCTTCGAACACGTCGCCATGGGCCTCTTTCAGTTCCCGGTAGCGGGACTCTGCGATGAGCTTGTGGATCCGCAGGTCTTCTAGCTCGTCGGTGGCAACCTTTAATTGGTCCTCCAACTGGCCCTCTTCCGTGGCCAATTGGTCAACGATGGCGTCCATCTCCACCTGAATGGCGATTGGGTCCATCTCCACTTCTGGCTCTTCAAGCTCAGCCGCAGCCTCATTCTCAGGGGTTTCCGATTCCTCAGCAGCCACCTCAGCTACCGGCTCTTCAACCAACTCGGCAACCGCATCTTCGCCAGTTCCTTCATCTGTGAGTTCGTCCGCCGAAGCTTCGCTGCCCTCCAGGCGGGTTTTGAGCGCGCTGATCCGGGCTTCTGCCTGGCGGCGCGCCTTCTTCAATTCCAGGTCGAACTTGGCCTGTTCCAGTTCAATGGCTTCCAGGCGCACGTCTTCGTCAACCGACACGACGATGTGCTGGGCGAAGTAGAGCACCCTTTCCAGGTTTCTGGGAGACAGGTCTAGGAGCAGACCCAGCCGGCTCGGCGTGGTTTTGCTGAACCAGATGTGGGCGACGGGCGCGGCCAAGCGGATATGCCCCATGCGTTCGCGGCGCACCTTGGAACGCGTGACCTCGACCCCGCAGCGGTCGCAGACAACGCCGCGATAGCGGATGCGCTTGTATTTGCCACAGAAGCACTCCCAGTCCTTGGTGGGTCCGAACAGCCTTTCGCAGAATAGGCCGTCCTTCTCCGGGCGCAGGGTGCGGTAGTTGATGGTCTCGGGCTTGGTGACCTCGCCGTGAGACCAGTTGAGTATCTGTTCGGGGGATGCGATGGAAATGCGAATCGCGTTGAAATCGGTCCCCTGTGTTTCCGCCCTATCTGCCATCCTGACCATTAGATCGTCTCCAGCGCTTGGAATAGATCAGCTTCGTCGGTAATACTCTGGGAGATGGAAGGCCGCCGCTCTTCGTTCAACAACTCAACGGCCAGACCCAGACTCTGGAGTTCCTTGAGCAGGACGTTGAACGATTCCGGCACGCCGGGTTGGCCGATGGGTTCTCCCTTGACTATCGCCTCATAGGTCTTTACGCGTCCGGCCACGTCATCGGACTTGACTGTTAGCACTTCTTGCAGGTTATAGGCGGCGCTGTAGGCCTCCAGGGCCCAAACTTCCATCTCACCGAAGCGCTGTCCGCCGAACTGGGCCTTTCCACCCAACGGCTGCTGGGTGATCATCGAGTAGGGGCCGGTGGAGCGGGCGTGAATCTTGTCCTCAACCAAGTGTATGAGCTTCAAGATATAGATGCTGCCCACAGTGACCAACTGGTCGAAATTCTCTCCGGTCCGTCCGTCGCTGAGTTCAAACTTGCCGAAGGTGGGCGGCGCGATCCGGCGTTCCCGATGCACTTTGAGGGCCGCCTGGTGCATGTCCTCTAGAGACATGTCCGTGGTGTCCACTTCGGCTGCATCGGTCAGCCACATGCGCAGGCAGGCCTCTCGGGCCGCGCCGATCTTGGTATCGTCGAAGATCTTCCTGGGATCGTACCCCTTCTCTTCTAGCCAGCGGTCCACCTGAGGGTAATCAACCTCGGGAGAGCCGTCGGTCGGACCGATGTGGGATGCTCCTGACTGTTCGGTGAACCAAACGCGGGCCAAGGCGTCTTCAATGGCCAGGTCCGCGGCGCCGTCGAACACTGGAGTATTGGCCCTGAAATTCAGGCCACGGGCGGCCCAGCCCAGGTGGGTTTCCAGCACCTGGCCCAAGTTCATCCGTGAGGGAACCCCAATGGGATTCAAGATGATGTCCACCGGTGTGCCGTCGGCCATGTAGGGCATGTCCTCTTCCGGCAGGATCCTGGCGACCACGCCCTTATTGCCGTGGCGGCCGGCCATCTTGTCGCCAACGGAGATCTTCCGTGTTTGGGCGATCCAGACCCTAACGGCCTGGTTCACGCCCGGCGACAAGTCGTCTCGGTTCTCTCGGGTCAAGACCTTAACCTCGATGACCTTGCCCCGTTCCCCGTGGGGAACCCGCAAGGAGGTGTCCTTAACGTCCCGGGATTTCTCGCCGAAGATCGCGCGCAGGAGCTTCTCTTCCGCGGTCAGTTCGGTTTCGCCTTTGGGAGTGACCTTGCCAACCAGAATGTCGCCAGGTCCAACGTCGGCGCCGACGCGGATGATGCCGAGTTCGTCCAGGTCGCGCAGGCTGGTCTCCCCCACATTGGGGATGTCCCGCGTGATTTCTTCGGGACCAAGTTTGGTTTCTCGGGCCTCCATCTCATGCTTTTCGATATGGATGGAGGTGAAGTAATCGTCGCGGTACAGACGTTCACTAACGATGATGGCGTCTTCGTAGTTGTATCCTTCCCAGGACATGAAGGCCACCAGCACGTTCTGGCCCAGGGCCAATTCGCCGTGGTCGGTGGATGAACTGTCGGCCAAGACGCTGCCGACCTGCACTCGGTCGCCCTTTGTGGCGATGGGGCGCTGGTCGAAGCAGGTCCCCTGGTTGGTGCGGGAGAACTTGATAACGGGGTGAGCATGTTTCTCGCCCTCTTCATCCGTTACGACGATCTCCTTCCCGGTGACGGACGTAACCACTCCGTCGACCAACGAGGTGACCATCTGTCCGCTGTCCAGGGCCACCCGGCTTTCGATGCCGGTGCCGACCACGGGGGCTTGAGGCCGCAGCAAAGGCACAGCCTGACGCTGCATGTTGGACCCCATCAAGGCCCGGTTGGCGTCGTCATGCTCCAAGAAAGGGATCAGGGCCGCCGACACGCTCATGATCTGCATGGGCGAAACGTCCATGTAGTCAATCAGGTCCGGCGTTTCCTGGGTGTAGTTCTCACCTACCCGCAGTTCAACGCGGTCTTGCACGAACTGGTTTAGGTGGTCCAGGTGAGCGTTAGCCTGGGCTACCCGGAAGTCTTCTTCCTGGTCCGCCGATAGATAGATGACGTCGTCCTTTCCGGTGGCTACAAAGGTCTGAACGGGAATCATCGTGCCCTTGGGCAGTTGTTTCAGGGCGTTCATCTTGTTGGCGCCAACAGCCCTGCCCTTGCCCACGATAACGTTGCCCTTTTGGTCCAGCACAGACTCGGTGACGGTCCGTCCCTTAAGGTCGTCCGAGTCATGGGGAAGGGTCTTAAGCACCTTTCTGTAAGGAGACTCGATGAAGCCGTATGGATTGATCCTGGCGTAGGACGCCAAAGAACTAAGCAGGCCGATGTTCGGTCCTTCAGGGGTCTCGATGGGGCAGATCCGGCCATAATGGGAGAAGTGAACGTCCCTCACGTCGAATCCTGCCCGCTCTCTGGAAAGACCTCCGGGGCCGAGAGCCGAGAGCCGCCGTTTGTGGGTCAACTCGGCCAGCGGGTTGGTCTGGTCCATGAACTGGGACAACTGGGATCCGCCGAAGAACTCCCGCACTGCGGCGACCACCGGGCGGATGTTGACCAAGCCCTGGGGCGCTGCGGCCTCGGGATCCACGAGCGTCATCTTCTCTTTGACCATCCGTTCCATCCGGAGCAGTCCGACGCGAACCTGGTTCTGGACCAGTTCGCCCACCGCTCTGACGCGGCGGTTGCCCAGATGATCGATGTCGTCGGGATGGCCCTCTCCCTGGTTGATCCGGACCATGGTTCGGATCACAGACACCACGTCTTCCAAGGCAAGCGTCATCAGGTCGTTGTTGCCAGCCTGTCCGAGCCGGCGGTTCAGTTTGTAGCGGCCCACACGGCCCAGGTCGTACCGGCGGGGACCGAAGAATAGGTTCCGAATCAGGGTCCGGGAGTTCTCCAAACTGGGGGGCTCACCCGGCCGCAGGCGTCGGTAAAACTCGATTTGGGCGGCGGCGATGCGCCTTGCGGCGTCGCCGTCGAATTCTTTGTCCTCGTGGAGCCAATCCCAGAGGGAATGGAGGTCATCGTTCTTGAAGTTTAGGTCCTTGGGGTCGAGGACCGGGTCCTTGGACAATGTCGTCTGCATGTACCGGTGGTTTTCGTCGGTATCAATGTCGGCGAACATTGCCATCATCTCATCGTCGTCGGCCACGCCGAGGGCGCGGAGGAAAGTGGACGCCGAGACCTTGCGCTTTCGGTCTACTTTGACCGAGATAATATCTTTGGAGCTGGTCTCAAATTCGAGCCAGGCGCCCCGGGAAGGTATCAGTTTGGCGGAGCACAGGTCACGGCCGCTGATGGCGTGGCGCTCCAGGACAAAATATATACCCGGCGAACGGACCAACTGGCTCACCACGACGCGCTCAGCGCCGTTGATGATGAAGGTACCGTCGCCGGTCATCATGGGAATGTCGCCCATGAAAATCTCTTGTTCCTTGATCTCGCCGGTCTCTTTCATAACCAGGCGAGTTTTCACGTAAAGGGGCTGGGAAAACGTGATCTCCCGCTCCTTGCTCTCTTGGGGCGAATATTTGGGGTCGCGGAAGTAGTGCTCTAGGAAATGCAATTCGTATTTATTGCCTGTATAATCGGCGATCGGGGAGATTTCTCGATATACTTCAATCAAACCTTCAGCCTTCAGCCAATCCCAAGACTGAATCTGACTTTGGATTAGATGGGGGACATCGAGAACCTGAGGAATCTTCGCGTAGTTCTTGACGTCGGGCAGTAGCATAGATTGCCCTTTTAGAGCAGGAGATAAAGCCATTTACCCTTCTCCTTAGACGTGAGTGGATGCGAGTGGCCGAGCGGCCAAGAGTATGGGCGCAACGATATGTAGTGAAAGGGACTGCAGGGGATGGTAGCTAATGATGTGGTGAACGAATTCGTCACTCGAGGCACATGCTCAGTAACCCACGATTATACATGCTAATTCGGGATTGTCAATGTAAGTCACCGCGGATATTTGCAATTATCACCGGAAAATCACCAAAGCCTCTTTTCCCTCATGCCGCCTATCAATCTGGTTAACCGATAAGCTATTATCTGAGGTGTCTGGATTCTGCACACTCTGGTATCGAAATCACATCGGTTAGTGAATAATCAGTCATCCGCACTTAGCGCAGCGATGTGTTGCGTTGGCATGAACCTAATTTAGGACCGAATGGCAAACTTTAACCTCAGGCCCTCAAACTTCGTGCTTGCCGGGCGCCCCGTCCACTACGCCTGGGTAATCGTGGCCGTTGCTTCAATCATGCGGTTGTTTAGTTCCTCCTTTCGCTCCTCGTCCAGCATCCTGATTCCTCGTCTGGTAGATTCTTTCGGCTGGAGTTACGGCGCCGTAGGATTGGGTTTCTCCATTCAGTGGATTGTTTCGGGGATGTTCGGGCCTGTGTCAGGCTGGATGGGCGACCGTTACGGCGTTCGCTGGACCATGAGAGTGGGGGCCGTCTTGTTCATCGTGGGCATGGTGCTCACGGGGTTCATGCGCGAATTGTGGCAGTTCTACCTGTTCTTCGGCGTGATTCTTAGCGCTGCCATGGGCATCTTTCAGGTTCCACTCACTGCAGCCGTCACCCTTTGGTTTCGCAAGAGCTTGGGCACCGGCATGGGGTTGCTGCAGTCGTCCCAGGGTGTCGGGCCTCTAATTGCAGTACCAATCATGCTTTGGATCATCCATGTATTTGGTGGCGGATTGGACGGTTTGCGGGCGGCGTTCTGGATTCCTGGCTTGATTGGCGGGGCCATTATCTTGATGCTGGTTCGGTTCTTTTACAACGAGCCGGCTGAGATTGGTCTCCGTCCGTTGGGCGCGCCTGAAGACGAGCCCATCAAGGCCGTGCAGACCGGAGAAGTAGCCAAAGTTCGCACCAAGGTATTCCTCAAGCAGGCCCAGCGCACCAGCGCCTTCTGGAACCTGATCGGCATCCATTTCTGGGGTTGTGCCGGACACGCCATCATCCTGCTTTACCTGGTCGCCATGGCCGAAGACGAGGGAGTGTCTGCCGGATTGGCGGCCGGAGCATTTGTGACCATGTCGGTCACCAGCACCATTACCCGGTTCGCTGTGCCCGTTATTGCCGAGCGGATGGGAAGCAAGGGCGCCATGGCCGGCTGTTTCTTCTTGCAGACTGCGCCTATTGTGCTCCTGTTCTTTGCCCATGATCCGTGGCAATTTTATTTGTTCGCGGTACTCTTCGGCATTGGGTTTGGCGGCGAGATGAGCGCTTTCCCGATCATCAATCGCCAGTATTACGGAAGCGGCCCCATCGGCACCACCTATGGATACCAGATGATGGGCGCAGGCATCGGAATGGCCACCGGAGCCTTGATCGGTGGGCAATTGCGGGATTTGACGGGTAACTTCGACGCTACGATGGGCCTCTCTCTAGCACTGAGTTCGATCGGCGTAATCAGCATCATGATTCTCCCGACGACCAAGAAAGAACTACTGCCCGACTGGGAAGACCAACTGCCCCAAGAGACTGGAGCCGCTCCCACCACATCCCCTGCGGGCGACGACTAGCAAGTCCGTTCCCCCTCTCGCGACTTACGGTCTCCGTTGGTGCCTAGACCCGCGTCTCTGGCTATGTGCTAAACTCCGTTATCGAATCTGGATATGGCCTGATTGGGCGGATAATCAGTTGGCGGATTATTAGGAGGTCTCGAAGATGTTGGACTTGGTCATCAGAGGCGGACAAGTTGTAACTCCCATGGGCGTCGGTGAATGGGACATTGCGGTGCAGGGCGAGAAAATCGTCGCGGTGGCTGCTCCGGGCGCCTTGCCCGATGAGGCTGGCCGGGTGATAGACGCCACTGGCATGGTGGTGGTGCCTGGTGGCATCGAGCCTCATGCCCACATCTCTGCGCCCATAATGGGTCATGGCGACCTCAAAACTGCCCCACCGCCCGAGGTGAGCCGGGCCGCGTTGATCGGTGGCACCACCACGTTGATGGACTTCGCCATCCAATATCCCGGTATCGACATTGCCCAGGCGATTCAGGAGAGGACAGAGGTCTGGCAGGGCAATTCCTACGCCGACTACGCCCATCACTTAATGCTCTTGGGCGCCATTCCGCCGGAGATCCTCGGGTCATTGCACGAGGCGGTGGAGGACGGCTTCCCGAGCTTCAAGATCTTCACCACCAATATCCGGCCTCCGGCAACCACCGGGGAGCCGCGCATGGTCGGAACCGGCCACCTCCACGATCTGATGGAGGAGATTCAGCGAATGAACGCCATGCTGCTGGTTCACTCGGAAGACGACGATATGGTCCAGCACATGTACCAGAAGCTGGCCCGCGAAGAGCGGACCGAGTGGCACAACATGCATCTGGTCCACAGCGCTGAGTCAGAGGACGTTTCCTTCCGGCGGGTGCTCCGGGTTGCTGAATGGACCGGCGCTCCGGTCTACTTCGTCCACGTCAGCGCCACTCAGGGATTGCAGGCCATCTTGGAGGCACGCTCCAATGGGCGGCCGGTCTACGGCGAAACCCTCCACAATTACTGCTGCTTCAGCGCCGAGAATTATAAAGAAGAGAATGGCATGAAGTACCACACCTACCCGTCGTTGAAGTCGGAGGGCGACCGGCAATCGCTGTGGGACGGGATAGTCAACAACGGTCTCAGCACCATGGCCACCGACGAATATTGCACGTCTTGGGAGACCAAGATATCGGGCCGGACAATATCGGACGTTACCGGAGGCCATAACGGGGCCGAGGCCCGTATGGGTGTTACCTATAGCGAGGGCGTCTCCCGCCGGGGCATGTCCCTGCAGCGGTTCGTAGATGTTTCTTCGGCCAACGCGGCTAAGATCATGGGTCTGTATCCGCGCAAGGGCGTGTTGGCCCCCGGCAGCGATGCCGACATCACCCTCATAGACACCAATTTCAAACGCAAGTTAACCTTTGACGATTTCCACATCACCGACTACAGCATCTGGGACGGGTTCGAGGCCGACGGCTGGCCGGTTACCACGATTCTCCGCGGTAACGTGGTGGTGGATAACCGGGAGTTCAAGGCTGCACCTGGCAGCGGTAAGTTCATCCCCCGCAAGGTGGACGTAGCAATAACCAACCGCCCCTTAGCCTAACGGCGCAGCCGTGTTTACATGGGCGTGTATGTGGTTGAAACAGGTTTGCACATATCGAATCGTTTGTAGCGGGGATTGGTTATGGCTAGGATCAAGCTGGTGCCGACGGGAGAGTTGACTCCGGGGCTCCGTGACATTGCCAAGGGTGCGGAGGCCCACAAGCTGAACCCGGCCATCTTTCAGGCGGCGGGCAATCTGCCTCAGGCCTATGAAGCCTTCTGGGCTTTTTACGGTCCGCTGAAGTTGGAGGGTCTGCTCGAGCAAAGGCTCAAGGAGTTGGTCCGGCTCAAGATCGCAGACCTGAATCAATGCGCCACTTGAAAGCTGGGCAGGGCTGTGCCGGCGGTGCAGCAAGGGATGACCGAGGAGATGGTCGCCAGCCTGGCCGACTTTGAAAGCGCGGACATCACGGACCGGGAAAAGTTGGCGATCCGGTTTGCTGACCGGATGGCCACCGACCATCACAATATGGACGATGGCTTCTTCGATCAACTTCGAGCCGAGTTTACCGATCCCGAAATTTTCGAGTTGGGGATGATCGCAGGCCAGTTCATCGGATATGGCAGACTTATCTCGATCCTCGATCTGGAAAATCCCGACCAACCTTCATAACAGGAGGCCTGAGAATGACGACATCTGAGGGCACAACAGAGGCGATGCGGGAGAGACTCCGGAGCATGATTCCGGCAGGTGGAAAAGACGGCCCCACTCAAGGCGTTAACCACATCGCGGTGTTCACCAAAAACCTGGAAGCGACCGCAAAGTTCTACTCGGAGATCATGGACATGCCGGTGATTCGGGTTTCCGCCAACCGCGACGTTGCGGAGTCGACTCATATGAACGTGGCCATCGGAAACGGGATGTCGTCCCCGGCGTTCTTCGACTTTCCCAACGTGCCCCGCTTACAACGGCGTGCGCCAGAAGGCGTGGGCAACGTCATGCATGTGGCCCTTCCCATCGCCCGGAACGTTTTCGTTGAACTGAAAGGCCGGATGGACGGGAACAAGATCAAGTATGAGGAAGTCGGCGGTTCGCTCTACGTGAAGGACCCCAACGGCCTCGGCATCGAGTTGATGCCCTACGACTAGGTCCGGCCAGCCTTAGATTCGTATCAGAGAAGTAGGCACGGGTTCTAAAACCCGCGCCTACTCGGTTTTTGATATGCCGTCGAGAGTGATTAGAGTCGGCTGCACGGTCTACGTCTGGAATCGCCGTCTCAGTCAAATAATCGCTTCCTCCGCACCGGGGGAAGGCTAGGATGGGGGCGCTATCCGGGATAGACCTTGTTCCGCTCAAGAATCCGGGCCAATTCCCCGATTCCATCGTAGATTGTCTCCGCCGGGGGGTGGCCGAAGCACAGCCGCACGTAATTGGCGCCTTCGCCGGACGGCGAGAACTGGGTGCCGTTGTAGTAGCCGACTCCCTCTTGGTAGACCTGCTCCTGCACCGCGGCGAGGTCGGTGCCGTCGGGAAACCTGACCCAGACGTAGAGTCCGCCTTGCGGAGTGGTCCAAGTCACCGAGCCGCCGAAGTTCTCACCCAAGGCAGCGACCATCGCGTCCCGTTTGGCCATCAGCGCCCGGTTATGAACCTCGATGTGTTGATCTAGGCCGCCCTTCATGTATTCCGCTACGGCCAAGGCGGTGAACTGGCTTACCGCACCGCCCGACTTGAAGCTCCAAGCCCGGTTGATCACTTCTTGAGGGGCCACCAGGTAGCCCATCCGCATCCCAGGGGCGATGATTTTGGAGAATGACCCGACGTAGACCACCCGGCCGGTGTCGTCCAGAGAGTGGAAAGAGGTCACGTCCTCACCTTCGAAGCGAAGGTCGGCGTAACAATCGTCCTCAAATACTGGGATGCCATGCTTTCCGGTAACCTCCAGAACCTGCTTCCGGCGTTCCAAGGTCATTGTCCAGCCCATGGGGTTCTGAAAGGTGGGGATGGTGTATAGGTACTTGACCTTCTTTCCCTTGGCCGTCTGCTCCGTGATGACCGTGTCCAGGTCGGCGGGAAGGATGCCGTCGTCGTCACACTTGACGCCAACCACGTCGGCTCCGTAGCGGCGCATCTGATTCAGGGTCCCCAGATAGACAAATTCTTCTACCAAGACCACGTCGTCGGGGTCGGTAAGAGCTTGAATGACGATGCCAATAGCCTCGCCAGACCCGGAGGTCAGCACTAGATTGTCGGCGTCCACTTTCATGTTGCGTTCGCGGGCCAACTTCTCGGCTACCAGCCGCCGAAGCTCAGGGTAACCAGAAGCGTCGGAGTAATAGGCCAGGTCTCGGCCCTCCCGCTCGAACCCGCTCTTTAAGGAGTCGATCAACTCGTCGAGAGGCAGCGTTTCAGGGTCGGGGTAAGCCACGGCAAAGTCGTACTTGGCGTGCCGGAATGTGCCCGGAAGGGCGTCTCGGGACGTCGCCGAGAAAAGCCTGTCGTAGTTAAATTGTTCGGCCATCGTTTACCTCTTAATCGTTGTGGAACTTGGCATGTGCGAAGGGCGAAAAATCCCCCTTACTCCCCTTTGCGAAAGGGGGAGATGTCTGATTTGGCTTTGTTTCACAGCACTCTGGGGAGGGAGCCACTTACCCATTTCCCCCATTCGTAAAGGGGGCCAGTGGGATTTTCTCTGCTACTCACCCGGTCAGTGTCGGCCCAACCGGCCATCTCTGCAATGAAGATGGTTTCTCTTGACGAAAACATTGGTAGTCGTGGGAATGAGATTCTTCGCTTCCCTCAAAATGACAGGATAAATCAGAATGGCAGATTGCAGATCCTTAATACAACCCCTCATCGTCGAAGAAAGGCTTGTTAGCGTCGGTGCTCTCTCGTCCTAGAATCCGGTCGGTGTGAAGCAGGCCAGCCCGGTTCCAGAGGACCAGGATGGCCTGGTCAACAAGGTTCTGGGGCAAGCCTATCCGTCGTCCATGTTTGAGAGCCAACCATGCGGCATGGCCAGCGGCGAAGTACTCTTCCATGAACGGGGTTGGCTCGGCTTCAGCAGACGCGGCTTCAAGAATCTCGATTGGGGCTTGCTCACAGGTCATGTCGGGCTGTTCCACCGCCATTGCGAGGAAACGGGCCTTGGCTTCCTTGCTTATTGGTTCAGGCATAGCGCAGGCATCGTTGCCGTGTCAGCTGGCAAGATGTGGTCATAGTTCTAACGGTCCTGAAAGTTCGATATTACGGTGTTCCAAAATGGTTAAAAATAGCCATGGCGGAGACTTTTACGGCTCCGCCATGGGATTATATCCGCTGATTGATCCGGCAGCAGGGGCCGGGGGATATGGGAATCAGAGATTGAGCTGAGGCACCAAGTAACCAGACTGTTTCTTGTAGATCTGCAGGCGGCTGCGCTGAGTGTCGACCACCATCAGCCGGTTGTTAGCTGTGTCCCATTCCACCGCTGTGGGCTGGGCGAAGGTCCATTCCGGCTCGGTGGAATGGACTTCCCGGCGGCGTTTGGCGTAGTCAGCGTTGGCATCGACGGTCATCTGGGCCCAGTGGGATAGCTGTTGGGCGTCACCGGCCAAAGATGTCAGGAACCGGCCTTCCGAGGTGAAGATGTGGACCCGGCCCCGGTCCCATTGGTTCTTGGACCAGTCGCAGACATAGATGTCGCCTTCGGGGTCGACAGCCACATCGGTGGGATAGTTCAAGTCGCCGCGCTTGTTGCCGGGCCGTCCGATCTGAGCTTCGAACTGGCCGTCGGCTGAGAACTTCTGGACGCGGTGGTTCTTGAAGTCGGCAACGTAGACCTTGCCGTCTTTGTCTACAGTGATGCCCCAAGGAGAGTCCATCTGGCCATCGGTTACGCCGAGGGAGCCGAAGGAACTAATGAAGGTACCGTCGTTCTTGAACAGGCGGACCTTGTGACCGCGGCTGTCGCTGACGTAAATTGTGCCGTCGGGGGAGATGGCGATCCCTGAGGCCCCGTTCGGCTCGCTGTCGCCGGGTTGGACGGTGTCGAAGGAGCGGATGGGCACACCCGCCTTGTCGAATACCGACACCCGGTTCAACCACTCATCGGTGACGAACAATTGCCCTTCGCTATCGGAAGCAATGCCGGCCGGCCAGATCAACTGGCCGTTGCCGTTGCCGTATCTGCTGAATTCGCCCAGGAACTCTTCTTCGCCCCACTCGGCGCCGATGGTGAGCTTCGATATTCGCTGGCCCACTCCGGTGCGGTTCCAGCCAACGTTGCTGATGGTTTCGCTGCCCCGGTTGGCCACGTACGCTGTTCCGTCGGGGCCGAAGGTCATGGACACGGGCGAGTTGAAGCCCATTCCTGTTTGGGCGCCGCGGCCTACGTTGTGGCTGTAGTCGTAGGTCCGGCCTGCCACTGTTTCTGTAAGCATTGATTTCCTCCGTATGTTGATGCCCGGTGCAACGGCGCTCGACTAAACCGGTTGCCGGAGCATCCTATTACGGGCGGCGCATGCGCCGCCCGTATCAAGTTGACTTTATTGCCAGGCCCTTGTGGGTCGCCGCCGTTCTTGGACCTGCTTAGGCGAAGATGGGCAACTTCTCGAAGCTGCCGTCCACAATCGGCTTGCCGTCCAGGCCCATCCAATCTTCTACGACGGTGGTGTACAGGCCGCGGAAGTCGTAATTGGGTACGACATCGCCCTGTTCCAAGTCATTGACATCCAGGGACGGGTATTCGCTGTACTGTCCACCCTTGATGGCGTCGCCGAACATGAAGGCGGCCCCACCGGCGCCGTGGTCGGTGCCGGAACCGTTGTCGTGGGTTCGTCTGCCGAACTCAGTGAACATCAAGACAGATACATTGTCGCTGACGTCGTGCTCGCGGAGGTCGTCTAGGAAGGCGTCTAGGCCCTCGGATACGTCCTTCCATAGCTTGTCGGCCATGCCGGTCTGGTTCGAGTGGCTATCGAAGCTTCCGTGGTCGACATAGAAGATGCGGGTGCCGAAGTTCGCCATGTGCACCTGGGCGATGCCCTTCAGCTTCTTGGCGATGGGGGTGTCGGGGTACTCAACGTTGGAGGAGTACATCCCGGGGGCTTTGTTCAAGATATCCGCGCCCTCCAGAGTATCCAAGCCGGTTTGGCCCATATAATCCATCACGGCGCTACTGCCGATCGCCGGCGAGTACATTCGGGCGAAGCGGTCCAGAATCTTGTTGCGCTGGTCTTTATCCGAGATTCCGGGAAGCAGGCCGTAGTTGTCCAGGTCGTCAACGACTGCCACCGGGGTTCCCGGTAAAACCAAGGCCCGGAACAGAGACGGACCGAAACTGACTGTCGTCAGGACGTTTTCTTTACCAGGGTCAAGGTCGCGAGTGGCGCGGCCAAGCCAACCCTCTGTTCCCGATTGGATGGGTTCGCAGGTGTGCCAGATGTCCATCGAGCGGAAATGGGAGCGAGGGGATTTGGGGTAGCCGATGCCGTGAATGATGGCCATGTCGCCCCGGTCGTACACCTTCTTCAAAGGCGCCATCTCGGGGTGAAATCCGACCGCGTCGTCGATCCGGATAACGCGGTCTTCGGCGATTCCTACCGTGGGCCGGTTGTCCTGGTACAGCGGGTTGGCGTAGGGGATAACCGTGTTCAGGTAGTCGTTGCCCCCCGACAACTGGAATACAACCAAGACCGGGTCTTTCTTAGTGCTAGTCATGGGTTTGCTATCCTCCTACGTGTTAGGCGTACTGGTATTCGCGCAACGAGACGATCAGTTGGAGCAACTCGGATACGCGGACAGTGGACTTTTCGATATTGTCAGCCGAATCCCAGGAGAAGTCCCCGCCTTCGGAGACGAAGCCATTCAATTCAACCAAGCTCTCGGGATTGACCTCCAAAGGACCCATGAGGTCTAGGCAACCGGCGACCACTTGCTCGGATGAAATGTCACCCTTTGCGATCAGACGGTCGACCATACTTCGGATTCCGGGGCGGGAGACGTCGCCCACCAGTTCGGCGGTGAAGTTCACACGGCGCATCAGGGAGCCGCTGTTGATCCACTCGGCACCGGTATGCCATCCCTCCACGGAAGGAGGGTTGAGCAGGTCCTGGCCCATGTAGCTGGGCTGCCGGGACAGGTCGCCAATGCCGGGAGCGGGGAATTCAGCGCCGCCGACCATCCGGAGAGTACCGACCACAACTTCCGTGGGGTTCTTCAGGCGCTCGAAACGGGAGTTCTTGAAGAAGTCGGAGTTGAACAGCACGCGCAGAGTGGTGCGCATGTCGTAGCCGTTGTTCATCAGGGTGTTGGCCAGCAGGTCAACGGCTTCGGGGTCACGGGGCGGGGTCACCGCCCATGCGGGAACCTGGGCCTCGTCGGCTACGAAGTAGTTGTACAGATGCCGTGCGATGAACCGGGCACAGGCCGGGTCTTCACTGATGATGCGAATGATGTCGTCACCATTGAGGTTCCCGCTGTGGTTGAGGAAAGTCTTTTCAGAGTCGTCGTGGTCTTCTTCTTTGAATTCGAAGAACCAGTCATGGCGGCCGATGGGGCCACGGGGCAGCTTTGGCAGGATGGTCCAGCCCGTGAATGCCCGGGAGCACTCCCGAACATCAACTTCAGTGTAGTTGCCCTGGCCCATGCTGAAGAGCTCTAGCAGTTCACGGCCCCAATTCTCGTTGACCGCGTCGGCGTGGTTGTCGCAGTTGTCCAGCCAGTAAATCATAGCTGGGTCTTTGGCCATTTCAAGGAGCAGTTCGCGGAAGTCGCCGAGGCCCTTGTTGCGGAACTTTACGATCATGTCCATGACATCGTCGTAGTGGTCTACCTTTGATACGCCGGTGGCGAAGATGCCGTGCCAGAACAAGGCCATTTTCTCTTCAAGGGGGCGCTTGGTATTGACCAAGTCGTGCAGCCACTCGGCGGCGCCCATGCCTGGGAGGGTTCCCGGCCGCCAGGCCCAAGGGTGGTATCGCATCATCTCGATACGGTCGAGTTCCTCCTGCCCTTCGGTGTTGAGCAATTCCTCGACGCTAGCTTCGTAGCCCTTTGCTACTCGGGCTTCCAGTTCTTCACGGGTGGCGCCGAATCCAGCGCGGCGCATGAGGTGGGCCATTAAGGCGATATTTTGACTACTCATATTGCTTCTCCCATTCGGTGGTGCTCAGTAACTCAACCGGACTCACCGGATTTATACCCCGGTGAACGGATAAGTTCAAGGCGTGATGCTCC
>Ga0315304_1000008_pt1 | contig 14973 bp, 24 predicted proteins | sample CBN3_1000m_313_M_FD_204536 | JGI IMG/M metagenome (GOLD analysis project Ga0315304, IMG submission 204536) | Metatranscriptome of marine microbial communities from Western Arctic Ocean, Canada - CBN3_1000m_313 (Metagenome Metatranscriptome) | ecosystem: Environmental > Aquatic > Marine > Oceanic...
ACCCGCACCTACGACGACTACCGGTCCTGGCTGGAAGAGGAAGGATTCGTGGGAATCGGGCGGCAACACCTTCTCGGCCCCACCACCCTCGTGTTCGGGACGAAGCCGGACCGGGAGCACCGGAGCAGCTCGGCGACTTGACAGTCCTCAGACCCCCGGTCAAAATCGGTTTGTATCACTCGGCCCCAGTGCCAGACACAGAGAACTTAGGGTAGACTCTTCAGGAGGTGTGACGATGGTGTCCAATGCGAACCAAATCGTCCAGAAGGCGGTGGACACCGCCATCGACCAGGGCGGGGAGGTAGGGATCCAGGTGGCGGCGTACCTGGACGGGGAGCTGGCCGTCGACGTGCATGGCGGCGTGGCGGACGACACCACCGGGCGCGAGGTGGACGGAGACACGGTGTTCCCGGTGTTCTCGGTGATCAAGGCGGTCACCGCCACCGCGTTGCATATCCAGGCTGAGAGGGGTCTCGTCGACTACTACACTCCCGTCGCGCACTACTGGCCCGAGTTCGGGAAACACGGCAAGGACAAAGGCACGTTGTACGACGCCCTCACCCACCGCATCGGCGTGCCTCTAATGCCGGTCGCAGTCACCCCGGAGCTGATGTGCGACTGGGACTGGATGGTGGGCCAGATGGCGGACATGCACCCCCTGTTCGAGCCCGGGACCAAGAGCGGGTACATGGCGTACACCTTCGGCTGGGTGGTAGGCGAGGTCGTGCGTCGTACGGACCCCAAGGAGCGCCCCTTCGGCGTGTTCATCCAGGAGGAGATCTGCCAGCCCTTGGGCATCGATTCCCTGTGGGCGGGAATCCCGGCCGACGTCGACCCCAGGGTGGCCCGTCTCATCGACATGCCTCCCGACCGGCCGGGGATGGCCCCGGACTCCCTGATGCCCCGCGCGATGCCGGCCCAGGTTGGCACCGTCCAGGAGGTGTTCGGCCGGCCGGACGTGAGGCAGGCGTGCATCCCGGGGGCCCAGGGGATCATGAACGCCAGGAGCGGGGCGCGCTTCTTCTCGATGCTGGCCAACGGCGGCGAGCTGGACGGGGTCCGACTGCTGTCCGAGGACCGGGTGCGGACCTTCAACGTACCGCGCCCGCCGTCCGACTGGGACCCGGTCCACGGCGTGCCTCACAAGGGGACCATCGGAGGGTTTCACGTTCCGGGGAGCCCCGGCATGTGGCCCGCGGGGACGAACCCCCACGTCTTCGGTCACAACTCCGCCGGCGGGACGGTGGGATGGGCGGACCCGGACGCGCACCTGGGCGTGATGATCACCCACAACCGCATGTTCCCCCACGGGACCAGGCAGGACAACCCCCTGTTCCCCATAGGGGAGGCGATCAGGAAGGCGTTGCGGGTGGCAGGGTAAGGGCCGGCGGAGTCAGTTACGCCGGGCGATCTCCTGCCACAGGGCCCGGATCTGGTTTCTGACGTGCTCGGCGTCCTCGGCGGCGGGAGAGGTGTTCAGGTAGGTCTGGAGACTCTCCGCCGCCAGCCTGTGCTCTCCAAGCTGAACGTGGAGGGCGGCCTTGTCCCAGAAGGTTCGGGCGACGCCGGGTTGGACCATGGCAATGCGTTCCGTCGCGGCCAGGGCCTTTCGGTAGTCTTCCCGGTGGCCGTAGCCGTTCCTGAGGTTGGACAGCAGCCGCACGAGGATGGCCCTCTTGGTGCAGGGCAGAAGGAACTCGTCATGGAACTCCGCCTGCCCGTGAAACGTCGCCTGCACCAGCCTCTCGCAGTCGGCTCGGGAAAGTAGCTCGCCGCCGTTGAAGGGGTCCACGTAAAGCTCCCACTCGGGCGGGCCGTGCCGCAGGACGAAGTGCCCCGGGAGACCTATCCCCTCCAGGACCAGGCCGAGCCTCCGGGCGACCTCCATGTAGACGATGCTCAAGGTTATGGGAATCCCCAGCTTGCGGTCCATGACGCGGTTCAGGTAGCTATTCTGAGGGTCGTAGTAGTCCCGGTCGTTGCCCTGGAACCCCAGATGCAGGAACAGATACTCGCTCAGCCGTCGAAGGGTGTCTCGAGTGTCGTCAATTCGCGTCAGCCGCCCCCGGGCCTCCCGGGCCATCTCGTCCAACGCGCTGATGTACCCTTGCGCATCCAGGTTAGGGTACTCATCACCGGCGATGTACAGGGAGGCTTCGGCCAGGGAGATGTCCTCTTCTTCCCCACTCACCATGTGGGAGAGCAACTGACTGAACACGCAGAGGCACCTCGGTTGCCGGAGTGATGCCGCCAGCCCGTAGCGCACCGACGGGCCGGTCCCGAATGATCGGGGGGTTAAGGGGCTAGCGCTTGGTGTACTGCGGAGCGCGGCGGGCGCGCTTCAATCCGTACTTCTTGCTTTCTTTAATGCGGGAGTCCCTGGTGAGCAGACCGTTGCGACGCAGGGCGGGCCTGAAAGTCTCGTCGAATACGAGGAGGGCCTTGGATATGCCGTGGCGCACGGCCTCGGCCTGGGCCGATACGCCCCCGCCCTGGACCTTGGCGACGACGCTGAACCTGGACACTGAGTCGGTGACGCTAAGGGGCTGCCGCACAGTGCTCTGCCACGGGAACCAGGGGAAGACCTCTTCCAAGGGCTTGCCGTTGACCTGGATCTGTCCCGCCAGGCCCATCCGGTCAGCGGACAGATCGGGGTAGAGCCTCACCTTGGCGATGGCCCTCTTGCGCTTGCCGGTGCCATAAAAGTACTGGGGTGCCTGATCCTCGACCACTTGAGCGTCCTACCTTCCTTCGGTGTCCCAGACCCCTCCCTTGGAGGAGGTCTCAATCTGGGCCGCGTGGGGATGAGAGTCCCCTGCGTATATCTTCAACCTGCGGAGCATGTCCCTGCCCCGCTTGGTCTTGGGCAGCATTCCCTTGACCGCGAGCTGGAGGACCCGGTCCGGCTTGGACTCCATCATGTCCCGCAGCAGAAACGACTTCAGGTTCCCCACGTACCCGCTGTGGCGGTAGTAGGTCTTCTGCATGAGCTTCCGGCCGGTCACCCTCAGCTTGGCGGCGTTGACCACGACCACGAAGTCGCCGGTCAGTATGTGAGCTGTATAGATGGCCTTGTCTTTGCCCTGGAGCCGCCTGGATATTCTGGTCGCCAGCCTTCCGAGGATCTGTCCAGTCGCGTCTACCAGGTGCCACTGGGTGTCGACCTCCGAGGCCTTAGCCATGTAAGTCTTATCTCGTTTCATCGCCGTTCTCGTCACAGATTATCGATTCAGGGTACACCACCCGCATCAGGCAGAGGCCCTTCGCGGGGAGGGAGGGGCAGTTCCTCATCTCCCTTAGTGATCCGTTCGTCAGCCTCTTCGTTATGTCCGTCTCCAGTTTCCCCAGGCCCACATTCACGAGGACCCCATTGGTGCGCCGTATCTGGTGCGGGAGGAAGCCATTGGCCTCCGCCTCGATTAGCACCCTGTCCTCAACCCTCCGCACATCCCACCGGGTTACCCGGCGGACCGGACTCCGCTCGGGTGGCAACGGCGCCGTCAGAGCAGAGAAATCTCGGGTCCCGCACAGATGATCCGCGGCCTCCTGCATCCTGGGGAGGTCCAGGCTCCCCGGCACCCAGTGGGAGTAGTTGCGCAGCAGGGCCGACGGCCCCCTGGTGTTCAGGACAGTGTACAGGTAGACACGACTCACGGCATGCCGCCTGGCGTCGAACTCCAAGCCCACCTGGGCGGCCCCCCTCACCCGAATGTCTCGCGGAAGGTTGGCGTTCAGCGCCCTGGGGAATGTATCGATAGTGTAAGGTGCGGCGGTCAGGAAGTCCACGACCTGACCGCGGGCATGTGCTCCGGAGTCGGTTCTGCTGGCCCCCCTGATCCTAATATCCTCGCCGGTGAACTTGCCCAGGGCCCTCTCGACCTCATCCTGGATCGTGAGTACCCCTACCTGCCACTGGAACCCATTGTACCGGGTACCGTCGTACTCCAGCAGCAACGCCAGCCTCCGGGCCTCGACCCGCCGGCGCTCCTCCGAGGAGGCAACGTCCCCATCGGGCCCGCCTGGGTCTATAGACACGGCTCCGGCGGCTAGACCAGCTCCACCAGGGCCATCGGAGCAGCGTCCCCTTTTCTGGGCCCCAGCTTTATAACCCGGGTGTAACCCCCGGGCCTATCGGCGTATCTCGCAGCAAGATCGTCAAAGACCTTCCGTATCACCTCGGTGTTGGGTACCTTGGCCAGGGCCAGGCGCCGGTGATGGAGCGTGCCTTTCTTGCCGTAGGTGATGAGCTTGTCCACGCTCCTCTTGGCCTCGGAAGCCTTGGCCTCGGTGGTCACGATTCGTTCATGGCTAACCACCTCTACAGTCAGGGAGCGCAGCAACGCCCTTCGCTGGTCCTTGCCCCTACCGAGCTTCTTCCCGGCGATCCGGTGTGACGTCATTACTCTTCCTCCTCTTCGGGCTCGGCATCGTCGTCCTCGGCGACATCCTCTGGGAATATGGGAGATTCGTCCGCTTTGAACTCGGGAATCATCTCATCATCCTCGCGGACTCGGCCCAACGCCTCCTGGGCCGCCTTGATGAGGTCCTCGGTGACCGCCCCCTCCGGGGCGGGCTGCCCGTCCTCCGTGCCGGCCCGTGCCTCGATGGCCTGGGCGAGGTCTGTGACACCGCCGTCCCAGTCTCCTGCTTCCTTGGTCTCTTCGTTGCTGTTCCCGATGCGGGAGGCCAGGTCCTCGGCGCTGAGCATATCTCCCTCGTGGAGCCTGTCCATCAGCTCGCGAAGGGACTTCTCGCCGAAGTTTCGTATCTTCAAGAGCTCGCTGTTGCTCATCTCCAAGACATGCCCCACCTTGGTGACGTGGGCCCGCTTGAGGCAGTTCAAGGTCCTGGGGGACAACTCCAGCTTCTCGATGGGCGTCTGGTACACTTCTGGGGGCACCGAAATGGTTGGCCTATCGGGGCCGCCGCCCGGCTCTTTGCCCAGGTTCTTGAACCGGTAGAAGTGGCTGACAAGGGCGTCGGAAGACTTTCTCAGGGCTTCCACGGGCCCGATGGTACCGTCGGTCCACACCTCCAGCACCAGCCGCTCGTAGTCGGTAACGTGGCCCACTCTGGTCCGCTCGACGTTATATTTGACCTTCCTCACCGGGTTGTAGATAGCGTCGATCGGCAGGACACCCATCAGAGGGCCTCCCAGGGCATCGCCACCCTGAGCGACGACCGGTTGGTACCCCTTCCCGTGGTCCACGTTGAACTCCACCGAAAGCACGGCGTCTTCCGAGTCCAAGGTCGCCAGGTGCAACTCCGGGTTCACGATCTCGAAGTCCGCGGAGGTGGCGATATCGCCGGCGCACACGCGGCCTTCGCCGCGTATCTCCAGCCGCATCTTTCCGGGTCTGCCAGTTACCGAACGTATGCATATCCCCTTCACGTTCAGGAGGAACTCCATCACCTCCTCTTTCATGTTGGGAATCGTGGAGTACTCGTGCAGCACCTCGTCGATCTTGACCCACGTGATTGCGGTGCCCTCGATTGAGCTCAGCAACATCCGCCGCATGGGGTTGCCCACGGTGATGCCGTACCCGCGCTCCAGGGGCTCGAAGGCGAACCTGCCGTAGGTATCCGTTTCCTCCAGGATCTTTATCTCGGGGGCCAGGGGCTCCGGCCCGCGTTCGGGCATGGTCGGGGACAGGATAGAGGTCTCCAACATCGTTACAACTACCTCGAGTAATACTCTACAATCAGCCGGGTATCGATGGACTGCTCCAGGTCCTCGGCCGCAGGCAGCGCGGCGACGGTCCCGGACATGTTAGCGGTATCCAGGTTGAGCCACTGGGGTACTGGTCTCTTGGGCGTGTCCGCGGTGAAGGCCTTGAAGAAGTCCCGCTCTTTGTGGGACTCCTTCCAGGTGATCACGTCCCCCTGCCGCAGGGCGTGCGAAGGAATCTTGGTCTTGCGCCCGTTCACGGCGAAGTGGCCGTGCAGCACTAGCTGTCGAGCCTGGCGGCGGGAGTCGCAGAAGCCCAGCCGGAAGACGGCATTGTCCAGCCTGCGCTCCAGAAGCTCCAGAAGGTACTGGCCGGTGACGCCGGGCTTCTTGAAGGCCTGGTCCATGTACCTGCTGAACTGGTGCTCCATTATTCCATACATGTAGCGCGCCTTCTGCTTCTCCTTGAGCTGTATCCCACGGTCGGAGACACGTCGCCGGCGCTGAGAGCGGTCCCCCGGCGGAGTGCGGCGGCGCTCGACGGCGCACTTGGGGGTGAAGCATCGCTCCCCCTTGAGGAACAGCTTCTCTCCCACCCTCCGGCACAGCCTGCATGCTGGCCCAGTGTATCTTGCCATTGACTCTCCTCTATACCCTTCTTCGCTTCGGTGGCCGGCATCCGTTATGAGGGATGGGCGTTATGTCCCGAATGCTGGTGATGGTGAGGCCCGCGGCCTGGAGGGAGCGGATTGCCGCCTCCCTACCCGCCCCGGGGCCCTTGATGTATACGTCCACCATCCGTAGGCCGTGGTCCATCCCACGCCGTGCGGCCTGCTCGGCGGCACGCTGGGCGGCGAAGGCCGTACCCTTACGCGAGCCTTTCAACCCCGACATGCCACAGCTGGTGGATACCAGCACGCTACCCTGGGGATCGGTGAGGGTCACCAGCGTGTTGTTGAAGGTCGAGTGGATGTGCGCCTTGCCCCTCGGGACTACGCGCCTCTCCCTGCGACGAGTTCTCGGTCTGGCCATGGATCTCCTTTACTGCTACTTCTTCGCGCCGGTCCTGCGGCCGCGGCCAGCCACCGTGCGCCTTGGGCCCTTCCTCGTCCGGGCGTTGGTTCGGGTCCTCTGACCCCTGAGGGGGAGTCCCCTCCGGTGGCGGAGCCCCCGGTAGGAGCCGATCTCGATGAGCCGGCGGATATTCATGGTGATCTCCCTGCGAAGGTCACCCTCCACCTTGTACTCCCGGTCGATGAGCTCTCGCAGCCGGTCGATCTGACCTTCGGATAGCTCCAAGATCTTTGGCTTGGGATCCCCGCCTATGTCCGCCTTGCGAAGAATGTCCTCCGCCACAGCCGGCCCGATGCCGTAAATGTGCTGCAGCGCGATGTCAACCCTCTTGCGGTCGGGTATGTCAATACCAGCTACTCGGACCACCGTCTTCCTCCTCGGGCTCTAACCCTGCCTCTGGGCGTGCCGTGGGTTCGAGCAGATGATTCGTACCGCACCCTTGCGTCTGATCACCCTGCACTTGTCGCAGCGCGGCTTTACCGACGCTCTGATCTTCATAGTTGCACCTTACTTGAACCGGTAGGTTATGCGCCCACGAGTGAGGTCGTAGGGCGAGAGCTCAACCAGGACCCGGTCTCCAGGAAGCACCCTGATGAAGTGCATGCGTATCTTCCCCGAAACGTGGGCCAGGATTCTATGGTCGTTGGGCAACTCGACCCGGAACATTCCGTTGGGGAGCGCCTCCGAGACCGTTGCCTCGACCTCTATCGCTTCCTTCTTGGCCATGGACCTCCTTATATCCCCCGCCCGGCTTAGAACCGCTGTCGGGCCAGCAGGACGTCGCCGGCTATCTCTGAGCGGTCAGGACCTCTGGCTCTCCATCGGTGATGGCGATGGTATGCTCGAAATGGGACGAGAGACTGCCATCGACGGTGACAATGGTCCAGTCGTCTTCCAAGACCCTGGTGTGCCAGTCTCCTATGTTCACCATGGGCTCGATGGCTATGGTCATCCCCACCCGCAGCAGAGGGCCCTTCCCCGCGGTACCGTAGTTCGGCACCTGAGGGTCTTCGTGGAGGAAGCGACCGACCCCGTGGCCCACGTACTCTCGGACCACGGAGTAACCTCGCGTCTCGGCGAAGGTCTGAACCGCCGAACCTATGTCTCCGACCCTCGCTCCGTTCCTGGCAGCGTTGATACCGTTCTCGAGGGACCGCCTTGTGACCTGCATCAGGTCTTTCGCCTCCCGGGAAACCCCACCCACCGCCACGGTTATGGCCGCGTCGCCGATGAACCCGTCAACCACGGCCCCTACGTCCATCTTTACCAGGTCGCCTTCCTGGAGCACCCTGTCACCCGGAATCCCGTGGACGATTTCGTCGTTCACGGAGGTGCACAGCGTCGCGGGGAACCCGCGGTAACCCTTGAACGCGGGCTTCCCTCCAAGCCGGATTATCTCCTTGTAGGCGACGGCGTCCAGCTCACGGGTCTTTATCCCGGGCCGGACGGCCTCCTCCAGGACCGTCAAGGTCGCGCCGACGACCGCCCCGGCGCTCCGCATCGCCACCATCTCCTTCTCGGACTTGATGGTTATCCCTCCCGAGTATGGCGAGGGGGAGTTGGAGGCCGTCTCGATCTTCCCAATATTCATTCTACCACTTTCACGTACCCGCGACCATAAACGGTTCGCCAGGCAGACCTCGTCCCTAGCGCCGTCCCGCCGAAGACTCCAGGCGCATTACTTTAAGCAGCCTCTCCGCCACCTCGTCGACCGGGCCAAGACCGTCGACCTCCACCAACTTCCCGGAGCGGGCGTAGTGGTCCAACATGGGCTGGATCTCCTCATTGTACACGCGGATGCGGACCCGTAGGGCCTCCGGACGGTCGTCATCCCTCTGGAACAGCACGCCGCCGCAGTCGTCGCAACGCCCGGGCGTTGCGGGCGGCGCCGTTTCGGTGTGGTAGGATGCCTGACAATCCATGCACACCTGGCGGCCGCTCAGCCGGGTGACCAGCTGGTCGTCGGGCACCGATATCAGGATGACGTGGTCTATCGGCTTCCCCGTGGCCGCCATGTCATCCAGCGCCTCTGCCTGGACCATATTCCTCGGAAATCCGTCCAGCAGATACCCTTCCATATCCAGGGGAGGCTGTATTCGTTCCATCACCATGGCTATGGTGATTTCGTCGGGTACCAGCAGTCCGTTCCTCATATATTCCCCGGCCTTGATCCCCAACGGGGTGCCTTTACCCCGGTGCTGCCTGAACAGGTTCCCCGACGCTATGTGGGGCACCTGCAGAACCTCGGTTAGCTTCTTGGCTTGGGTCCCCTTACCGGCGCCGGGAGGGCCCAGGATGATCAACCGTCGGGGGAGCGTTTCTATCTTTCTAGTCACTCTCCCCAGCTACCTCAGGAACCCCTCGTAGTTTCTCATCAGGAGCTGGGCTTCGAGCTGGCGTAGCGTATCCAGGGCTACTCCCACCATGATTAGCAGGCTGATGCTCGGGAGGAGCGCGGCCTGAACGTCCGCCAGCAGCGATGCGGGGTAGGCGACCACGGCGACGAACCCCAGGTACAGCGCCCCCCCAACCGTTAGCCTGAGTATGACTCGGTTGAGGTAGTCCTGGGTCGGCGGCCCCGGCCTGATGCCGGGGACGAACCCACCGTTCTTTTGCAGGTTCTCGGCGAGCTGCTGCTGCTGGAACACGACGAGCGTGTAGAAGAACGTGAACGCCACTACCAGCAGGAAGGTCAAGGCCCAGTACAGCACGTGATCAGGGGAGAACCAGTTGGAGAACTTGAGGGCGACGGACCCGATCCAGTCGCCCCGGACGCCCATGAAGTTGGCTATCGTCCCCGGCAGAATCACGATGGAGAAGGCAAATATCACAGGTATCATACCGGCCGAGTTGATCCTGATAGGCAGATATGTAGCCCCAGTCTGGCGGTACATCCTGCCTCCGCGGAAGATGCTTCGCCCGTACTGGACAGGTATCCTCCGGTGCCCCTCTGTGAACACGACGATCAGCGCGATGATTCCCAGGCCTGTTATCGCCAGGGAGACCACGCCCCAAAAGCTGGCCTGATCGGTCAGGTTCTGTATCAAGGTCGGGAAGCCCGCGACGATTCCCGCGAAAATTATCAGTGAGATTCCGTTCCCGATGCCGCGCTCGGTGATCAGCTCTCCCAGCCAGACCAGGAACATAGTGCCGGCCACCAAGGACGCCAGCATCGCAACCGTTCCTATGAAGTCGCTGCCCACTCCCGGCCATACGCCGTCTATCACTCCCGCCTGCTGGACGAGCTGGAGCTGGCCGTACCCTTGGGCCAACGCGATGGGGACGGTGAGCCAGTGGGTGATGCGGTTGATCTTCTGACGCCCGAACTCTCCCTCGCGGGACATCCGTTGCAGGCTGGGGACCACCGGCACCAAGAGCTGCATCACGATCGAGGATGTAATGTACGGGAACACTCCAAGGGCGGCGACGCTCAGGTTCCGGAGGGCGCCGCCGCTGAACAGGTCCAAGAACCCCAGGAGCTGGTTGTTGGCAAACAGGTTGTCCAGCCGTCCCTGGTCGATGCCCGGAATGGGCACCTGGGCCATGAATCGGAACACGGCCAGGATGAACAGTGTGAAGAGAATTTTTGACCGTAGATCGGGGATGCGGAAGGAATCGATGGCGGCCTGTAATAGGCGTGGTCTCTCTTCCGCTTCCTGCGTTACCATTCCTAGACTACCTCTACCCCGCCCCCAGCCGCCTCTATCTTTTCCTGGGCCGACCGCGTGAATTTCTGCGCTTTGACCTGAAGGGCAACGCCTAGCTCTCCGTCACCCAGCACCTTGACCGGGTACTTGAGATTTCGGAGGAATCCCGACGCCACCAGTGCCTCCGGTGTCACCTCGGAATCCGCCGAGAATACTCCGAGCTCACCGACGTTGATCAGGTGGTACTTGGTCTTGAATATGTTGGTGAAGCCTCGCTTCATGGGCAGTCCTTTTATCAGGGGCAGCTGGCCGCCTTCGAAGCCCGGCCGGATACTCGCACCTGAGCGAGATTTCTGGCCCTTCATACCCCTGCCAGAGTAGCTGCCGTGTCCGCTGGCGTCGCCACGCCCCAACCGCTTTCGAGTACGTCTCGCCCCCTTGGAGGGAGACACCTGGTGAGCCATCATCTCTTGGCCTTCGCTTCCTTCCCGCCACTCTTGGTGGTGGGGTTATGGCTCGACTCGCCCTCCCGGGACGCGGGCTCCTCGATCTCTTCGACAGTCACAAGGTAGGCCACCTTGTGGACCATTCCTCTGATGGAGGGATTGTCCGGGTGGACCACCGTCTGGTTCAGGCGTTTGAGGCCCAGGGACCGGACCACCTCGCGGTGTCTGGCCCTGTAGCCGATTTGACTTTTGGTCCACGTTATACTGAGAAGCCCCATACTACACCCACGTTTCCCACGGGAATCTACCTTTCCGGCTTGGGCGCAACCCTGCGCTTGGCGAGCTCTTCGGCCGGGTCCTTTAGCTTCTTGAGGGCGTCCATGGTCGCCGCTACGACGTTAATGTGGTTCCTGGAGCCCAGACACTTGGCCACCCCATCCTTGATACCGGCCAGGTCCAACACAGCCCGGACAACCCCGGCGGCGATTATCCCGGTGCCCGCTGGAGCCGGCTTGATGAGCACCAACGAGGCACCCATCCTGCCGCGTGTCTCCTGGGGTATCGTACTGCCCTTCAAAGGGATGGTTATGAGCCTCTTCTTGGCCAGGGCGTTTCCCTTCCGGACCGCGTCGGGTATGGCCAGGGCCTTGCCCAGGCCCGCCCCTACACTACCCTGCCCGTTGCCGACCACCACCAGAGCGTTGAACCGCAGGTTGCGGCCCCCTTTGACCACCTTGGCGATGCGGCGCGTGAACACGACACGCTCGTTGAAACCACTGGCGTCCGTCCTGTCACCCTGCTGCCGCGGCGCTGTCGAAACCATCAGAAGAGCAGACCTCCCTCTCTAGCACCTTCGGCAAGGGACTTGACCCTGCCGTGGTATTTGTACCCCGCACGGTCGAACACCACCGTGGTCGCGCCCTTCGCCTTGGCGCGCGTGGCGATCACGCCCCCGACAATCTTGGCGACCTCGCTTTTGGGGACGTTACTAGCGGGCTTGAGATCCGGTTCGTTGCTCGAGACCGCCGCGATGGTGTGGCCGTGGACGTCGTCTATGACCTGGGCGTATATGTGGCGTAGGCTGCGGAACACGCAAAGCCTGGGCCTGTCGGGGGTCCCGGACAGCTTCTTACGCACCCTGATGTGCCGGGCCAAGCGGAGCTTCCGTGAGTTCTTGTCTCTAGGCATGGGACGGGTCCTCCAGCTTGCCAGGCAACTCATTTACCTCGTTTGCCGCGGGAACGATGTCCTCCAGTGACAGCAAATGCATCAACTCTTCCTCGCGGCTGCCTTCCCAGGCTTCAGGCGCAGCACCTCTCCGGCGTATCGGATGCCCTTCTCTTTGTAGGCGTTGGGGGGCCGCACCCTCCGGATGACCGCAGCCACCTGGCCCACTTTCTGCTTGTCGATGCCTTCCACGTGGATTCGGTTGTTGCCCTCCACGGTCAGCGTTACTCCCTCCAGGGGCTGGACCTCCACCGGGTGGCTGTACCCGACGTTTAGGGTTATCCCGGGTCCGGTCTGTTGGACCCTGTAGCCCACTCCCATGAGCTCCACCGTCTTCCGGTACCCCTCGGTGGTGCCGCTGATAGCGTTGGCGATCAGGGTCCTGGTGAGGCCGTGCAGCGAGCGGTGAAATGTTCTGGACGACTGGCGTTCGACCACTACGTCACCATCCTGTAGCCTGACAATCACCTCGGGGTGGATCGGTTGCTTCACAGTGCCCCTGGGTCCTTTGACCGTTACCTCGCAGTATTCCACGCTTACCTGCACCCCCGAGGGGATGGGTATGGGTTTCCGGCCGAGCCTGGACAGGGTCCTCTCGGGACCATCCTTCGCACCGTTACCAGACATAGCAGAGCAACTCCCCTCCGACTCCCTGGCGCCAGGCATCCCTACCGGTCTTGAGTCCCCCGGGGGTCGACAGAATAGCGATGCCGAGCCCGCCGTACACCCTGGGAATCTCTCCCTTGCCGACGTAGACCCGGAGGCCGGGCTTGCTGACCCGCTTGAGGCCATTGATCCCGGGCTCGCGGCGCTCTCTGTAGGCCAAGTGAACCCGTAGCATCGGGCGCGGTTGTGCCCGAAGCATATCGAAGTCCTTGATGAAGCCCGCATCCTTCAGGATGCGGGCAATCCCTACCTTTATCTTGGACACGGGCATCACTAGGGAGTCGTGCTTCATACCCTGGGCGTTGCGTATCCGGGTCAGCATATCGGCTATAGGGTCTGTAACAGGCATCGTTGTCTATTCTCCGGCTACAAGCTGGCCTTTTTGACCCCGGGCAGCTCTCCATTCAGGCTAAGCTGCCTGAAGCAGATGCGGCACAGGCCGACGTAGCGTATGTACGCCCTGGGCCTGCCGCACCGGTGGCAACGGTTATGATGGCGGACCGCAAATTTCTGCGTCCTCTTCCACTTCTGGATCTTTGAAGTCTTGGCCAACGGCTTTCCTTATTCCGGACGGGCGAAAGGCATGCCCAGCAAAGCGAGAAGCCGGGATGCCTCAGCGTCCGTCCTGGATGTGGTCGTCACCGTGACCTGAAAGCCACGGATGCGTTCAATTCCTCCGTAGTCGATCTCCGGAAATATTATCTGCTCCCGGATTCCCATCGAGTAGTTGCCGCGACCGTCGAAGCTGGAGGACGACACGCCACGGAAGTCTCGGATACGAGGCAGGGCCGTGTTCACCAGGCGGTCCATGAAATGGTACATCATGTGTCCCCGCAAGGTCACGCACATCCCGATGGGGTTGCCCTCCCTCAGCTTGAAGTTGGCTATGGACTTCCTTGCCCTCGTGACGATGGGCTTCTGACCAGAGATGGCGGTAAGGTCGCTGGCCGTGGTCTCCATGGCCTTCGGGTTGGTTAGCGCCTCCCCCAGTCCCACGTTCAGCACGATCTTGGTCAGCCGCGGGACCTGCATCACGTTCCCGTACTCGAACTCCTTGATCATGGTAGGGACGACCTCGGACCGGAACAGCTCGAGGAGCCGTGGCACCGTCCCCACCCGGGTGGTGCCGTTGGTGGCCCCATCCCCTGTATCGACCGCATCCTCTACCGGGGCCGCGCCCTCGGCGGCGGCGGCTTTTGTACCACTCCGGCTTTTGGTCCCCTCACTTCGCCGAGCCGTGGCCCTTTTTTGGGGCGCCGGCTTGGCCTCGGGAGTCGCCTCGGCCGGGGCTTGGGGCTCTAGTCGATCGTCTCCCTGCACCTCAGACATACCCTTACCTTCCTGCCGTCGTCCAGGCTGTTCTTAGTGACCCTGGTGGGTTTGTCGCACTTGTTGCACACCAGCATCACGTTGGAGATGTGAACCGGTGATTCCTTCTGGATGCGGCCCGCCTGCCTCACCCCGGGCTGGGGCTTCATGTGACGGACCACCATGTTCACGCCCTCGATGGTGACACGGTCCTGGGGACTCAGGACCCTGTCCACCCGGCCTGTCTTGCCCTTCTCCTTACCGGCTATGACCATCACGTTGTCGCCCTTGCGTACTCTCATCTCATTACTTCGGGAGGTCTTACCTTTACCGCCTCGGTCATCAGACCACCTCCGGAGCCAGGGACACGATGCGCATGAAGCCCCGGTCCCTGAGCTCCCTCGCCACGGGGCCGAATATTCGCGTTCCCCGGGGGGTGTTCTGTTTCTCCACCACCAGCACGGCTGCGTTGTCGTCGAAGCGAACGTAGCTGCCGTCCGGCCTTCGGTAGGGCTGCGCCACCCTCACAATGACGGCGCGCACGACCTCACCCTTTTTCACCTGGGCCATCGGTGTCGCTTCCTTCACCGCACCCACTATGATGTCTCCCAGAGAAGCGTAGCGTCTCCGGCTGCTTCCCGGGATGTTGATGCACATGATTTCCTTGGCGCCGCTGTTGTCGGCGACCAGCAAGCGGGAGAAGGTCTGGATCACTTTCGTTCCTCCTCTTCCCCGGCGTCTCTCTCTCCGTCACCCGGGGGAGCGTCGTCATCGACCTCACCGGCTACCGCCGCACCTTCAGGGGCGCTTTCCTCCTGCGCCCCCTCTTCGACTGCCTCTTCCGCGTCGGTCTCTTGCACTTCCTCGGAGGACTCTTCCGTGTCGGCAGTCGGTTCCTCGGAGGACTCTTCCGTGTCGGCAGTCGGTTCCTCGGAGG
>Ga0315304_1000009_pt1 | contig 14772 bp, 21 predicted proteins | sample CBN3_1000m_313_M_FD_204536 | JGI IMG/M metagenome (GOLD analysis project Ga0315304, IMG submission 204536) | Metatranscriptome of marine microbial communities from Western Arctic Ocean, Canada - CBN3_1000m_313 (Metagenome Metatranscriptome) | ecosystem: Environmental > Aquatic > Marine > Oceanic...
ATGAAGCCCAAGAAAAGGGCCCCTCCCATGGTGATACGCACGATCACCTTGTTCAAATATTCTTGCGTTGGACGGCCAGGCCGTATCCCCAGAACAAACCCCCCATTCCGCTGCAGACCCTCGGCCAGGTTTTGTTGGTTGAACACCACCAGGGTATAGAAGAAGGTGAATATGACCACCAACACGAACACCAGCACCCAATAAAGAGGCGCCGATGGAACCAGCAAATCGGCGAAGAACCGGGCCACCTCGCCAAACCAACCAGAGTTGGTGGCGAAGTACGTGGCCATGGTGCCCGGCAGGATCACGATGGAGAAGGCGAAGATCAAGGGAATCATACCCGCCGAGTTGATCCGCAACGGCAGGTAAGTTGCGCCGCTCTGACGGTACATGCGCCCGCCCCGGAAGATACTACGGCCGTATTGAACGGGAATCCTCCGGTGCGCCTCGTTGAACGTCACTATCAACGCGATTATCAGGACGCCGAAGAAAGCGAAGAAGCCTATCCCTAAAACGTTGTCACGGTCTAGGAATCCCTGGGTTATCAGGTTTGGAAAACCGGAAACGATACCGGCGAATATCAACAACGATATTCCGTTGCCTATGCCCCGCTCCGTTATGAGCTCTCCGATCCAGACCAGGAACATCGTGCCGGCCACGATCGACAACAAAGCCGCCAAGGTCGGCAGCAGGGCGGCACCCGTGAAGCCCACGGCGGGCAAGACGTTGCTTTGCTGTAGCAGGATCAATTGGCCGTATCCCTGAGCCAAAGCAATGGGGACAGTCAGGTAGTGGACCATCCGGTTCATCTTAATCCGCCCCGCCTCGCCTTCCCGGGAAAGATCCTGGAGGCTGGGGATCACCGGAGTCAAGAGCTGAATGACGATGGAGGCCGTGATGTAAGGGAAGACTCCCAGAGCAACAATACTCATCCGGCGGAGGGCGCCGCCACTAAACAGGTCCAGGAATCCCAGTAGCTCGTTATTGCGGAAGAGGTTGTCTAGCTGAATTGCGTCGATGCCGGGCATTGGGATATGGGCGGCGAAACGATAGATCACCAGCATCGCCAGGGTGAAAAGAATCTTCGCCCGCAAATCCGGCAGGCTGAATGCGTCTAACGCGGCCTGAATCAAACGAGGATACCGTCCTCCCTGGACCTCGGCCGTCATCATGCCGGTTAAAGCTCCTCTACCCTGCCACCCGCCGCCTCTATCTTTTCCCTAGCGGAGCGCGTAAATCTGTGGGCTGCCACGGTCACCGCTTTGGTGATCTCACCGTTGCCCACGACTTTTACCGGCTGTTTAAGATTTCGCAAGATCTGCCGCTGAACAAGGTCCTCGGGAGTGATCCTGTCACCGCCGTCAAACGTATTCAGCGCGTCCAAACCAACCAGCGAGTAATAGACCTTAAAAATGTTGGTGAAACCCCTTAACATCGGCAAACCCTTAATAAGGGGATTCTGGCCGCCCTCAAACCCCAGCCGTGAACTATGTCCAGCGCGGGATTTTTGGCCTTTCATGCCGCGGCCAGCGGTACTGCCCTGTCCGGCGGCATCGCCCCTGCCGATACGCTTTCTTCGTTTCCTGGCGCCTGGTGGAGGGGCCAGTATATGCTCCATCATTCGTTGTGCCTCATGGATACCAGGTTCAAATCAAATACGGTCATTCTATCGCTTCTACGAATACCAGATGGGGCACCTTGGCCACCATCCCCCGGATCGAAGAGCTGTCGGCATGGATCACGGTGTGATGAAGCCGCCGCAAACCCAAGGATTGAATGATCCGCCGCTGGGACTTGGGATGCCCGATACAACTCTTTTTCCAGGTGATCTTAAGTTGAGCCATATTAATTCCTAAAGGATCGGTCCTGCCGTGCGTGGGCAGGCCGGTTATCTACGTCCCCCAGCGCCGCCGCTGGGTCCGCTGGCATAGCTGGCCATCGCCGCCATACGCTTCGCGATCTCAATCTCCGGGTCCCTCAATTGGCGTAACGCCTCTATCGTGGCATAGACGATGTTTATCGGGTTGCGGGAGCCCAGCGTCTTACCCACCACGTCCTTTACGCCTGCCAGTTCCAATATAGCCCTCATTGCTCCGGCCGCGATGACACCGGTGCCTTCCCTGGCCGGTTTTATGATCACGATGGTGGCGCCTTTCTTGACGGTGATCATGTGCGGTATGGTGCCGCCCTTGAGAGGGACGGTAATGGTCCCTGCCCGAGCGATGGCGTTGCCTTTTCTGACCGCGTCTGGAATGACCAAAGCCTTACCTAGACCCGCTCCAACCTTGCCATCGCCGTCGCCGACAACCACCAGAGCGTTGAACCTCAGGCGGCGGCCACCCTTGACCACTTTGGCGATCCGCCTGGTGTAAACGACGCGTTCGGTGAACCCGCCGGTATCCTCGAACCGTGGCCGCCCAAAGAATCCTCTATCAGCCCCAGTGACCATCAGTAAACTATACCTCCAAATTCAACCGGTGGGACAAACGCCCAGACCGGCTACGCGGTCCGGTCTTTCACCGGTGGCGACCCTCATCAGACCTATCATATAGAACCGGTACGAGGCAAATCAAGAAGCTGGCTCTAGAATTTTAGCCCTTCTTCTCTGGTTGCCTCAGCTAGGGCCTTGACCCTGCCGTGATACTTGTAGCCGCCGCGGTCGAAGACCACCGTGGTCACTCCCACCGCCTTGGCCCGATCGGCCACTAGTTTCCCCACCGCGGCCGCGACTCCGATCTTAGAAGACCCATCCGCGGATTTGACCGCTTCCTGGCTGGAAGCGGCGGCTAGGGTGTTACCCCCGTCATCGTCAATGACCTGGGCGTAGATGTGCTTCAGGCTGCGAAATACACATAGTCTTGGCCTGTCGGAACTGCCCGACAGTTTTTTCCGCAACCTGGCATGGCGGACCACTCTAAGTCTAACTGCGTTTCTATCCTTGGGCATTGGTTTTTGTCTCTCCGGACTATTAGAAAAATTCCACGTTACGGCTCTATGCTTTACGTGCCGCGGACTTCCCAGGTTTTAAATGCAAGACCTCGTCAGAATAGCGTATCCCTTTTTCTTTATACGCGTTGGGCGGGCGCACTTTTCTTACCTGCGCGGCCAAGCTGCCAACCACTTGCTTATTGATACCGCGGATGTGGATCCGATTGTTGCCCTCCACTTCCATGGTGACGCCTTCGAGTGGATGTATCTCAACTGGGTGCGAATAACCTACGCTGAGAATGACCCCATCACCCGCAGCTATGACACGGTACCCTACCCCCATTAACTCCAACGTCTTGGTATAGCCTTCAGTCACGCCGGTGACGGCGTTGGCTATCAAGCTCCGGGTCAATCCATGCAATGAATGGTGGAATTTACGTTCCGATAAACGTTCTACCACCACTTGGCCATCTTCCAATCGAACGATGACTTCTGGGTGGTAATTCTGGGTCATGGTGCCCAAAGGCCCCTTGACCGTCACTTCTCCGGATCCAATCACCAATTCCACCCCGGCCGGGACGGGGATGGGTCTTCTGCCGATGCGGGAAAGAGTGCGGCTCGCGCCATTTTCGCCATTACCAGACATAACAGATTAACTCTCCCCCCATGCCTTCCCGCCATGCCTGGCGGCCCGACATGACTCCCTTGGAGGTTGATAAGATGGCCAATCCCAAGCCTCCATAGACCCGCGGAATCTCGCCCCTGCCCACGTAAACCCTGAGGCCCGGCTTACTGACCCTCTTTAAACCGACGATAGCCGATTCCCGTTGTTCGCGGTAGGCCAGATGCAGCCTCAAGCCCAAGTGGAGTTTACCCCGTGGGGTGTCGAAATCACGTATGAACCCCTGCTCTTTAAGGATCCTGGCGATAGCCACCTTCATCTTGGAGTGGGGCATCATTACCGAGTCGTGCCGCCTTTGAATCCCATTACGAATTCGGGTTAGCATGTCGGCGATTGGATCAGTGACGGGCATATTCGTTACCTTACGGCCATTGCCTGGGGGACACCGGTTTGATGACGGTCCCCACACGGCCAGGCGATTTACAGACTAGCTTTTCGCACACCGGGTAATTCGCCTGACAAGGCCAATTGCCGAAAACAGATTCGGCACAGGCCAAAATGCCGAATGTACGCCCTGGGACGGCCGCACCGGTGACAACGGCTATTTTTGCGGACGGCGAATTTGGGCTCTCGCAGCCATTTTTGAATCTTTGATGCCTTGGCCAAATGGTCTCCTTACGTCGCCTTGACGAATGGCATTCCGTACATCTCCAGCAGACGCACGGCTTCGGAATCGTTTTTAGCCGAAGTGGTGATGGTCACCTGCAGACCACGTAGCCGATCCACTTGGTTGTAATCGATCTCAGGGAATATGATCTGTTCATGGATACCCAGGGAGAAATTCCCCCGTCCATCGAAACCCCGGCGGGCAAGGCCTCTGAAGTCCCTGATACGGGGTAACGCCGTGTTAATGAAACGGTCCAGGAAGTGATACATGCGGGCCCCTCTAAGGGTGACCGAAGTGCCGATGGGGTTGCCTTCACGAACCTTGAACCCCGCTATGGACTTCCGCGCCCGGTTGACCACCGGTTTTTGGCCAGTGATGGCCGCAAGGTCTTGGGTGGCGGCCTCCATGGCCCGGCCGTTGGTCAGCGCCTCACCCAGCCCTATGTTAAGCACTATCTTTTGTACCCTGGGAACCTCCATGGGGTTGGTGAATCCAAACTCCCGCATCATGCTGGGGATTATCTCATTCCGGTACATGTCTCTAAGCCGCGGCGCCGGGACATCTGGGGCTTTTCCCCCATCTGACGCTTCATCGCCGGTCTCAGTTGCGGCTGTTCTTCTGGCGCGGGGCGTACGGGTTGCCGATGCTGCCCGTTGACGCCGCGGGGCGGGTTTTGGGGCCTCTTCGCCTGACTCTTCTTCTGAAGATCCACCTTCTTGCGGGGCATCCGCCACTGGCTCGTTAGCCTCATTAGAGGCTTCCATGGGGGATTCCGGGGAGGATTCCGCCTGGGATGTCTCTTCAGGTTCACCCGACTGTTCTTCCACCTGTTCGCTATCCAACATCGTCGATGACTTCCTCACATTTGGGGCAACTTCTAACCCGGGCGCCCGTTTCGAGAAAAACTATCTTAGGCCTGGTGGGCCGGTTGCACTTGTTGCAAAGCAGCACCACGTTGGAGACGTGGATCGCCGCTTCCTGCTGGATGCGACCCGATTGGCGCACGCCAGGCCGGGGCTTAACGTGCCGGGTGATCATGTTCACGCCCTCTACCACGATCCGGTTGGCCTTCGTATCCTGCCGGTCTACCCGTCCCGTCTTGCCTTTATCTTTGCCGGCAACGACCAAAACGGTGTCCCCGCTGCGGATACGCACTATACCACCTCTGGCGCCAGGGAAATGATGCGCATGAATCCTTTTTCTCGCAATTCCCGCGCGACCGGGCCGAAGATCCGGGTGCCCCGGGGCAACTGGTTATCTTGAAGCAAAACCGCCGCGTTGTCGTCAAACTTGATGTACGTGCCGTCCGGACGGCGCCTAGGTTGGGCTTGCCGGATCACCACCGCCTTGACCACTTCGCCCTTCCGGACCGGCGAGTTGGGCGCTGCTTCCCGTACGTTGCAAACCACGATATCGCCCACATGGGCGTACCGGCGGCGTCCGCTGCCCGGTATGTTGATCAGCCGGATTATCTTGGCGCCACTGTTGTCCGCAACGGTTAAACGCGTATAGGTCTGAATCATTTCTGGCCGTCCTCGTCGTCCTGGCCGTCCTCAGCAGAGGCCGCGTCTTCATCATCACCTGAGGCAACCTCAGGGTCTTCATTCTCGGGAGAATCATCCCCGCCCGCCTCATCGGATTCCGCCGCGGCCGCGCCCTCCGCCAGTTCAGCCTCGGGAACCGCGATCACCGCGTCAGACTCCAACTCACTGGGGGCTACGTCGGCAACCTGGCGGCGCTGTAATATCCCCATCAGCCGCCAATGCTTGGACTTCGAGATAGGCCTGGTCTCCTCGATTCGGACTATATCACCTAACTTGCATTGGTTATCCGGATCGTGCACTTGAAACCGGGCAACCCGGCGCATCATTTTGCCGTAGAGCCGGTGGCGTTGTTTCCACACCATCTCCACCACGGCTGTCTTTTCCCGTCCTGTCCGCACCACGGACCCAACGCGGACCTTCCGCATAGATCTGGCCACTTTTACCCCTCCACCAACTCGCGTTCGCGTATCACCGTATGCAGCCGCGCAATGGACCTGCGGACCGAACGCGGGATATTTGTGTTGGGCAGTTGATTCGTGGCCGCCCTAAAACGCAAATGCATAAGTTCTTGGTTAGATTTGCCCAACTCTTCCTTGAGTTGCTCGTCGGTCAAATCTCTGATCTCTCTTATCAACAAGGCCCGCTCCTTCCTACCGGACGTAACATGGACCTAACCCGCGCCGCCGGCCAAGGCCGCTAGCCGGTCACGGGATACGGTTTTGGTGGGTATCGGCAATTTATGAGCCGCCAATTTTAGCGCGTCGATGGCTTCCTGTTGGGGAACGCCGGCCACCTCAAAGAGGATGCGCCCCGGTTTGACGACGGCCACCCAGTAATCCACCGCCGCCTTGCCTCCGCCCATGCGGGTCTCGGCCGCCTTTTTGGTGACGGACTTATCGGGGAAGATCCGGACCCAAACCTGGCCACCCCTTTTTAGGTGGCGCGTGACGGCGACCCGCGCTGCCTCAATCTGGCGGGCGGTTATCCAATCACAGCCCATAGCCTTAAGGCCGAACTCGCCAAAATCGACGGTATTACCGCCGGTGGCCGCGCCCTTCCGGCGGCCCCGGAAGCTCTTGCGGAATTTTGTTCGCTTGGGCAGTAACATCAGATAAACCTCATCGCTAACCGCTGGACCGGCAAAAGCAGCCCGGCGTCCTGCTGACTTCTTTAGATATCGTTATCCGTCAGAATCACTTCATCGGGTTCGCCGGCCTGCACGGTCACCTCAATGGTTTCCAACTCCTCCTCTATCTCTGGAGGCGGAGGCAATATCTCACCCCGGTATACCCAGACCTTCACTCCAACCCTGCCCATGGCAGTGTGGGCTTCGGCCAAAGAGTAATCTATATCCGCTCTCAACGTATGGAGAGGGACCCGGCCCAGCATGAACTTCTCTACCCGGGCGATCTCAGAGCCGGAGATCCTCCCCTTCACGATTATCTTGATGCCTTGGGCCCCGCCCTGCATGGCTCTTTGTCCGGCCTGCCTCATTGCCCGCCGGTAGGCCACCCGCCGCTCCATCTGGTCAGCGATGTTACGGGCCACCAGGTAGGAGTCGGTCTCCGGCTGCTCAACCTCGACGATATTGAGTTGAATACGCCGGCCCGTTATCGCTTCCAGTTTGGACCGCAGGTTTTTGACCCGCTCACCGTCCCGGCCGATGAGGATACCCGGGCGGGCGGACCTGATATTGATCACGCTGTCCTGCGCACCCCGGTCGATCTCGACCCTGGATATACCCGCGTCGGCGAATCCTTTGTACTCATCGCGGATGCTATTGCGCAAGCGCAGGTCTTCCAGCACCAACTTACGGTAAGACGCGGCATTGGATGCGTACCAATGGGCTTTCCAGTCTTTGATGATTCCTAGACGAAATCCGTATGGATGGGTCTTATGGCCCATGAATTTAGGCCTCCTCTTCGTCGTTGACGATCACCGTTAGATGACAGGTAGGTTTAAGGATCCGCCCCATCCGTCCCCGGGCCCGGGGACGGAATCGCTTTAGTGGCGTTCCCCGGTCCGCGGTGATCCGGACGATCCTCAATGAATCGCGGTTCATCAACATATTGTTTTCCGCGTTTGCCGCGGCAGACTGAACCACTTTGTACACGGTCTTGGCCCAAGGTGAAGTCAGCAACCCCAAGGTGTTCAGCGCGTCATTCACCGGCCGTCCGCGCACCAAGTCCAGAATGGGCTTCAACCTTTTCTGGGAAGCGCCCAACGATTTTGCGAATGCTCTAACGGGAGGCATGGCGTTACCTTGCCCTGCTGGACCGTTCGGATCGGCCCAAATGGCCCCGGTAGGTCCGTGTGGGGGAAAACTCACCCAGCCGGTGGCCCACCATGTTCTCGGTGATGAATACAGGTACGTGGCGCCGGCCGTCATGCACGCCAATGGTCAGACTGACCATGTCCGGCATGATCATAGACGCCCGGGACCAGGTTCGGATGACCGTCTGGGTGCCAGAGCGCTGGACGGCCGCGACTTTCTTTGCCAGTTTGGGTTGAACGTATGGGCCTTTTTTTATCGACCGGGACAATCTACCTTCTCCTACCCCGGCGGATTATCAGGCTTTCGGAAGCCTTGTGCTTTCGCCGGGTCTTGTGGCCTAGAGTGGGTTTGCCCGTGGGCGACTTGGGCCCCGGCATGCCAATGGGCGAACGGCCTTCCCCACCGCCGTGGGGATGGTCCACCGGGTTTTTAGCCACGCCTCTTACTTGAGGACGGCGGCCAAGGTGTCTCCTGGCTCCGGCCTTGCCCAGGCTTTCATTCTTATGGTCAGGATTGGATAGCTGGCCAACACTGGCCCGGCAGACCAACAGGATCCGCCGCATCTCTCCCGAAGGGAGGCGTATCAGGACGTGATCACCTTCCCGGGACAACACCTGCGCCCCGCAGCCGGCGCTTCTAGCCATCTGTCCGCCCCGGAATGGAGTCAATTCTATATTATGGACCACCGTTCCCGTGGGAATGTTCAGTAGCGGCAGGCAGTTACCGGGACGAATCTCTGCCTGCGGACCCGATTCAACCATATCCCCAGGAGACAGCCCGATGGGAGCTAGGATGTAGCTTTTCTCACCGTCTACATAGTAAATCAGCGCGATCCGAGTCGTCCGGTTGGGGTCATACTCGATGGAGATGACCTTCCCTGGGACCCCGTCCTTCTTTCGTTTGAAATCGACCTTGCGGTACATCTGCCGGGATCCACCGCCCCGGCTCCGGGTGGTTATCTTACCCCGGTTGTTCCTTCCGGCGTGTTTGATCTTCCGTTCCAACAACGATTTTTCCGGCGTGCTGCGGGTGAGCTCCTCGAATGAAGGGCGCACAGCGTTCCGGGTGCCGGGGGTCACTGGCTTAAGATTTTTTAACGGCATCTAAATATCCCTATGACTAACGCCATCATCTAGATTCCCTCGACGATGTCGATACGGTCGCCCCGTTTCAGGGTGACCACGGCTTTTTTTACGTTGGGCTGTTTTGTGGTCCGGGGACCGTAACGCTTCTGCTTCCCATGCAGCTTGGTGGTATTGACGTCCAGAACGGTGACGTTAAAATTCTGCTCCACCGCCTGTTTTACTTCGACTTTATTCGCGCCCATTGCAACTTGGAAAGTATACTTGCCAGATTCTTGCAGCAAGGTGCTTTTTTCCGTGATCGTCGGTTTGATCAATACCCGGTGGATGTCCATCTAATTCTGTTCCTCGCCACCCTTGGATTCAGCCTCGGCAACAGGTTCTGCGCCTTCCGGTTCCTGCACGGCGCCATTTTTGCCAAAGCCAGTTGCGTTGATACCCCTGCGGCCATGCGGGTCCGCCGCCAGGCTTTCTTCAGCCCACCGGACTGCCTCCAGCGTCATCACCAGCGTTTCGCGGCTCAACAACTCCTGGGCGTTGAGCTGGTGCACCGGCAGGGTCCATATCTTTGGGATATTATGGGCCGACCTTACCACGGAGGACACAGAGCCCTGGGTCACGAAAAGGGCGGATCCGGTTACTCCCAGGTTGTTCAGCAGGTCCACCATGGACCTGGTCTTTCCGCTCACCGTATCCATAGAGTCCAGGCAAACCAACCGGCCTTCCCTAGCCTTTGCCGAGAGAACGCAACGCAACGCGTTCCGCCGCATGCGTTTGGGCAACGACTTGCGGTAGCTCCGGGGATGGGGACCGAACACCACACCACCATGCCGCCATTGGGGAGACCTGATGCTTCCCTGCCGGGCCCGGCCGGTGTGCTTTTGTATCCAGGGTTTCTTGCCGCCGCCGGAAACCTGAGCCCTGGTCTTGGTGTCGTGAGTGCCCTGCCGTTTATTAAGCTGGTAGATGACCAGCGCCTGATGAACCAGCGAATGGTTCATCGCCACGTTGAACACGGCATCGTCCAAGTTGATCGTATCAACCACTTCGCCTGTTTGGGATTTAACCGCTACTTCCATAAATCCTTAAATGAACTCTAGCCTTTCAATGACGTTTTCGATCTTGTTATTCCGTGATTCGGTCCATCGAATCTAAATGGCCGAACCGTGCCACCCGGCAACTTAGGCCTCTGACGCGTCACCCTCAGCCTCTTCGGTTTCCGGGTGTTGGGCTTCGGCGCCTTGGTTTTCGGTTTCATCGGTGGCGATGTCTTCAGCATCGGCCATGGGGACCTCTGACTCTCCCGCGCCATCAGACTGCGCTTCTTGCACCTGAATCATCAGGGGCATGGGATCTACCGCTGGCTTGACACTGCGGTTGATCTCCAGGAGCCAGTTGACCGACCCCGGGAGGCCACCCTTCAGCAGCAACAGGTTTCTTTCGACGTCCACATGGATCACTTGGATGCCTTTGACGGTGATCCGGCGGTTACCCATATGGCCCGGCATCTTCATGCCTTTGTATACCCTGCCGGGAGTGGTGCCTCCGCCGATGGAGCCTGGCGCCCTGGCCCGGTCCGATTGGCCGTGGGTGCGGGGGCCTCCGTGGAAGCCGTGGCGCTTCATGACTCCGGCGAAACCGCGTCCCTTGGACCTGCCGGTGACGTCTACGAATTCACCAGGTTGGAACACGTCCACCGTAAGTCTTTGCCCCACCTCAAACTCGCCGATATCGTCGGCCCTAACCTCTTTCACATATCGGGAGAGAAGGCTTTTGTTGAAGTGCCCGGCCATGGGTTTGTTGCGCTTCTTTACGTCGCCAAACCCCAGTTGGATTGCCTCGTAACCATCGGTATCCTTGGTCTTGACCTGGGTAACCACGCAAGGTCCGGCCTGAACCACGGTCACGGGAACGACTATCCCGTCGACCCGGAACACCTGGCTCATCCCTACCTTTTTCCCTAGAAAGCCTTGAATCATGATGCTTGCCTGGCCTCCATCAGCCCTTAGAGCTTGCCAGCCCTTAGAGTTTAATGGAGATATCCACTCCCGCAGGTAGATTTAGACGGGTCAACGAATCGATGGTCTTGGACGTTGGTTCAAGGATGTCAATGAGCCGTTTGTGGGTACGAATCTCAAAATGCTCTCGGGAATCCTTGTCCACATGGGGGCTGCGGATCACGCAGAACCGCCTGATGTGCGTCGGAAGAGGCACGGGCCCACCGATGCGTGCCCCGGTCCTTTCCGCGGTCTCGACGATCTGCCCGGCCGACAGGTCTAGCATCTTGTGGTCAAAGGCCTTGAGAATGATCCGGACTTTTTGTCTGGTAACCATCTTAGTCTTTCTTCATCGCCTATCTAGATTTGATCTGGTTCTGGACCGGCCCCTACCATTACCCAGCGCGAACGATCGAGCTCAGCAGGTTTTCTGGGACCGGTTGATAATATTTGAATTCCATGGAGAAGGTGGCCCGGCCTTTGGTGATGGAACGCAATGCCGTTGTGTAGGAGAAGGTCTCTCCCAGCGGCAACAGGCCGTGAACCACCTGGGTGGTATCTTGGCCCTCGATATTGCGAATCTGCGCCCGCCGGGTGCCTAGATCACCTAGGACATCGCTAAGGAATTCTCCCGGCGTCTCCACTTCCAGGCTAGCGATGGGCTCCAACAGTACCGGCTTGCCCTTTCTGGTGCCGTCCCGCACGGCAATCATGGCCGCGCTGCGGAAGGCGATCTCCGACGAGTCCACATCGTGGAAGCTACCGTCCACCAAGCGCACCTTCACATCGACCAGAGGATACCCTCCAATCGGCCCATTGTCCAATGCGGCGCGGACACCCTTTTCCACCGCCGGAATATATTCCCTGGGTATGGCTCCGCGCACGATGCCGTTCTCAAATACCACCCCTTCACCCCGGTCCAAGGGCGACATCTCTAGCCAAACATGGCCGAACTGGCCGTGGCCTCCCGATTGACGGACGAAACGTCCTTCAACCCGAATGGCCTCGGTGATTGTCTCACGGTATGACACCCTGGGCGGACCAACGTTGGATTCCACTTGGAATTCACGGCGCATGCGGTCAACCAGGACTTCCAGGTGGAGCTCGCCCATTCCGGAAATGATGGTTTGACTAGTTTCCGAGTTGAATCTGACTATGAATGTCGGATCTTCATCCGACAGTTTGCGCAGGGAATCGGTGAGCCTGTCCTGGTCGGCCCGGGTCGCCGGCTCAATGGCCACCGAAACCACTGGTTGTGGGAACTTCGGCGGTTCCAATACGGCTGGCTCCGGTCCGGTCACCAATGTATCCCCGGTGAAGGTGTTTTTTAGTCCTATGGCGGCGCAAATGTTGCCCGCGCCCACTTCAGTCAAATCTTCCCGGTGGTTTGCGTGCATGTGCAGCAGGCGGCCCAAGCGCTCATTTTGGCCCTTGGTGACGTTTCTTACCGTCGCGCCCGCTTTCACGGTCCCTGAATATATCCGTAAGTAGACCAACCGGCCCACGTAGGGGTCCGTGGCGACCTTGAAAACCAATGCGGACAAGGGCTCATCGGGGTCAGCATGGCGCAGGACGATCTCGTTGTTGTCAGATCTTACCGCCTCCACTGGAGGGACGTCTTTGGGTGAAGGCAGATAATCGATGACCGAGTCCATCAGTGGTTCTACGCCCTTGTTCCGGATGGCGCTTCCGCACAGGACCGGAATCAATTTCCGGGCGATGGTAGCCCGGCGCAGGGCCTGGCGCAGGGATTCTCCCTCGATCTCTTCCCCGTCCAGATACCTGACCAACAACGTTTCGTCGGTCTCTACTATCTTCTCGATCATCGCCTGGCGGTAATTGGTAAATGACTCTTGGTAATCTTCGGGCACCGGCCCTACCTCTGGGGGCAGGATACCGTCTTTCTCATTATGGCCAGAGGCGCCGTTGGGATATATGGTCGCCCGGCCGTCTATGAGATCGATGACCCCTCGAAATTCCGCCTCTTCTCCGATGGGAAACTGCACCGCTATCGGATTGCCCTTAAGCCTTCTCCGAATAGACTCGATGGTGCGCTCGTAACTGGCGCCGACCCGGTCCATCTTGTTGACAAAGCAAAGACGAGGAACATTATACGTGTCGGCCTGCCGCCATACCGTCTCCGACTGGGATTGAACGCCGGCCACGGCATCCAGCACGACTATGCCGCCGTCCAGGACCCTTAGGCTCCTTTCGACTTCTGCGGTGAAATCCACATGTCCCGGCGTGTCGATGATGTTGATCTGGTGTTCTTTCCAGGTGGAAGTGGTGGCAGCGGCCGTGATCGTTATGCCCCGCTCTTTTTCCTGGGGCATCCAGTCCATGGCGGTGGTGCCTTCGTCCACGCCACCCATCCGGTGTATGACGCCGGTGAGGAATAACACTCGTTCCGTGACGGTGGTCTTGCCTGCGTCGATGTGGGCGATGAATCCGATGTTTCTGATCTTGTCGATTGGACCGGGGGTGTCCATTATATGGTCGACTTAGGGCCTAGCTGCCTACTAAACGAGGGGGGCTCCTGATTTAGCGGGAGAATGCGAGGGACTAGGTCTAACTTCTCCTTTCTGATTTTCTAGACTTGGGACTAAACTGGTTCAAACCGATTGTTTTTATTAGCCGTGGCTAGGCGAGGATTACGAACTATCCGCGGTAGTGAACGAACGCCCGGTTGGCTTCGGCCATTCGGTGCAACTCGTCCTTTCTTCGCACCGCGGAGCCTTCGCCCCGGGAGGCTTCCATCAATTCCTGAGCAAGACCGCTGCGCATGGGCACGCCCGCGCGTCTCCGGGCTGCCTGTATCAGCCAGCGCTGGGCCAAGGCTTCGCTGCGGTTGCGCCGCAGTTCCGTGGGCACTTGGTAAGTGGCTCCGCCCACCCGTTTGGGTTTGACTTCCACCATGGGGGTGGTGTTTTTCAAGGCTTGCTCGAATATCTCCACCGGGTCCCGGTTGGACTGCTCTTGGATGATATCGAACGCTTTATATACGATGCGCTGTGCAGTGGTCTTTTTGCCCCTTTGCATCAACCGGTTGATGAACTTGGCCAATTCCAGGTTCCCATACCGTGGGTCCGGCGGAATCACTCGTATGACCGCTGGCCTTCTTCTAGACATAACACACTCACCTTGGCCACATCCCGGCGACGATCTCGGGGGAGATGGGGTTGATTTGACCCGGCGCACTAGGCCGGTGATTTAGCCGCGGCCCCGCTGGTGCTAGGACCGGGGCTTGGTAGCCCCGTATTTGCTGCGGCCCCGGCGGCGGTCCTGAACGCCCTCACAGTCGAACGCGCTTCGAACCACGTGATACCGAACACCGGGAAGGTCCTTTACCCGCCCTCCGCGTACCAGCACCACAGAGTGCTCTTGAAGGTTGTGCCCCTCGCCGCCAATGTAGGCGGTGATCTCTATCCCATTTGTCAGGCGTACCCGCGCGATCTTACGCAGAGCCGAGTTCGGCTTTTTAGGGGTCATGGTGCGGACTTGGATGCAAACTCCGCGCCGCTGGGGACACCCAGGACCGTACCTGACGCGGTTCTTCAAAGAGTTCTGTACATAGTGCAAGGCAGGCGCTTTGGTCTTCTTATGGACCGGACTACGGCCTTTTCTGACTAATTGGTTAACGGTAGGCATAAATAATCC
>Ga0315304_1000010_pt1 | contig 14719 bp, 13 predicted proteins | sample CBN3_1000m_313_M_FD_204536 | JGI IMG/M metagenome (GOLD analysis project Ga0315304, IMG submission 204536) | Metatranscriptome of marine microbial communities from Western Arctic Ocean, Canada - CBN3_1000m_313 (Metagenome Metatranscriptome) | ecosystem: Environmental > Aquatic > Marine > Oceanic...
CCGGAGACTGTATATGGTTCAACGTAATCTGCTCACTACGGTGGTGGGTAGCTATCCCCAACCTGACTGGCTGATCGACCGTGAAGCCATGAAATCGGCTCGCGTACCTAGGGTTCGCTATCAGGGGCTTTGGCGTATTCCGGAGCAGTTCCTGCCAGTTGCCCAGAACGACGCTACGCTGCTGGCCATCCGCGACATGGAGCGGGCCGGGTTGGATATCATCAGTGACGGGGAGATTCGGCGGGAGAGTTACTCCAACCGTTTTGCCACGGCGTTGGAAGGCATCGACATCGACAAACCCGGTGAGATCTCGGGCAGCGGCGGCAATCTCACGCTGGTGCCTCGGGTGGTGGGGCCGGTCCGCCGGACAGGGCCGGTACAGGTGGCCGACGTTGAGTTCCTGCGCCGAAACACCGAAGGCCGGATCAAGGTGACGGTGCCGGGGCCGTTCACCATGGCCCAGCAGGCGTTGAACGAATATTACCCGGACACGGAAAGCCTGGCCATGGACTATGCGGTCTGTGTGAACCAGGAGGTAAAGGAGCTTTTCCAAGCCGGGGCCGATGTTGTCCAACTGGACGAGCCTTGGCTGCGGGTCAATCCCGATGGGGCAAGGGAGTATGCAGTGCGCGTTATCGACAAAGCGTTGGAAGGCGTGGTTGGCGTCACCGCTTTGCACCTGTGTTTCGGGTATGCCGCCGTCGTTAGCGATAAGCCGGGATCATACGATTTCTTGACGGAATTAGCCGGCTGCTGTGTACAGCAAATATCCTTAGAGGCGGCCCAACCCAAGCTGGACCTGTCGGTTTTGAGACAGTTTCCCGACAAGACCATCATCCTCGGAGTGTTGGACTTGGGCGATGCGCACGTCGAAACACCGGGAAAGATTGCCACAACTATTAGAGAAGCTCTCCGCCACATTTCATCCGATCGGCTCCAGTTGGCCCCGGACTGTGGCATGAAGTATCTACCCAGGGAGACTGCGTTCGGGAAATTGCAGGCGATGGTTGAAGCCGCTGCGATGGTGAAAGGCTCTTTGGGCTTGAATTGATTCCAGCAGTCGGCGTAAGATTAGCCACCGATTGCTTCAGGAGGACTTGGTATGCCCGGAATCTATCGAGCAGACCACGTTGGAAGCCTTCTACGTCCGGACGAAGTTAAGCAGGCCAGGGCATCCTTCAATGAAGGGAGCATAAACGCGGAACAGCTCAAAGAGGTCGAGGACAATGCCGTTCTGGCCGCTTTGGAGCGTCAGAAAAGCATCGGGATTGACGTCTTCACCGACGGCGAGTACCGGCGCACCGGATTTCAGAACGACATGGTTGAGTCGGTGGACGGGTTTATATCCACCGGCTCGCCGGCCGTGGTCAGGGTATGGCAAGGGCCTGGTGGAGAACCCGAGGAGCAGGGAACGAGACAAGTCGTGGCGGCCAAGCTAAGGAAGGCTCGGCGGTTGACCGGAAATCAGGCTCCTTTTTTGATGGCCAACGGTCCGGGGCTGGTGAAAGTAACCGTGCCTAGTCCCAACCAATTCCCGGCCATCAGTTTCCAGGCCGGTATCACCGACCAGTTCTACCCCACCCGGTCGGACCTGATCAGGGACTTGGCGGACATCGTCAAGTCGGAGGTCGCCGCTCTAGCCGACGACGGCGTGGCCTATATCCAGTTGGATGCCCCCCGGTACAGTTACTACGTTGATACCAAGTGGCGGGAGCATCTCCGGGGATTGGGTGAAGACCCGGATAGGATGTTCATGGACGCTGTGGCCGCCGATAACCACTGCATAGATGGAGTCAAGCGGGAGGGTCTCACCGTGGCCCTGCACATCTGCCGGGGCAACAACGAAAGCAAGTGGTATGCCGAGGGTGGATACGAGCCGATAGCCGAGCAACTGTTCGGTTCCCTTGACGTGGACCGGTTCCTCTTGGAGTACGATACCGACCGGGCAGGGACTTTTGAACCCCTGCGGTTCGTGCCTCCGGGCAAAGATGTGGTACTAGGCTTGGTCAGCACCAAGCTTGCCCAGATAGAGTCTCAGGACGATTTGCTTCGCCGCATCGAGGAAGCGTCCCAATACGTTCCGATGGAACGTTTATCGCTGAGCCCCCAGTGCGGGTTCGCGTCCACCGCCGCTGGCAACCTTATGACCCAAGATGAGCAGTGGCGAAAATTGGAGTTGGTCGTGGAAACCGCTCGCAAAGCTTGGGGCTAGAAAAACAACTTATTAGGAGTATCTATGAGCATTCACAGAATGTATACCGGAGACGACGGCGAGAGTCATATCGAAGAATTGCAGCCTGACGACCCGAGGATGGAATCTCTTGGGAGAGTGACGGGCTGCTCGCTCCAGATAACCGAGGCCGGGGAATTCTCGGATTTCCACCCGGCGCCCCGTCGCCGTTGGCTGACGATTCTGACCGGCCAGATCGACATCGAACTCGCTGACGGCACTGTCCACAGCTTCGGTCCCGAGTCGCTGCGCCTTTGGGAAGACCTTACCGGCAAAGGCCACCGCACCAGGTTCCCAGTTCCCACAGTGACCGTAGCTATGCCGGTGCCGGATTAGCCGGGTTATTCAGTACGGTACTAGGTCTAAATCGAATGGAGAAGGGCTAGGGATGAAACAAAGCACCTCCAAGATACTCACCACCCATACTGGCAGCTTGCCTCGGACCGGTAGCGTCTCTGGGATGTTGGAAGCCAAAGACAGTAGCGGCGAGGTGGACCAGCAGGCCTTCGAGTCCGGAGCGGACGAAGCAGTGACCGAGGTCGTCAACCGGCAGATCGCCATCGGCCTGGATGTCGTCAACGACGGGGAGCAGAGCAAACCCAGCTATGCCACCTACGTGAAAGACCGCTTCACCGGTTTTGATGGCAGGGCGTCCGAGCCGCCCAGAGTCCGGTTGGACGATATCGATTTTCCCGAATGGGCGGCTGATTTTTCCGGACCCTCATCCACGGTCGTACATCGTCCGGCGTGTAATGGGCCCATCTCCTGGAGCGATTGGCCGGCGGTGGGCCGAGACTTGGACCGGCTCACTACAGCTACCCAGGCCAAGGAAGACCAGGAAGTCTTCATGACTTCGGCATCTCCGGGAGTGATTGCCCGATTTCTCCCCAACCAGTACTACGAAAGCGAAGAGGCCTATCTCTACGCCTTGGCGGACGTCATGAAGGACGAATACAACGCCGTGGTTAACGCTGGCTTCCTGCTCCAGATCGATTGCCCGGACCTGGCATCCAGCCGGACCACCCAGTTCAGCCACCTAACCGTAAACGAATTCAAGAAAATCGTGGAGCTTCACGTCGAGGTCCTGAACCACGCATTGGCCGGTATACCGCCGGAGCGGCTGCGGATGCACCTGTGCTGGGGCAATTTCGAAGGCCCGCACGTCCATGACATCCCCTTCAGAGATATCGTGGACATCGTTCTCAAGGCTCGCCCCGCCGGGCTTTCGTTCGAGGGAGCCAATCCCCGGCACGAACACGAGTGGAAGATATGGCAGGACGTGAAGCTGCCAGATGGTAAAGTCATCATTCCAGGTGTTTTGGACTCGACCACCAATTTCATCGAGCATCCGGAATTGATTGCCGATAGAATCGCTCGGTATGCGGGATGCGTCGGCAGGGAGAACGTCATCGCCGGGTCGGATTGCGGCTACGGAACGTTCATTCTCTCTCGTAGGGTAGACGCCAACGTAGCCTGGGCCAAGCTTGCGTCGATGGTGGAAGGGGCCAAACTGGCAACTAAGCGGCTGTTCCCATAGTGATTCCTCCGTGTCTTCGAAAACGGTTGTATTGAATTGGGGTTACCACTATAATTTCTACCAAATAATCACTACGAACCTAAAGCGGATACCGCTTACAAGATAAATCGCGGGATAGGAGGCCACCAGATGGCTAGTAAAGCAGACCTAGCGATGATTTCTCACCTGCTGCGCCGGGCTGGATTTGGTGCGACGCGGGCGGAGTTACAAAGATATGCGGCGCAGGGGTACGAAGCCACGGTAGAGGAGTTAATCAATCCTCCCGACAGCCAGCCTGCGGGAAAAACCGCCTTGTTAGTCCGCTACAACCCCAGTTGTTTGCTGCCGGGTGGAGTCACAGTCCCCGGACAATACAACTGGATGTATCACATGATTACCACCCAGCGTCCGTTGGAAGAGAAGATGTCCCTTTTCTGGCACCACGTTTTCGCCACCGCCAACTCCAAGTTGGACGGCGCTGACCAATTGGTCGAGCAGATCGTGCTGTTCCGGAAGATTGGCATGGGCAGTTATCGGGACATCCTGTTGGAGGTCTCGAAAGACCCGACCATGCTCTTCTGGCTGGACAACAACGAGAACCATCGTTACGCCGTCAATGAGAACTGGGGCCGAGAACTTCTGGAGCTTTTCTCAATGGGCGTCAGCAACTACACCGAGGTTGACGTTCGGGAAGCCTCCCGTGCCTTCACCGGTTGGAACATCGAACCCCGGCTCCCCCGGCAACCCTACTGGCGCTTCCCCTGGAAGTTCGAGTACCGGGCCGAGGACCACGACGAGGGTGAGAAAACCTTCCTGGGCCGTACCGGCAATTTCAACGGCGAAGACATCATCAACATCATTCTGGAAGAGCCCGCCACGGCCCGTTTCATGTGTCGCCATCTTTACAACTTCTTCGTCGCCGACGACGTGCAGGTCCCCGCTTGGACCATCGAACCCGCTCGGGACGAGGAAGCTCTTGAACTGATGATTGACTCTTTCGTTGAGTCGGGCTTTGAGATGAAGGCCGTTCTTCGCACCATCTTCAACTCCGAGTTCTTCAAGAACGCCCAGTACGCCAAGATCAAGAGCCCGGCCGAGGTTGTCGCAGGCACGTTGCGGCTCACCGAGTCCAACATGTTCCCCGGCCCCGATCTGCCTGAGATTGGACCGCAGGCTGCCTACATGGGTCAGGATCTGCTGAATCCGCCTAGTGTCGAGGGTTGGTACACCGGCCAAGAGTGGATCAACAGCGGCTCGTTGCTGGCCAGAATCAACTTCGTGGCCGACCACGTCGCCAACACCAGTCTGCCCGGCGTGCAGAACATCATCGGGTATATGAAGTCCGACGGCGTGAAGACTCCCAACGACTTCGTGGACTCGGCGCTGGTGCACATGGGCTATCTGGAGGTAGGTCCGGAAACCCGACAGCAGTTGTTGGACTACGCCGAGACCGAGGGCGACTTGGACTGGATCGACGCAAAGTCTGACTCCCGGGTCGGCGAGATGCTGGCTCTGGTAGGCGCGACCACCGAGTACCAGTTCGGTTAACCGAACCAGATCGGGAAACCTGGCTACGACCAACTTAGAGGAGAATGATATATGCCACTCGACACGATAGCTGCCGGGCGAGCCTGGACATATAGCCATAATATCGGGCGTAGGGCCACCGCCGGCATGGGGTTCAACTGGCCCGTGGCCATGGCCGTGGGAAAAGACGGCGTGATGTTCGTGGCCAACCGGACGCCCCATATCAGCAAATTCACGGTGGACCAGGAGTTCATCCACGAATTCGGCCGTACCGGCGAGTTCGAATTCCTGTCCGGCATCGCCTTGGATAAAGACCAGAACGTTTACGCTTCGGACGAGGCGAAGAACCGTATCACGGTCTTCGACAACGACGGCAACTTGCTGAGCACTTGGGGTGAGGAAGGCGAAGAACCGGGACAACTGAGCGGCTCCACCGGATTGACCTTCGATGCCGATGACAACCTATGGGTGGTCAATGGCCTGAACAGCCGTATCCAGAAGTTCAGCAAAGATGGCGAATACATCAGCGGGTTCGGTGTCAAAGGCAACGGGCCTGGCGAATTGGACATGCCGTGGGGTCTGACGATAGACAACAATGGCGACATTTACGTCGCTGACTGGAACAATCATCGCATCCAGAAATTCAGCCCAGACGGCTCCCACCTGATGACCTTCGGGTCCGGCAAAATCACCGGTGTTTCTACCGACGGAAGCACTCCATACAAGAACGCTTTGGTCCACGACATCGGCGTTGCTCCCAACGACTTGAACCACCCGGCGGGTGTGGCGGTTGACGGAGACGGCGATGTCTACGTGGCCGACTGGATGAACGAGCGAGTCGTCATCTTCGACTCCGAGGGTAAGACCCTCGCCACGTTGAGGGGAGATGCCCACGAGATTTCCAAGTGGGCCAAGATGGGTTTGGATGCAAACCCGGACATGAGCCGGAGGCACCGTCTGGCCAAGAACCCGGAGGTGAAGCAGTACTTCCGCATGCCCAGCTACTGCGCCTTCGACCAGGAGACCAACCGTCTCATGGTTTGCGATACCATGCGGCACCGCATACAGATCTACCAAAAGGAAGAGGGCTACAAAGATCCCCAGTTCAACCTTTAGGTTCTGGATTTCGAACAATCTTAGCGAAATTACCGGCGTTCAAATAACAGTCAAGGGGTGATGACATGGCAGTGCAAGACAAGCTAGGTGCTGAAGAGCTGAAACAGTATTACAACTCGTCCGATGAGATTAGGCTGAGCCCTGGTTGGGTTGGCAGAGAGCATGGGAAAGCGCCGGAACTTGAGCCATTTATGTGGCGCTGGTCCGATGTAGAACCCCTGGTGCTGAAGAGCGGCGAGATTGTTACCCCGGACCGGGACGTGGAACGCCGGACCATGCGTCTGGCCACACCTGGACTCGATCGCGGCACCACCCACACCATGATTGCCGCCCTGCAACTCCTGCTCCCCGGCGAGACCGCTCCCTCCCATCGCCACACCCCCACGGCCATACGCTGGATATTGAAAGGCGAAGGCGCATATACCACCGTGGAAGGCGACAAGTGCTGGATGGAGCCCGGAGACCTTGTCCTAACCCCGTCTTGGACCTGGCACGACCACACCAACGAAGGCAACGGTCCCATGATTTGGCTGGACGGTTTGGACGTGCCTCTGGTGGGATATCTGAAAGCCAACTTCTATGAGGCGTTCCCCGAAGACACTCAGCCCGTCACCGGAACCGGCGAATCGCTCAAAAAATTCGCCTCCGGTACCCTGAGACCCACCTGGGAGCAACCGAACCTCCCCTATTCCCCCCTGTTCCACTACAAGTGGGACAAGACCTACGAAGCGCTGCAGAATCTGTCCGAACTGGGCTCCGACCCCTTTGACGACGTGGCCATGGAGTACAGCGACCCCACTACCGGAGGTCCGGTGCTGAAAACCATGACGTGCTGGGTGCAGATGATTCGCCCCGGTGTGCGCACCAAAGCCCACCGCCACACCAGCAGCAAGGTCTACCAGGTGTTCAAAGGCGAGGGCTACAGCGTTATCGACGGCCAGCGGTTCGACTGGACCGAGGGCGACTTCCTGGTGATACCGTCCTGGGCGTGGCACGAACATGCCGCCGCCGAGGGTAAAGAGGCGATTCTGTTCTCCATCCAGGACACCCCCATAATGAAATCCATGGCCCTGTACCGGGAAGAGCCCTATGTAGAGAACGGCGGGAATCAACCGGTGACCAGCCGTTTCCAGGTTGGCAGCCCGGCGTAGACCCTCAATTCTTCTAAACCCTCTGCTCTTAAAAGAGAGTGCGAGCCTTCCTAACGATGTAGGGGGCACGGCTAGCCGTGCCCCTACGGATTTTTGACGGAGCCTCTGCCATACCGAATCCACATTCGCCCCCGGTCATTCTGAGAGAAGCGAAGAATCTCTGATTGCGGTGAGGTTAAATCCTATCGTCGCTCCGCTTTTCAGAATGACAAAGTCGCCTGGTTTCCCCGGAGACGCGTCCCAACGATTGTCTTACCGGTACCCGCAGAGTAGTATATTGTCCCAACGATAGGCTGAATGTTGAGGAGGCTGGCTCATGTCCAGAGTTACAACTATTCACCATGTGAACCTGCAAGTCAGTGACCGGGAGCGAACCAGGGAATGGTACGAAAAGGTGTTGGGAGCGGAGTATCTAGACCGGGGTCCGGCTCTCAATAAGACGCAACTTCAACTCCGCTTAGGAAATGCGGAGCTTCACACCAACGACACCAAAGAACCGGTCCAAGTAACTGGCGTCCATTTCGCCGTAGAGATAGATGACTGGGATGAAATGATGGCTCACCTGGATGGCCTGGGTGTTTTTTACTCCAAGATGCAGAGGCAAGCGCCGGGGGCGGAGACGTCTTGGGGCGACCGGGAATACACCGGCAACCAATACACCTACATCCGCGACCCCGACGGCAATACCATCGAGCTGGTCCACCATCCCTTGGGCATTGAAGACTCCGCCGGGAAGAAAGTAGACCTGCACCATGACGCCGATAGCCTAACCTGGACCAAGCGTCCGGAATTTGACCCGGCGGGGTAGAACCCTCACCCCCGTCCCCTCTCCCTCTGGAGAGGGATGCCCACCGATGAAGCATAGTCATCGTGGGGTAATCTACGAACCGACCCTCTAAAGTAATTCATTACGGGGCGTATCCATTCAATCGCAAGGAGACGTTGGTGATGTCGACGATTCAACACGTTATGCGAGACGACCTGAAGGAGCTATCGGCGGAGGATCTGTACCGTGTATACATGGAAAAACAGGTCAACTTCGGCATGGCAGCCCAGGCCATCGACGAGCGCCGTAAGCAGAACCGGCTCCACGTGTCGGCTGAGGAAGCTAACGTGGCTGGCGCCGGTCCAGGCCAACGAATCATCGTGGGGCCGGAGCTGGGTTTCAACATCCACAATATTCACGTTTTCACCTCGGGCCGGGCCGGTGGCTCCGACAGATATCACACCCACGGCGACGCCCTGAAATACTACGTCCAGGGTAGCGGGTTCGAGGAGATCGGCGACGAGAAATTCGAAGTTAAAGTAGGGGATTTCTGCCATGTTCCCGCCAACGTGTGGCACGGCACGATAAACCCCAACCCGGAGCCTTTGGTCTTCCTGGCGGCCCAGCAATTTCCCGGGACCTACCGCCAGGTCACGACTCCCTTCATCCGCTTGGAATACCCCGACAAGCCTCCTGAAGTGAAAGACCTATCCTTGGAAGAGTTGGGCAAACTGGATCCAAGGCTCCTGTATCTCAGATATATAGAAGAGCAATTGGAGTTCGGCAAGGTCGCCCTGGAGATGCAACGCCGCCGGGAGCAGAAGCGGCTCTTCTTGCCAGCCTCGGAAGCTCCCCTGATGGAGTGGGGCCCTGGCCGCCATCACATCATGTCGCCTGAACTGGGTTTCGATATCTACTCCTTCAACCTGTTCATGGAACATGTCGCTCCGCGAACGGAGCAGGGACAAGCTCAAACCTCCGGCGACGCCATCCGATACTATCTGGCTGGGCGAGGTGTCGAGGTGATTGGCGACCAGCGCATCGAAGTGAAGGAAGGGGATTTCTCCTGCATTCCAGCGGGAAGCAGGCATGAGACTCTAAATCCTTACGCCGAGCCTTTGCGCTTCCTGTGCTGGCAGCAGATTCCCGGCACCTACCTGCAGGTTCACACGCCGTATCTACCAGCCTAGTGGAGCATTCCATGGCTCAGACTTACATCGGCTCTTCCGTCCTTCGCAAAGAAGACCTGCGGTTCATGACGGGGTCGGCTCGCTATGTCGATGATGTGAAGTTGCCCCACATGCTCCACGCTGCCATCCTGCGCAGCCCGCACGCCCATGCCCGCGTTATTTCCATCGATGTCTCTCCCGCCTTGGAGATGGAAGGTGTGGCGGCAGTGTACACGTATCAAGAAGTTGTGCAGGCCGTAGAGCCGCGCCCTATCCCCATGCGAAGGGGCGCTTATTCCGGGTTGGAGCGATTCCTGCAATATCCCCTTGCCGGAGAGAAGGTTAGGTACGTGGGAGAGCCGGTGGCGGTGGTGGTGGCGGAGAGCCGTTATCTGGCCGAGGATGCGCTGGACGCCATTGAGGTGACCTACGAGCCCCTTCCAGCTATCGTGGATGTCTGGGGGTCGAAAAAAGGCGACGTGCTCCTGTTCGAAGAGTATGGCACCAACCTGGCCTTGGAGTACGAAGGGTCGTTGGGTGACGCGGACAGAGTGTTCGCCGAGGCGGACTACACTCGCAAAGAGGAGTTTCGCTGCCATCGGCACACGGGCAACCCACTGGAGACTCGGGGTCTCGTAGCGTCCTTCGCCACCGGGACCGGTGACCTTACCGTATGGGGCGAGACCAAGGTGCCCCACTTCAACCGGGGTGTCCTAGCCTCGCTGTTGGAGATACCGGAACACCGCATCCACTTCGTTGAACCCGATGTTGGGGGAGGATTCGGTATCCGCGGTGAGTTCTACCCGGAGAACTTCATCGTTCCTTTCTGCTCGATGACGTTGGGCCGTCCGGTCAAGTGGATCGAAGACCGGATGGAACACTTGATTTCCGCCAACCACTCCCGAGAGCATGTGTGCCAACTGGAGATTGCTGCCACCAACGACGGCGTAATCCTGGGCATGCGGGCGGAGATTTACGGTGCGCTGGGCGGCTACGTTCGGACCCACGGCGCCAGCGTTCCCATCTCGGTGGGGGCGATGCTCATGGGCCCCTACCACATTCCCAACTACCGGTGGCGGGTACAGAGCTTGCTGACCAACAAAGTGGGGATGGGCACCTTCAGCGCCCCCGGCCGCTACGAGTCCTGTTTCTTCCGAGAGCGGATGCTGGACATGGTGGCCGCCGATCTGGGTATCGATCCGGTGGAACTGCGATCGAAAAACCTGATTCCTTCCTCAGCCATGCCCTATCAAGTAGGGGTCACCCGGCCCGACTCTTCGCCCATGGTCTACGACAGCGGCGACTACCAAGCGGTGCTGGATAAAGCCCTGGAACTGATCGATTATAAAGAGATTGAATCCCTGGGCGGTCAGTTAAAAGACGGGAAATACCACGGGGTTGGCGTCGCCTGTTTCGTTAAGAGCACCGGCGGCGGGCAGCCCTACGAAGGTGCGCGGATCGTTGTGAGCGGGGCAGATCAGGTCGCCGTTTATCTGGGCATCGCTACGATGGGGCAGGGGCACGAAACCTCCATGGCTCAGATCTGCGCCGATGGGCTGGGAGTGCCGATTGAATACGTCTCGGTGTACCACGGAAGCACCGACCTGATGCCCTATGGCGGCGGCACCCACGCCAGCCGCGGCACAATCATGGCGGGGAACGCCGTCTTCAAAGCGGCCCAGGAGTTGCGGGAAAAAATCCTGGGCATTAGCGCAGCCTACCTGGATGTCGTCCCAGATGAGTTGGAATTTTCCGCAGGCAAGGTGCAAAGCAAGTCTGATTCCGGCGGCGAACCTCGTCTCGACTTGGGCCAGGTACTGGAACTTGCCAGGCCGTCCAGCCGGTACAACCAAGGGGAGATGGGGTTGGACGTCACCAGCTACTTCAGGTCCGGCGAAGAGTGCTTTCCATGTGGCGCTCACGCGGTCCATCTGACAGTAGATCCGGAGACAGGCAAGATAGAGATAGAGCGTTACGTGGTGGCCGAGGACGTAGGCCATGTGATTAATCCCATGATATTGACGGGGCAACTCGTCGGTGCGACGGCTCAGGGAATCGGTGCGACTATCCTGGAAGAATTGGTTTACGACGAAAGCGGCCAACCCTTGGCAGGTAGCCTCATGGACTACCTGCTACCCACCAGTAGGGATATACCTCCCATCGAAAGCGAAGTGATAGACCTTGCGCCGTCGCCGCTCAACCCTTTGGGAGTCAAAGGCGCCGGCGAGATAGGCATCGTGGCCACCGGGGCCGCGTTATCCAACGCCGTATCCCAAGCTCTTTCGTCGCTGGGAGTGCAGGTTCGGGAGCTACCCCTCAGTCCCGACCGGTTGGTTGAGTTGATCCGGGAGGGACGTCCCGCTGGGTAAACGCTTGACTGAAAGGACGCGGGACTGGGCATTATTGGCGATCGGTATACCGAGTTTGATTCCGAAAGTTGGAGAAAGTCCATGGCACAGAGGAGGGTATTTATCAGCTTTGACTACGATCACGACGATGACTTAAGGATTCTATTGGTAGGACAAGCGAGAAACCCCGACTCCCCTTTTAATCTCGCTGATTGGTCGGTCAAAGACCCAATAACAGGAGATTGGAAAGGCAAAGTTCGAACCAGAATCCGATCTGTCGACGAGATGATTGTGATTTGCGGCGACTACACCCATACAGCGTCTGGGGTCAGCGCCGAACTAGCAATTGCACAGGAGGATAGAATTCCTTACTTCCTACTAAATGGAAGGAATGGGAGGATCTGCCGGAAACCTCAGGCCGCAAGGGCAACCGATAAGATATACGATTGGACTTGGCCGAACCTAGGGAGTTTACTTGCTGGCAACAGGTAGACAATACTTACAAAATGAACCGCTGAATCACACTACCCAGCATCGCTAGTAAGTACAAGACTGCAAACACTACCGGGATAACAACCTCAGACTTCGTGAACGGAGTATATTTCTTCTTGTCTCTACCTTCACCTAAGGCGTACCACTCGGCAATGAATAAGGCAGCAGGAAGGTGTTGCTCCAAAGCGTGTATGACGGCGAACTTACCCGTGTTCAGTTGTATGTACGAACGAACCAAGGTTCGCCATGTGACGCACATAAGGATACCCGCCAGCCCCAAGGCTAACACTCCAGCAAAGGCTACGCCTTGTTGGGGGATATCCTTCACCATAAAACCAGCGGCAGAAATTAGAAGGGCAATGATGGACAGGAACAGTGTGTTCACCGTTTGTCGCCGGGCTACAAGTTTCTCCGACGAATCAACAAACAGTTTATATTGCTCAAATAAGATTGAAAGCTTGGCGCCCTCGGTAAAATCAGTACCGACCGGAAATAGAACTTCTGCTAAGCCGGATTCCACGGAGGAGGTCAAGAATTTACCTCCTCAAAAGCTCGGATGATTTCACCTAGTTGCCAGCGAATAGGTGTTATAGAATTCTCTAGGAGTGCCTTAGGAATTGGAACCTGATCATCGACAAGATACAAGGCGACGACTGGCTTCCCTAATTCGATACTTTTTTGAATTTCCCAGTTCACAGGCGCACTTTGGTAGGTTCTTCGTCCAACTAAACAGAGAACGAGTGCCGAATCAAGGATGATCTTCTCAACTTGGGGTTTCCAAGGGTGATTGACGCTATGCTTCATCGAGTAGTCTCGAAATTCGAAGGGTAGGTGGTCGTCTTGAGCCTTCTTGCGGAATTGGTCGGCCAGCGGCTTGTCCTCCGTCGTGAAAATTAAAAATACCTTGCGGTTCACTTTATTCGCCTCGATGCGTCACTCTATAGAGAATAGGAGATTCAACGTGTCTCCACGCACTTCAAGGATGACTATAACCGTTGAGCCGAGTTGGTTCAACATCTGTGCGTGTTAGTAACTTGTACCAAAGAGGTTGTCCATGGAATCAAATCAACAAACCCAGATGATTGGTGCTGCGGTAAAGCGGAAAGAGGACCCCAGGCTGCTCATGGGCGATGGGGTGTATACCGGCGACGTGGACCTCAAAGGCATGGTCTACATGGCCGTGCTGCGCAGTCCTCACGCTAACGCCCGCATCCGGGGAATCGACGTTTCCCAAGCGCGCTCGCACCCTGAGGTGCTGACGGTCCTCACCGGCGAAGAGATTAAGGAGCGTTGCCGATCCCAGTTCCTGTTGTTCGCCGTGAAAGAAGAAACCCGCCCCCGGAGCCGATGGCCGATGGCGGTGGAAGCCGCCAAGTACGTGGGTGAGCCGGTGGCGGTGGTGGTTGCCACCAGCGATGGAGCCGCCAGGGACGCCCTGGAGTTGATCGAAGTAGACTACGAGCCGCTTCCCGCCGTGGTCGATCTGGAATCGGCGGCGCGGGATGATTCCCCCTTGGTCCACGAGGAGCTGGGTACCAATGTAAGCGTTGAAACTACCGGCGTTGCCGGTGACCCTGATGGAGCATTTCGAGACGCCGACGGTGTGATATCGGTAAGGTTAGTAGAGCCTCGTCTGGTCCCCAGTCCAATGGAGTCGAGGGCGGTAGTGGCCAGCTATGAGCGGGGCACCGGCAACATGACCATGTGGCTGTCCACTCAGACCCCCCACCTGGAGCGAAGCTTCGTATCCCAGGTACTAGGCTTCCCGGAAAACAAGCTGCGGATACTGTCCAGGGACGTGGGTGGCGGGTTCGGTTGCAAGATAGACACCTATCCGGAAACGGTTATCGCAGCGATCCTCGCCATACAACTGGCCAAACCGGTCAAGTGGGTGGAGGACCGGCAGGAAAACTTCATCGCCACGATACATGGTCGGGGCGAGGTCCAATACGTCGACGCCGCCTACACAAACGACGGCGTACTGTTGGGCATGCGTTTGCGCTACTACACCGAGTTGGGCGCTTATTCCACTGGAGGCACTCACTCAATCGTGGATGCTTCAACTCCGGCGGGCGCTCAGGGCGGCTACCGGGTTCGGAACATGGAGTGGACCACCTACGGGGTTTTTACCAACAAAGTGCCGGTTGGACCTTATCGTGGCTACGGCCAGCATGCCACCGCCTATCTCATCGAGCGGGTGATGGACCTGATAGCCGGCAAGCTTGCCATGGACCCGGCAGATGTCAGGTGCAAGAACTTCATCCCGCCAGACGCTTTCCCCTACATGAATACTTTTGGGCGGCAGTACGACACGGGCAACTACGAGGTCGCTTTGGACCGGGCTTTGGAGTTGGCCGGATACGATGACCTTCGGGAAGAACAACAACGTCTGCGTGAGCAGGGA
>Ga0315304_1000011_pt1 | contig 14444 bp, 10 predicted proteins | sample CBN3_1000m_313_M_FD_204536 | JGI IMG/M metagenome (GOLD analysis project Ga0315304, IMG submission 204536) | Metatranscriptome of marine microbial communities from Western Arctic Ocean, Canada - CBN3_1000m_313 (Metagenome Metatranscriptome) | ecosystem: Environmental > Aquatic > Marine > Oceanic...
GTAAATCTTAAGGCGAGGTTAATTGCACCGATTGCGATGGAAGAGGGTTTACGGTTTGCCATTCGAGAAGGTGGTCGAACAGTAGGCGCCGGCGTCGTCGCTAGTGTCATTGAGTGAAAGTAGCAAAACCAAAGAATAGAACAAAGAAATAAAGTAGGATCAAATTGCGGATGGTGCCAGATCGAGGATTGCGGTACGCCACAGGCCAGTAGCTCAATTGGCAGAGCGGCGGTCTCCAAAACCGCAGGTTGGGGGTTCGATTCCCTCCTGGCCTGCCAGAATTGAAATGTGATGTAGGGAGAGTCAGTGGCGGATAAGTTAAAACTCGGATTGTCTGTGTTGATTGTGATCGCAGGAATTACGGGCTTTTACTGGTTAAACGACGCGTCAGTTCTTTTGCGCGCGGCAATTGTGGTGGTCGCTGTGGTGGGCGCTGGGGCTGTCGCGTTGGCGTCGGAGCCTGGGCAGCTTGCCTGGCAGTTTGCCGTGGGTGCTAGGGCTGAAGTGCGCAAAGTTGTGTGGCCGACACGCAAGGAGACGGTACAGGCAACACTGGTTGTGATTGTGATGGTAATTCTTGTCGGGCTTTACCTGTGGTTACTTGATGTTTTTTCTTTTTGGGCTATTTACGACCTCATACTAGGGGCTAGTCGATAAACCGCCGTGACTGATTTAAACGAAATGCGTTGGTATGTGGTTCAGGCTTTTTCCGGCTTTGAGAAGCAGGTTCAGCGATCACTCAAGGATCACATCTCGCGCAATAGCATGGAGGAAAGCTTTGGCGCAATTGAGGTGCCAACTGAGGTTGTGATTGAACTAAAAAATGGTCAGAAACGAACCAGCGAACGAAAGTTTTTCCCAGGTTATGTGCTGGTTCAGATGCAAATGAGCGATGATGCGTGGCATTTGGTTAATTCTATACCGCGTGTGACTGGGTTTGTCGGTGGCGGAGGATCACAACCCGTGCCGATCTCTGACGAGGAGGTGGGCTCGATACTGCAACAAGTTCAGGAAGGTGCTGAACACCCTCGCCCGAAGTATACCTATGCCCCCGGAGAGGTGGTCCGTGTCGTCGATGGACCGTTTCAGGACTTCAACGGTATGGTCGAAGACGTCAATTTCGACAAAGAAAGGCTGCGAGTGTCAGTCACTATTTTTGGTCGTTCGACTCCAGTCGAACTGGCTTTTAGTCAAGTGGAAAAAGCCTGATGGGCACTATGGAGAAGTACGACATGAGGATCCAACCAGCGTGTGCTTGGCAAATTAATCTCAGCGGGTGTGTATGGGGGTCGAGTCGTGGCTAAAAAAATTCAAACTTACATCAAGTTGCAAGTGCCAGCAGGTGAAGCAAAGCCAAGTCCACCGGTCGGGCCGGCTCTCGGACAACACGGTGTCAACATCATGGAATTTTGTAAAACCTTCAACGCAGATACTCAGGAGATGGAAGCTGGGTTGCCGGTGCCAGTGATTATCACCGTTTACACAGATAAGAGTTTTTCTTATGTGCGCAAGACAACACCGGCTTCCGTGTTGTTGAAGAAGGCGGCCGCGGTAGCAAAGGGCAGTGCAGAGCCAAACCGGGACAAGGTCGGAAAGGTGAGTCGTAGTCAGTTGGAGGAGATCGCGAAGGCCAAGATGCCTGATCTTAGTGCCTATGACATGGATCAAGCGGTTCGGATTATTGCCGGCAGTGCGCGCAGTATGGGCATCGAAACAGAGGGGGTATGAAATGAGTAAGGATGGAAAAAGGTACCGCTCTGTGATTGAAGGGAAGGATCGTCAGGCGGTTTATGACGTCGATGAGGCGATTGGCCTTGTTCGAGGTGGTGCCTCCGCACGGTTTGACGAGACCGTCGATGTTGCGATTAATCTAGGAGTTGACGCAAAGAAAACCGATCAGAGTGTGCGCGGTTCAACGGTGTTACCCAGAGGGACGGGAAAGACCGTTCGTGTAGCCGTTTTTGCAGACGGTGGGGATGCAGATGTGGCACGTGAGGCAGGGGCCGACTTGGTAGGCTTGGATGACCTCGCTGAAAAGATCACGGGCGGTGAAATTAATTTCGACATTTGCATTGCCACACCGGCCACTATGCGCGTGGTTGGGAAGCTTGGACAGATACTGGGACCGCGCGGATTGATGCCGAATCCCAAAGTGGGTACCGTGACGCAGGATGTGGGCAAGGCTGTTAGCAACGCGAAAGCGGGGCAGGTGCAGTTCAGACTTGATAAAGGGGGCGTTATTCATTGTCCAATTGGTAAGGCATCTTTCGAGCCTGAAGCGTTGAAAGAGAATTTGTTAGCCCTGATGGGCGCTTTGCACAGGGCCAAACCATCGGCGGCTAAAGGTCAGTACGTCAGGCGCATCACGCTGTCGACGACTATGGGTCCGGGTGTCAAGGTAGACCGGGCTACAGTGGCCAGTTAAGCAGGTGTCGAGATTTGAGGAGCTTGGATGGTGCGCTCACCAGAGCGGGTTGGCTGGTGGGTGTGGTGTCTGGTTCGTCGAAGACCGCGGGTGCACACAGCAACTGATGGTTGCCGTGTGCTTAATCCGGCTATAAGAAGGCCCGCGCAGGCGGTGGCCGTGGCCTCATTTGTAAAGGGGCTCAGGTCATCATCACATCAATCCGACGGAGTTAGTGCGAAATGGGATTAAACCGGGAGCAGAAGAAGACCGTCGTCAGTGAAGTGTCGCAGACTATGTCTGTGGCCCAGGCTGCCATTCTGGCTGAGTATCGAGGGCTTACCGTTGCTGAAGTGTCGGCATTCAGGACCTCGGCAAGGGAGAGCGGTGTCGCCGTGCGTGTGGTGAAGAACACGCTTGCTCGCCGTAGCGTGGCTGGGTCTCAATTTGAGTGTCTTACCGATCATTTTGTCGGTCCTCTGATCATGATGACATCGGAAGATCCGGTGGCATTGGCGAAGGTTGTCACTGAGTTTGGCAAGGATCATGAGGTACTTAAAGTCAAGGTCGGCGCGATGGAGGGGGCATTAATTAATGACCAGACCATCAAGGCTCTGGCCCGATTGCCTGGTCGTGAAGAATTGCTGGCGATGTTGGTTGGAACTATGCGGGCACCCATCGATAAGTTTGTCCGTACGCTTAACGAAATACCCACCCAGTTTGTGCGCGCCCTGACTGCTGTCAGGGATAGCCGAGAGGCAGCATGAACGGTTACGAATTCCGTCTGGGGGCTTTTAAGTCCAGATACTGGAGAGATACAAATGTCACGTGAAGAGATTCTTAATGCAGTCGCTGAAATGTCAGTTCTGGAGTTATCTGAACTGATCAAAGAGATGGAAGAGAAGTTTGGTGTTTCTGCCGCTGCAGTCGCAGTAGCGGCTCCCGCAGGTGGGGGAGAGCCAGCCGAGAGTGCTGCCGAAGAGCAGACTGAGTTCGATGTAGTTCTGGCCAGCTTTGGTGAGAAGAAAGTGGGTGTCATTAAGGCGGTTCGAGCGATGTCTGGTCTTGGGTTAAAAGAAGCAAAAGATCTGGTTGAGTCGGCTCCTATACCCGTGCGCGAAGGGGTTAGCAAGGATGAGGCCGAAGAAGCAAAGAAAAAACTGGAAGAAGCGGGTGCCACAGTCGAGGTGAAGTAGATGTGGTGGTTGGCGCACCTGACTGGCGCGCCGAGATTCATGGAAGGCACAGCTGCACTAACGCGGGTGTGCTTCCTTGTTGCCCTGGGAAAGCTGCTTGATGCGACTCGGCATCATCGGCGAGTGCCAACAATGATCGAGGAACGTGAATGACTTATTCCTTTACTGAGAAGAAACGCATTAGAAAGACATTCAGTAAGCAGGCCGGTGGTGATCTTGTGCCTAACTTACTGGATATACAGCGTGAATCTTATCGCAAACTGTTGCAGAAGGACGTCGCTACCCAACAGCGTATCGATCAAGGGTTGCAGGCTGCTTTTAAATCGGTGTTTCCGATAGAAAGTTACAACGGATTAGCATCCCTTGATTTTGTGAGCTACCGGCTCGGTGAGCCGATTTATGACGAGCGCGAATGCAAGCGGCAGAGTCGAATTTACTCTGCACCCCTGCATGCTGTTTTGAGACTGATAGTGTTCGAGAAGGTGGCTGGTGGGGAAAAAGTAATCCACGATGTTAAGGAGCAAGACGTGTATATGGGTGAGGTGCCACTGATGACCAAGGATGGCACTTTTATTATCAATGGCACCCAACGAGTCATCGTCTCACAATTGCATCGGTCTCCAGGGGTGTTCTTTGATCATGATAAGGGAAAGACACACGCTTCGGGAAAGCTGCTGTTCTCCGCAAGAGTGATCCCCTATCGAGGTTCTTGGCTCGATTTTGAGTTCGACCAGAAGGATCTCATGTATGTGCGCATCGATCGACGGCGCAAGTTGCCGGCGACGGTCATTCTCCGCGCATTGAATTATTCAACGGAAGAGATTTTGGGGTTGTTTTTCGATACTGAAACAGTGCGACTGGTGGCTGAAGGGGTAGTGATTGATTTTGTGCCGGAGCGGCTTCGCGGCCAGGATTTTGAGTTCGACATCACCACGCCCTCTGGTGAGGTGATCGTGGAAGCTGGCAAGCGGGTCTCGGCACGTCATGTTCGAGCCCTGACCAGTTCGCGGGTCAAGCGGTTGCCGGTCTCGGATTCCTATCTTGCACGGAATCCTGGCATGGGCTCATCTAAGGTTCTTGCCAAAGCGGTAGTTGATACCAACACTGGAGAGTTGCTGGCAGACGCCAATGACCAATTGACAACCGAATTGTTAGCTAACTTTCGAGTTGCGGGCGTGGATGAGATCGAAATTATTTACACCAATGATATCGATCATGGCCCATTTGTTTCGGATACCTTACGTGTTGATGGCACTCGCAGCGCACTCGAGGCGCAGATCGAAATCTATCGAATGATGCGACCTGGTGAGCCGCCAACTAAGGATTCTGCTGAGCAGTTGTTCAAGAATTTGTTTTTCAACACCGAACGTTACGACCTGTCCATGGTCGGGCGTATGAAACTTAATCGGCGTCTTGGGCGCCCCTCAGATGAAGGGCCTTCTCACCTCACGCAGGAAGACATCATCGATGTCTTGCGGGTGATCGTGAGCTTAAAGAACGGACAGGGTGAGACTGACGACATCGATAATCTTGGTAATAGACGGGTTCGCTCAGTCGGTGAACTAGTCGAAAACCAGTTCCGCGTCGGTCTAGTTCGTGTTGAGCGGGCTGTGCGCGAGCGGTTGACTGTCGCAGAGTCGGAGAATCTGACCCCACAAGATTTGATCAATGCCAAGCCAGTCTCTGCAGTGATAAAAGAGTTTTTTGGCTCGAGTCAGTTGTCTCAGTTCATGGATCAGACGAACCCTCTGGCCGAGGTGACTCACAAACGACGGGTTTCTGCGTTGGGTCCCGGTGGTTTGACACGAGAGCGGGCTGGTTTCGAAGTTAGGGACGTACATCCCACACATTACGGTCGCGTGTGTCCGATAGAAACGCCGGAAGGTCCGAATATTGGGTTGATCAATTCGCTGGCAATCTATGCAAGGACAAACGAATACGGCTTTTTGGAGACCCCCTACCGTAAAGTAGTGAACCGGCGCGTGATGGATGAGATTGAATATCTGTCAGCAATTGACGAATTCAAATATGTCATCGCTCAGGCTAACGCACCTCTCAGTGGGCGCGGTGTGTTTTCGGGTGCACTTGTTTCTTGTCGATATCAAAATGAATTCACTCTATCGACGCCGGACAAAATCGATTACATCGATATTGCCCCGTCGCAGATTGTTTCTGTTGCTGCAGCGTTGATTCCGTTTCTTGAGCATGATGACGCTAACCGCGCGCTCATGGGTTCGAATATGCAGCGGCAGGCGGTGCCAACGTTGCGTAGTGAAAAGCCATTGATCGGCACTGGTTTTGAAAGAAAAGTAGCCAGTGATTCCGGCGTTGTAGTGATCGCCAGTCGGGGTGGTAGGGTTAATTCAGTCGACGCTTCGCGCATTGTCGTCAAAGTGAATGACGAAGAGATGGGAACAGATGATGCTGGCGTCGATATCTATAGCTTGGTCAAATACACACGGTCTAACCAGAATACCACTATCAATCAGCGTCCCCTGGTCAAGGTCGGTGACCGTATCAATGCGGGTGATGTGTTGGCCGACGGTCCTTCGACTGATCTTGGGGAGTTGGCTTTGGGTCGAAACGTGCTCGTCGCTTTTATGCCGTGGAATGGCTACAACTTTGAGGACTCGATTCTGATCTCCGAACGGTTGGTTCAGGACGATGTTTACACGTCGATACACATTGAAGAACTGCTGTGTGTGGCTCGCGATACGAAACTAGGGTCAGAAGATATTACGGCCGATATACCGAATGTGGGTGACTACGCTCTTGGAAAACTGGACGAAGCCGGCATCATTTATATCGGAGCTGAGGTCGAGCCTAACGATATTTTAGTCGGCAAGGTCACGCCAAAAGGCGAGACACAGTTAACCCCGGAAGAGAAGTTGCTGCGTGCCATATTCGGTGAGAAGGCGTCTGATGTGAAGGACACGTCTCTTAGAATGCCCTCTGGCATGTCAGGGACTGTTATCGATGTGCAGGTGTTTACCCGTGATGGTATTGAGAAAGATAAGCGGGCGTTGGATATCGAAGATTACGAACTTAGGCAGATCAAGAAAGACCTGAATGATCAGTTCCGTATCGTTGAGGACGATGCTTACGACCGTATTGAGCAGTTACTGATTGGCAAGATCGCCGAAGGTGGTCCGGCAGGTCTTGACTCAGATGCCAAACTCACTCGGACGTACCTGAAGGATTTGCCTCGCGAGAAGTGGTTCGAAATTCGAGTTCGTGATGAGGAGGTAAATCGCGGTCTTGAACGTATTCGTGACCGTCTGTCTCGTCAGGACAAACACTTCAAGGATCTCTACGACCAGAAGCGTGCGAAACTCGAGGCGGGTGATGAAATGCAGCCGGGTGTACTCAAGCAGGTAAAAGTGTTCGTCGCTGTCAAGCGGCGACTCCAGCCTGGTGACAAGATTGCTGGACGTCATGGAAACAAGGGTGTGATTTCAAAGATCGTACCGGTCGAAGACATGCCGTATATGGATGATGGTACGACTATTGATATTGTGTTGAACCCGTTGGGTGTGCCATCGCGAATGAATGTAGGGCAAGTGCTGGAGGTGCATCTGGGTTGGGCATCACACGAATTGGGCAAGCAGATAGGCGCCTTACTCGATCAACAATCGCCGGTCAGTGATATCAAAGCTCAACTGAGCAAGGTCTATAACGGTGATGGTCGACCTAATGGCATTGCATCTTTAACAAATGATGAAGTGATGGAATTGGCCACCAATCTCCGCGGTGGCGTACCCATGGCGACACCGGTGTTTGACGGTGCATCAGAAAGCGAGATCAAGAGCATGTTGAAGTTGGCCGGGCTTCCGGAAAGCGGCCAGGCCGTGCTCTATGACGGCAGAACCGGGGAGCAATTCGATCGGGCGGTGACTGTGGGGTATATGTATGTGCTCAAACTGAATCACTTGGTCGACGATAAGATGCATGCACGCTCGACCGGTCCATACAGTCTGATCACGCAGCAACCATTAGGCGGCAAAGCGCAGTTCGGAGGTCAGCGGTTCGGTGAAATGGAAGTCTGGGCATTGGAGGCTTACGGTGCGGCTTATACCCTGCAGGAAATGCTAACGGTTAAGTCCGACGATGTGTCGGGACGGACCAAGATGTATGACAACATAGTCAAGGGGGATCACCGAATGGAAGCGGCCGTGCCGGAGTCGTTTAATGTGTTGGTAAAAGAAATCAGGGCGCTTGCCCTCAATATTGAAAAGAGGGAAGAACGTTAGTGCTGCAAATAACGCAGCACCGACCACCCAATAAAGCCCGGAATAAGTTTGAGGAATTCCAATGAAAGATCTCTTTAGTTTGATCAATAAGCCTGATACGAGTCATGACTTTGACAACATACGCATCGGTATTGCTTCGCCTGACAAGATTCGGTCATGGTCTTTCGGTGAGGTAAAGAAGCCCGAGACCATCAATTACCGGACGTTTAGGCCAGAGCGCGATGGCCTGTTTTGTGCGAAGTTGTTTGGGCCCATGAGTGACTACGAGTGTTTGTGCGGTAAGTATAAGAGACTCAAACATCGCGGAGTCATCTGCGAGAAGTGCGGGGTGGAAGTCACTTTGTCGAAGGTGCGGCGCGAGCGCATGGGTCATATCGAACTGGCCAGTCCGTGCGCCCATATCTGGTTTCTGAAGTCGCTACCGTCTCGGTTGGGTGTATTGCTTGATAAAACCGTGCGGGAAATTGAACGAGTGTTGTATTTCGAAGCGTATATGGTCGTTAACAAATCTGACGATATGTGGTTATTGCCGACCATCAGGGAAGATCATGAGTGGAAGGCCAGCTTTGACACAACCGCGTTACTCAAGCGATTGATTAAGGCTGGTGTTAGTGCAAAGGATATTCAAAATCTCCTTGAATCACTGAAAAGCGAACAGTTCGGCGAAGACGAATGGTACGAGGGTGCGCTGGCCCTTCTTAAAAAGACCGTTAACCTTTTAAAGAAGGAAGTGACCGAACTTAAGTCCAAATCGAAAGGCGTTTCTAAAGAAAATGAGTTCGATGTCCGTGCAGCAGAGGATGAAATTATCACGCAATACCTGCAGGATAAAAAACTGAATCAGGGTGCATTATTGAGTGAGGACGAGTATCACGAGCGCATAGTCCTTGAGTCGGGGCTTGAGGCATCTATGGGTGCCGAGGCTATTCGAAGTCTACTGAAATCGTTAGATCTCAAGGCGGAACGCGACACGCTTCGCGCCGAATTGAGTGAGACTAAATCGGAAACCAAGTTCAAGAAACTGACCAAACGATTGAAGGTTGTTGAAGGGTTTATCAATTCAGGTAACAAACCTGAGTGGATGGTAATGGAGGTGTTGCCGGTTTTGCCGCCCGATCTGAGGCCCTTGGTGCCGCTTGACGGTGGACGTTTCGCAACGTCGGATTTGAACGACTTGTATCGTCGAGTGATTAATCGAAATAACCGATTGCGTCGACTGCTTGATTTGAATGCGCCGGTTATCATCGTGCGAAATGAGAAACGCATGCTGCAGGAGTCGGTTGATTCATTACTCGACAACGGGCGGCGGGGAAAGCCGGTCACCGGTTCCAACAAGCGTCAATTGAAGTCTCTAGCCGACATGATTAAAGGCAAGCAGGGTCGTTTTCGTCAAAACCTGCTGGGCAAACGGGTAGATTACTCGGGACGGTCTGTCATTGTGGTTGGCCCAACGCTGAAGTTACATCAATGTGGGTTGCCTAAGAAAATGGCATTAGAGTTATTTAAGCCCTTCATTTTCTCCCGGTTGGAGCTTCGTGGCCTATCGACGACCATAAAGCAGTCAAAAAAGATGGTAGACAACGAAGAGCTTGAGGTCTGGGACATTCTCGAAGAAGTGATACGGGAGCATCCTGTATTGCTGAACCGCGCACCAACGCTTCACCGGCTTGGTATTCAAGCCTTTGAACCGGTGCTGGTTGAAGGCAAGGCAATCCAACTGCATCCGTTGGTGTGTACTGCCTACAATGCAGATTTTGATGGCGATCAGATGGCGGTGCATATCCCCCTGTCGATCGAAGCACAGCTGGAGGCGCGATCGTTAATGATGTCCTCCAACAATGTGCTCCATCCGGCCAATGGGGAACCGATCATTGGTCCCTCGCAGGATATTGTTCTGGGTCTTTACTACATGACGCGTGAGCGGCTAAATGACCGTGGTGAGGATAGTGTGTTTGCTGACGTCGCGGAGACGCGCCGAGCTTACGACACGGGACAGGTGTCGCTCCATGCCAAAGTTAAAGTCCGTATTGCCGAACAACGACTCGGCGAAAATGGTAGTTTTACCGAGATGGTTACTCTTCGTGATACAACGGTTGGGCGTGCGTTGCTAATGGAGATTCTTCCCGATGGGTTGCCCTTTGATCTGGTCAATAAGACCTTGCGCAAGCGTGCCATCTCGATGGTTATCGATGAATGCTATCGGCGGATCGGTTTGAAGGAGACGGTCGTTTTCTGTGATCAGTTGATGTACGTAGGATTCTCCATGGCAGCGAAAAGTGGTGTATCCATCGGTGTCGATGACATGATCGTGCCGGACACCAAGCCAGAACGTCTCGCAACAGCAGAGCAGGAGGTAAAAAGCATACAGGAACAGTACAGCTCAGGCCTTCTGACTGATGGTGAGCGGTATAACAAGGTTGTGGACATCTGGACTCACGCCAGTGAGGTGGTAGCAGATGAGATGATGAAGGGAATTCAGCACGAGGTGGTAGTTGACGTTGATGGCAATGAAGTAGTTCACGAATCTTTCAATTCAATCTACATGATGGCTGACTCTGGTGCGCGAGGCAGTCCAGCGCAGATTCGACAACTGGCCGGCATGCGCGGTCTGATGGCTAAACCTGATGGCTCAATCATTGAAACTCCAATCACCGCTAATTTCCGCGAAGGGTTGAATGTTCTTCAGTACTTTATTTCTACCCATGGCGCCCGTAAGGGCCTGGCGGACACTGCGCTGAAAACAGCCAACTCAGGCTATCTCACCCGTCGACTGGTCGACGTCTGTCAGGACTTGGTTGTGAATGACGATGATTGTGGAACAAAGCAGGGCATTCTTCTCGACGCTGTTGTTCAGGGTGGAGAGGTCATGGTTCCATTAACGGATCGAATTCTTGGGCGAGTGGTTGGCGAAAAAGTGGCGAGTCCACAGGGGCAAGTCCTTCTGAAGCCGGGTGAGATGATTGATGAGGCTGCCATACAGTTGGTAGAAGAACACAATATCAATCAAATCAGGGTACGCTCGCCGGTTACGTGTGAGACCCGTTATGGTATCTGCGCTACATGTTATGGACGTGATCTGGCCCGGGGACATCTAGTCAATCGGGGCGAGGCGGTGGGGGTCATGGCGGCACAGAGTATCGGTGAACCCGGTACCCAGTTGACTATGCGTACTTTTCATATTGGGGGTGCCGCATCTCGAGCGGCTACGGCCAGCAAGGTCACGGTCAGGAGCGAGGGGACTGCCCGTTATGGTCGCTTTCGGGTTGTCAGACGCGCTGATGGCAGGAATATTGTGATATCGCGATCCGCTGAGTTGGTTGTTCAGGATGCTTATGGTGTTGATCGTGAGCGATATAAGTTGCCTTTCGGCGCCGAGTTAACGGTTAACGATGGTGATGCAGTGGCTGCCGGTCAGTTGGTTGCCAGCTGGGATCCGCATACGCATCCCATCATCACTGTGGTACCGGGCAAGGTCAGTTTCAAGAATATGGATGACGGCGTCACAGTGACCCGTCAGGTGGATGAGCTGACCGGTTCCACGACACATGTGGTGCTTGACCCCAAACAGAGGCGGGGTGCCGCACAGGAAATGCGCCCTGCCATCGAGGTTGTTGATGCTAGTGGCGTAGCGAAAAAAATTCCCGGAAGTGAACGCGAAGCCCGTTACCAGATGCCTCCCGGTGCAACCATTACGGCGGTTGATGGACAGGCGGTAGACGCAGGCGCCGTGTTGGCGAGGATTCCACAAGAAGGTTCAAAAACGCGGGATATAACCGGTGGTTTGCCTCGAGTAGCCGAACTCTTTGAGGCTCGAAGGGCAAAGGAACCTGCCATTTTATCAACGCATAGCGGTCTGATCTCTTTTGGTAAGGAAGTGAAAACCAAAGTTCGACTTGTCATCACGGATGACAAGAATCGAGAACATGAGATGCAGATTGCGAAGACTCGCCCAATTGGCGTTTTTGAGGGAGAACACATAGAGCGAGGGGATGAGATCGTTGAAGGACCTCGAGCCGCTGCAGATATTCTGGAGTTGCTCGGCGTAGTGCCATTGACAACATTTATTGTTAACGAAGTGCAGGAGGTTTATCGATTGCAGGGCGTTAAGATCAATGACAAGCATATCGAGGTGATCGTCCGTCAGATGTTGAGAAAGGTGCGTGTCACAAAGCCTGGCGATACCCGATACCTGAAAGATGACATGGTTGAGCGTTCCACTATGCTGAAAGAGAATGACGCATTCGTGGCAGATGGAAAGAAGCCTGCTGTTTTCGTGCCTATACTGTTGGGTATTACCAAAGGGTCACTCAGCACCGAGTCGTTTATTTCCGCGGCTTCTTTTCAGGAAACTACCCGTGTTCTGACCGACGCATCGATGCAAGGGAAGACTGATCACCTGCGTGGTCTCAAAGAGAATGTCATTGTGGGTCGCCTCATCCCTGCTGGGACCGGATTAGCATTCCATGAGGAACGTCGGCGGCGACGGGCAGAAGTGGTGGCGGAAGACAATGAGCGCGAGGAAATGATTTTTGGCGCTGAGCCAGGTGAGACAACCGATGTGGGGCATTTAGACATTGGAGAGGCGGTGAATCAGTGATGGCGAGTCCAGTTGGAGTCGAACGCTGCTTATAGGCCGTAAATCGTGATGAAGCTTGACATTTCTTCGAGGCCCGGCCTAGAATCGCGGCCCTTTTGCAAGGTTCTTCGGGGTTCCTGATGGAGACCCCGGGATAGACTTATGCCTACTATTAATCAGTTGGTCAGAAAACCACGGTCCCGGCACCGGAAGAAGTCGAATGTGCCGGCACTGGCCGCGTCGCCCCAGAAGCGGGGCGTGTGTACGCGCGTGTATACGACCACACCCAAGAAGCCGAATTCAGCATTGCGCAAGGTGGCTCGGGTGCGATTAACCAACGGTTACGAGGTGACGAGTTATATCGGTGGTGAGGGCCACAATCTGCAGGAACACTCAGTGGTGCTGATTCGAGGTGGGCGAGTCAAGGATCTGCCCGGCGTTCGGTACCACACGGTGCGCGGCACATTGGATACGTCTGGCGTCGGTGATCGTCGACAGGGGCGTTCGAAGTATGGTGCTAAGCGACCTAAAGCATGAAGGCGGCACGGGTACACCACGGGTCCCGGTTCGTTTAGACAAGTATTAAATGGGCCTGATCGAGTAGTTTTCGATCGGGTAAATAAAGTGCTCAATTTTAGGATTGAGTGAAAATAAGCCGCGACGGTAACCAGACGTTGCTAGCGGCAAATAGCGGTTACGCCAGGATTGGATGAACCAGGCGTTGGTTTGGGGGGTACGCCAACGGCTTTAACGGATGACGGTGGTTGGAAGAGATCACTTGGCGTGGGCGGTTTTGGGGCATATGTTCCTTAACGAACGCAGATCATGAACTCATCGAAAACGAGAACTGATTAGGAATAAATAGGGATGCCAAGGCGTAGAGAAGTACCTAAACGAGTGATGCTGCCGGATCCGAAGTTTAAGGATCAGACAGTCGCTAAGTTTATTAATGTGATTATGCTCGATGGTAAGAAGTCAATTGCCGAGGGCATTATTTATGGTGCGCTCGACATCATCCAGGACCGAGGAGCAGAGAAGCCGCTCGATATTTTCTACCAAGCGCTGGAAAATATTCGGCCGGTCGTCGAGGTTAAAAGTCGACGTGTTGGTGGAGCCACCTACCAGGTGCCAGTTGAAGTGCGACCGAGTCGTCGTAACGCTCTTGCTATGCGTTGGTTAGTTGAATCTGCGCGAAAGCGTGGTGAAAAATCGATGACGCAACGTTTGGCGGGTGAGTTAATGGACGCGGCTGACAACCGAGGCGCTGCGGCGCGCAAGAAAGATGAAGTTCATCGAATGGCAGAGGCAAATAAGGCGTTTTCTCATTATCGTTTCTGACAAACGTAGCAGGCTCGACGCGCAACCGAAAATTTCTATTTAAGGCATTACTCAGGATATACCGTGGCAAGAACCATCCCTCTCGAGCACTACCGCAATATCGGTATCATGGCTCATATTGATGCCGGTAAGACGACAACGACCGAGCGCATCCTTTTTTATACGGGTATCTCCCACAAGTTAGGTGAGGTTCATGACGGCAATGCCGTTATGGATTGGATGGAACAAGAACAAGAAAGAGGTATAACGATTACCTCGGCTTCGACTACGTGTTTTTGGGAGGGTATGGAGCAACAGTATCCCGAGCACAGAATCAACATCATTGACACGCCTGGGCATGTCGATTTTACGATTGAGGTCGAGCGGTCCCTGCGTGTTCTCGATGGAGCGGTTGCAGTGTTTTGCGCGGTCGGTGGTGTTGAGCCTCAGTCTGAGACGGTGTGGCGACAGGCCGATCGTTACGGCGTTCCGCGCCTGGCCTTTATCAACAAGATGGATCGGACGGGTGCTGACTTTGAACGGGTTGTAGGACAGATTCAGCAGCGGCTCGGTGCAACGACCGTTGCCATACAAATGCCTATCGGTGCTGAGGATGTTTTTCAGGGTGTCATTGATCTGGTCGAAATGCAGGCAATCTATTGGGACGAGGAAACCAACGGCACTAAATTTGAGAGAACAAC
>Ga0315304_1000012_pt1 | contig 14310 bp, 23 predicted proteins | sample CBN3_1000m_313_M_FD_204536 | JGI IMG/M metagenome (GOLD analysis project Ga0315304, IMG submission 204536) | Metatranscriptome of marine microbial communities from Western Arctic Ocean, Canada - CBN3_1000m_313 (Metagenome Metatranscriptome) | ecosystem: Environmental > Aquatic > Marine > Oceanic...
CAAGCCGAGAGTGGCGTATCGAGAGGCGATCACGTCGACCGCTCGTGCCGAAGGGCGTTTCGTTCGACAGACCGGCGGTCATGGTCAGTACGGCCACGTGTGGCTCGAGGTCTCGCCGCTCAAACGCGGTACTGGCCACGAGTTCCACGATGGGATCAGGGGGGGCGCGATTCCCCGCGAGTTCATCTCCGCGGTCGAGAAGGGCGTGGCGGACGCCATGGGCGCCGGGCCTATGGCCGGCTACCCCGTCCTGGATGTCAAGGTAACGCTTCAGGATGGTAGCTACCACGACGTGGATTCATCGGAGATGGCGTTCAGAATCGCCGGCTCGATGGCAACAAAGAGCGCCTTGCAACGGGCCAAGCCCGTGCTTCTGGAGCCGGTGATGAAACTGGAAGTCGTCACTCCCGGCGACTTTCTCGGCGAGGTGCTCGGCGACCTGGGTCGCAGGAGAGCTCACATCACCAACATCGAAGGTCGTGGTCAGATCCAGACGGTCACCGCCAGCATCCCCCTTGGCGAATCTTTCGGGTACTCCAATACCCTCCGTTCAGTTACCCAGGGTCGGGCGGCCCACTCCATGGAGTTCGAGAGTTACGAAGTAGCGCCGGCGTCGGCAATACCTGCCCGTGAGGTAGCTGGCGCTCGCAGCGCATGAGCAGGTAAATGGTCACTCAACAGAAAATACGAATCATCCTGAAGGCGTTCGACCACCGTGTCCTCGATCTCTCGGCGACGCAGATCGTCGAGGCCGCGGAAAGGACCGGGGCTCAGGTAGCGGGGCCCGTGCCGCTGCCTACCTCGATCAAGAGGTTCTGCGTCATCCGGTCGCCGCATATTTACAAGGACTCGCGTGAGCACTTCGAGATCAGGACGCACAATCGTCTGATCGATATTCTCGAGCCCACCTCCAAAACGATCGACTCCCTGACGCGCCTCACGGTGCCGGCCGGCGTCGACATTTCAATCAAACTGTAGGTTTCAACCAGTGGCCGTCAAGGGATTGATAGGGAAAAAAGTAGGAACGACCCAGGTGTTTCGAGACACCGGGGAGGCGATCGGCGTAACCGCTGTCCAGGCCGGACCTTGCACCGTCACGTGGGTCAAGTCCAAAGAGAAGGATGGCTACGAGGGCGTCCAGCTTGGCTACGAAGAGATCAACCGACTCAGCAACCCGCGTACGGGGCACCTGACGAACTCTCCCGAGGCGGGCCGGTCCGGACGCGCCGGTAAGCTCTTCCGGTTCCTGCGGGAGTTTCCGGCAGACGACATCGATGAGATCGACGTCGGTCAGCAGGTTGATGCCAGCCTGTTCGAGCCGGGCGAGATCGTCGACATCGTCGGGGTCTCCAAGGGTCGTGGCTTCGCCGGCGTAGTCAAGAGGCACAACTTCAAGGGCGGCCCCAAGACCCACGGCCAGTCCGACAGGCACCGAGCCCCAGGGTCAATCGGGGCCGGTAGCACGCCGGGCCGGGTAATCAAAGGGATGAGGATGGCCGGCCACATGGGCAACGCCAGAGTGACGTCCCGCAATCTCGAAGTGGTAGTTGCCGACGCCGAGAGGAACATCGTCTTGGTCAAGGGCTCTGTTCCTGGGGCGCGCAACTCTCTCGTCTTAATTCGGAAGCTAACGCACAGCGCTGTGGCGAAATGAGACTGAACGTCAGAAACCTCCGAGGTAATGTTGTTCGTACCGTTGACGTGCGAGACGACGTATTTGGCGTAGCCATGAACCGCACGCTGGTGCACCAGGTCGTGGTCGGCCAGCTTGCCAACGCCAGGCAGGGCACCGCCGCGACGAAGACTCGCGCCCAGGCGTCCGGCGGTGGGGCAAAGCCTCGGCCACAGAAGGGCACGGGCGCCTCGCGGCAAGGGTCCATCCGCTCACCCCTCTGGCGTGGTGGAGGGCGCGCCTTCGGGCCCCACCCACGCTCGTACCGGCACAAGACGACCCGAAGGGCCAAGCGCGGAGCCTTCAAGGCCGTCCTTTCGGATAAGGCTGGTAACGGTCTGCTTATCGTCGTCGAGAACCTTGAGCTTTCCGAAGTCAAGACAAGAGAGATGGCGGCTGTGCTCGAGAGGCTGGACGCGGAAGACCGCGTTCTACTCGTGGCCGACGGCGCCGACAGCCAGGTCCTGCGCGCTACGCGCAACATTCCGTCGGTCAAGATGCTGCCGGCCGTTCTACTGAACACCCTCGACGTGCTCAGGGCCCGGAAGATAGTCATGACCTTGGAAGCGCTTCGGAAGGTCGAAGAGACCTGGGCCGGCCCGTTCATCCGCCACAAGAAGTCCGAGGCGGTCGCGCACGCCGAGACGGAGGAGGCAGCGTGAACTCCTTCGACATTATCAGGCGCCCTGTGGTTACCGAGAAGAGTACCGAACTGCACGAGCGGGGACGGTATACCTTCGAAGTAGATTCTCGTGCTACGAAGCTTCAAATTAAAGGAGCCGTGCAAGAGGCGTTCGGAGTGTCGGTTGCCGGCGTCAACACGATGATAGTGAAGGGAAAGCGCAAGCGATTCGGACCGAGATACGTCCAACGCCGGTCCTGGAAGAAGGCGGTCGTTACCCTGTCTCCGGGTGAGACGATCACCATATTCGAGGGAGTTTAGATGGCCCTTAGAGCTAGAAAACCAACAACGCCGGGTCAGCGTGGGGCCATTCTTCAGACGTCCGACGACCTGACGACGAGCAAGCCGAAGAAGTCGCTCATCCTGCCGATGAAGCAGCGGGCGGGGCGCAACAACCGCGGCAGGATCACGATGCGGCGGCGTGGTGGTGGGCACAAGCGACGGCTGCGGGCCATCGATTTCAAGCGAGACAAGCCCAATGTGCCGGGTGAGGTCACGTCTATCGAGTATGACCCCAACCGCTCTGCTCGGATCGCTCTCATAAAGTACCGCGACGGCGATTGGAGATACATTCTCGCGCCGGCGGGAATTAACGTCGGCGACCCGGTTCTTGCGGGCCCCGACGCCGAGATTAGCCTCGGAAACGCGATGCCCCTGTCGGAGATTCCGGCTGGCACGCTGGTCCACAACGTGGAGATGAGTGTCGGCCGAGGCGCACAGCTTGTTCGTAGCGCCGGCGCTTCGGCGCAGGTGCTCGCGAAAGAAGGCAAATACACGCTCCTACGTATGCCCTCCGGAGAGGTTCGCCAGATACTCAGCGCATGTGCGGCGACCGTCGGGCAACTGAGCGCGGCGGACCACAAAAATGTCAAGTTGGGCAAGGCCGGGCGGAGTCGGCACATGGGCCGCAGGCCGAAGGTTCGCGGTGTCGCGATGTCGCCCAACGCCCACCCCCACGGTGGGGGCGAGGGGCGCTCTCCCATCGGCATGCCAAGCCCGAAGACCCCCTGGGGCAAGCCGGCCCTCGGCTACAGGACCAGGCGCAACAAGTCCACCGACAAACGCATCGTCAGGCGCAGGTACCAGCGCTAGCACCGGAGCAGAACATGTCCAGGTCTATCAAAAAAGGGCCCTACGTACAGGAAAAGCTGGCCAAGAAGGTGCAGCGACTTCAGCGTTCCCAAGGCAGGACCGTCATCCAGACCTGGTCGAGGGCGTCGATGATCATGCCCGACATGGTCGGACTGACTATCGCCGTTCACGACGGGCGCAGGCACGTTCCCGTGTTTATCACTGAAAACATGGTCGGCCACAGGCTCGGCGAGTTTGCCCCGACGAGGACCTTTAGGGGCCACGGAACCCGCACCGAACGCACGACCACCATTTCCTGAAGACGACGGAGAGACGACGTTGGCAGTCAGCGCGACGGCGAAAAACACAGGGATATCTGTCAAGAAGCTTCTTCCGCTGCTCGACCTGGTTCGCGGTCGGGGGGTGGATGACGCGTTGGACGTGCTCGGCCATATGCCTTCGCCGGCGGCCGCACAGATCGCAAAGGTGGTAAAGTCCGCCGGCGCTAATGCAGAGAACGAGTTGCTGACACGCACCGCGCAGCTCCGCATCGTCGAGATATATGCAAACGAGGGTACGAGCCTCAAGCGTTTTCGCGCCCGCGCCAAAGGCAGAGCTGGCCGTGTCGAGCGTCGCAACAGTCACGTTACGGTTGTCGTGGACGAGCAGGAGGGCTCCCGTGGGCAATAAGACGCATCCGGTAGGCTTCCGGCTCGGTGTCATCAAAGACTGGCAGTCGAAGTGGTTTGCGGCCAAGCAAGAAGACTTCCGGGCATGGGTCCAGGAGGACCTTGCCATTCGGAAGACCATCTTCTCGAGCTATCCGGACGCGGGTATCTCGCGCGTGGAAATCGAGCGCGGGTCCACCGACGTGGTCATCAACATCCACACCGCCAGGCCCGGAATCGTTATCGGGCGGGGAGGGCAGCGAGTCGAGGAGCTGCGCAAGATGCTGGAGAGCTTGATTGCCCGCAGGGCGCGCCTCAACGTCAAGGAGATTCGCCAGCCCGAGTTGGACGCGTTCCTGGTGGCCCGCAACGTAGCCGACCAGCTCGAGAGGCGTATCGCGTTCCGCAGGGCAATCCGACAGGCGGTGACCAGGACCTCGCAGGCCGGGGCCCTTGGGATCAAGATAATCATCTCGGGCCGGCTGGGCGGCGGTGACATAGCAAGGACCGAGAAGGCGATGGACGGCCGTGTGCCCCTGCACACGCTGCGCGCGGACATTGACTTTGCCATCGCTGAAGCCGCCACGGACTTCGGGCGGATCGGCGTCAAGGCGTGGATCTACAAAGGCGACATCTACGAAGCGCCCAAGATTGAAGAGATCGAAGAGTTCGATGACATCTCTCCAATTGAAGTGACGCTCCGGGCGGAGGACGCGGCGGACCAGCTTCGGGCCGAGGAAGAGGCGATGGGGGAGCGAATGCCGACCTTGCCGACGCCTGCGCCCGTTCCAGAGCCAGCAGAGGACGCGGATGCTACAACCGAGTAGAGTCAAGTTTCGCAACAAGCAGAGAGGCCGGCGCCGCGGAATCTCTTCCGCGGGGAGCACGGTCAGCTTTGGTGAATACGGGCTCAAGACGACGGAAGCCGCATGGCTGACGTCTCGCCAAATCGAGGCGGCCCGCCGTGCCATGACGCGCTACGTGCGCCGGGACGGCCGGATGTGGATCCGAATTTTCCCCGACAAGTCGGTGACCGCCAGGGCGGCGGAGACCAGGATGGGCAGCGGCAAAGGCGCTGTCGACCACTGGGTCGCCGTCGTTAAACCAGGCAGGGTCTTGTTCGAGATGGCGGGGGTACCCGAATCAGACGCCAGGGAGGCCTTGCGCCTGGCTTCGACCAAACTTCCGGTCGCGACCAAGGTCGTGACCCGCCACTCGGTTTAGATAGAGGACACTATGGAGATCGACGACTTGAGAGGACTGGAAGGCGAAGAGCTCTTGACCGAGCTCCAGGGCACTCGACGGGGGCTCATGAACCTCCGATTCCGGGCCGCGACGATGCAGCTCTCGAACGTCTCCGAAATAAGAAAGGCACGCAAGCGCATAGCACGCATCAATACGGTGTTGCGCGAGCGGGAACTGGCGGGGGCGGCGCTGTGAGCTTTGAAAGGCGAAAAGTCCGAATCGGCACCGTCGTTAGCGACAAGATGACGAATACGATCGTCGTGCAGGTCGAGTCGCGGCGGCCCCACCGGCTCTACAAGAAGTCGATGCGCTTTCGCCGCAGGTTCCATGTGCACGACGCGGACGACCAAGCCGCGCTGGGTGACCTCGTCGAAATAGTGGAGACACGACCGCTCTCCAAGACCAAGCGGTGGCGTGTGGGCAAGATACTTGTGCGCGGCGACGTCGCTGAGATCCAGCCGGAAGATATCGCAATCGACGAGGTCGTTGAACGAGCGGCCACCGTCGAGGCTGAGCCGGCTGCGACAGAAGAGCCGGCAATCGAAGTGGTCGAAGAGCCCGCGGCCGAGGTAAAAGAAGAGCCCGCGGCCGAGGCGGGGGAACAGCCCTCGGCCGAGCCAGAGGACGAGCCCACGGCCGAGGCGGAAGAACAGCCCGCCGCCGAGGTGGAAGAAGAGCCTGCGGCCGAGGTGGAACAAGAGCCTGCGGCCGAGGTGGAACAAGAGCCTGCGGCCGAGGCGGAACAAGAGCCTGCGGCCGAGGTGGAAGAAGAGCCTGCGGCCGAGGCGGAAGAAGAGCCTGCGGCCGAGGCGGAAGAAGAGCCCGCCGCCGAAGCACCTGCGGCTGAGATAGAAGAGGCCTCCGCGGACGAGGCCGAGGAAGAACCAGCCGCCAAGGACCAGAAGGACGAGAATTGATCCAGATCTACTCTCGGCTCAAGGTAGCCGACAACTCGGGAGCCAAGATCATCAGCTGCATCGGCGTCCCCGGTGGAAGCGGGCGTCGCTACGCCCGACTTGGCGATGTAATAGTCGCCTCGGTGAAGGAAGCTGTTCCTGGCGCGGCTGTAAAGAAAGGCGAGGTTGTCAGAGCGGTTATCGTGCGTACGGCGCAGCCCCAGTCCAGAATTGACGGATCGCGCATACGGTTCGATGAAAACGCCGCGGTACTCATAGGTGAGGACAGCCTGCCTCGCGGGACCCGCATCTTCGGGCCTGTCGCGCGCGAGCTCAGAGATCGAAACTTTATGAGGATCGTCTCGCTGGCGCCGGAGGTCCTCTGATGCGGCTTCGGCGAGATGACAACGTTCTCGTGGTCAAGGGTCGCGACAGGGGCAAGTCCGGCAGGATCACGCGAGTGTTCCCCGACAAGGACCGCGTCCTGGTTGAGGGAGTAAACACCGTGCTCCGGCACACAAAAGCACAGCCGGGCATTCGACAGGCTGGGATAATTCAAAAAGAGCTACCCATCCGGGCCGACAATGTGATGCTTGTCTGCGCCCACTGTGGCAAGGCAACGCGTATCCGGGCGCGAACGTTGGTCGACGGAACGAAGGCCCGTGTCTGCTCGCGTTGTGAGGAAGTGATCGAGTGACGACCGAAGACGCCGAAAAGATCGAAGACGCCTCGGCAGACGAGGCGAAGGCTACCAAGGCTCCCGCCAAGCGGGCCTCCACCAGGGCCGCCAAGGGCACCGCTCGGAAGGCTGCGCCCAAAAAGGCGGCAAGCTCGCCGAAAGGTGAGTCCGCTGCTGATGGCAAGGCCAAGGCCTCCGAGAAGGCAACCCCGGCGAAGAAAGCCGCTGGCGGCCGCGCTGCGAAGACCGGAACAGGCCGCGGGACCCGCCGCCGTGCTCCGGCCAAAGAGACGGCCGAGGTGGCGGCCCCCGCGGTTGTCGCAGAGGTCTCAGCGCCGTCCGTGCCACGCCTGCAAGCCCTTCTGCGAGAGGAGATCGGCCCGCAGATGGTGAGGGAGTTCGAATACTCCACCCCAATGCAGATCCCTAGGCCAACGAAGGTCATACTGAACATCGGGCTCGGCGAGGCGCTGGAGAACTCGCGCGCCATCGCGAGCGCCACCGGCGACCTGGTCGCCATAACCGGCCAACGCCCCGTCGTCAGGCGCGCACGCAAGTCGATCGCGCAATTCAAACTTCGTGAGGGACAGGCGATCGGCCTGAGCGTCACGATGCGAGGCCGCCGGATGTACCAGTTCCTGGACCGGCTACTCAGTTCTTCGCTGCCCAGAATCCGAGACTTCAACGGCGTATCCCGGGATGCCTTCGATGGTCGCGGCAACTACTCAATAGGCCTCCGCGAGCAGATCATCTTCCCGGAGATCGACTACAACGCGATTGACCGAATTCGAGGCCTGCAGATCGTCATCGTCACCAGCGCTTTCACGGATCGTGAGGGGTTCAGGTTGCTCGAGTTGATGGGTATGCCCTTCGCCCGGATCGGCGACGGTCGGGCTGCGTAGGTCAACAAGGTCGGGAGGACGGTTTGGCCAAGACGTCGAAGATAGCGAGTTCGAAAAAGCCCAAGCGGTTCAAGGTGCGTGTCAAGAACAGGTGCCTGAAGTGCGGCAGGCCGCGGGCGTACCTGCGGCAATTCGGCCTGTGCCGGATCTGCTTCCGCGAGATGGCCCTGACCGGTCAGATTCCGGGTGTGAGGAAAGCGAGTTGGTAGTCAAGATGGCCGCCCAAGCAGAGGGGACGACAAGACGATGCCGGTAACCGATCCCATAGCCGACATGCTCACCCGCATTCGCAACGCCGTCGGAGTCCGCCACGACTCGGTCGCGGTCCCGGCGTCCAACATGAACACCTCCATCGCGAAAATCCTCCGGGAAGAGGGATTCGTGGCCGACTATGAGGTCGTGTCGACCAAGTCACCACAGGGCGAAATTCGAATCGCACTGCACTATCGTGAAAAGGGAGAGCCCGCGATCGCGGGGCTCAAGCGGGTAAGCCGCCCCGGCCTTAGGGTCTACGTCGGCAAGGGTGAGATCCCGCGCTACTACGGTGGGCTGGGCGTGTCGATACTCTCGACGTCCAAGGGCGTCATCACTGGGAAGCGGGCCTGGCGTGAGGGTGTTGGCGGAGAGTTACTTTGCTACCTGTGGTAGGGGGCCGATCATGTCAAGAGTAGGACTCATGCCAATACCGCTGCCAAGCGGTGTCGAGGTCACCATCGAAGGCACCACAGTCACGGTGAAAGGGCCCAAAGGCACCCTGTCCCGTGTATTACACGCCGACATGAAGCTTATCAATCGGGACGGCGTGCTGAATGTGGAGAGGCCCTCCGACGAGCGCCACCATCGGTCGCTGCACGGGCTTACGCGCACGCTGGTGGCAAACATGGTCGAGGGAGTGACCGGAGGCTTCATCAAGAACCTAGAGATGGTAGGCGTCGGATACCGAGTACAGCAGATCGGCAAAGGCATCTCGTTGAGCGTGATGAAGAGCCACGCGGTCGTGTACGAGCCGAAGGAAGGCGTGGCCATTGAAGTCGAAGGCAACAACTTGATCCATATAAGCGGGATCGACAAGCAGGCAGTGGGCCAGACCGCCGCCGAGATACGGAAAGTCAGGCCGCCCAACGCCTATACCGGCAAGGGCATTAGATACCAAGGCGAAGAAGTGCGCATCAAGCCCGGGAAGAGCGCCCGCAGAGAGGCCGCGTAAACGATGGGTCGTATTAAGTCACGGTCCCAGCAGAGGACCAAACGCCACATACGATTGCGCCAGAAGGTCCGGGGGACGGGTCAGCGGCCTCGGCTGGCCGTATTCCGCAGCCTGCGCCACATATACGCTCAGGTCGTGGACGATGACAAAGGCGTCACCCTCGCCGCGGCGTCCAGCCTCGAACCGGCCATCCGCGGCGGTGAGAGCGCCCCCAAGGGCGAAGTCTCGGAGCAGGTCGGCGAGTTGATTGGGGCCAGAGCCAAGGCCGAGGGCGTGACCGAGATCGTTTTCGACCGCGGCGGCAACCAATACCACGGTCGCGTCAAGAAACTGGCTGACGCGGTACGGAAGCAGGGGCTCAAGTTCTAATGGTCTACAACGATCGATCGCGCGGCTTCTACGAAGACTCGACCATGACGGAGCGCGTCGTGAAGATCTCACGCGTGTCGAAGGTCGTCAAAGGAGGCAGGCACCTGAGCTTCAACGCAATCGTCGTCGTTGGCGACGGCGAAGGCCAGGTGGGCATCGGGATGGGCAAGGCCGACGCCGTACCGGACGCCGTGAGAAAGGGTGCATCTAACGCCCGCAAGAACATGATCGATGTACCGCTCAAGGGGAGCACGATACCGCACGAGACCATCGCTCGTTTTGGCGGATCGGAGGTCATGCTCAAGCCAGCCTCACCCGGTACAGGGGTGATTGCCGGTGGGTCTGTGCGCGCGGTCGTCGAACTGGCCGGAGTGAAAGACATCCTGACGAAGATTCGACACAGCACCAACCCCGTGAACTCGGTCAAGGCCGCCTTCCTGGCCCTCTCGACTCTCAAAGACCCTTCAGAGGAGTTGACCAAGAGGAAGCAGCTTGCCGAGTCCACGCCGAACCGCAACTCTCGCTCGTCGCGAGGGCGCAGGTAGACCGGGCAAACCTTGGCCAAGATAGCTATCACCTGGAGACGCAGCGCCATCGGCTACGCTAGTGATCAACGGCGGACCATAGAAGGACTCGGCCTTCACCGCCTCAACCATACGGTGGTCCACGACGACAACCCCGCCATCAGAGGAATGGTGAACAAGGTCCGTCACCTCGTTGAAGTCGCAGACGCGCCCGAAGAGAAGAAGCAGGCGCTGAAGCGAACGCGTAAATCTGCACCCAAGAGCGAATGATGGAACAGCAAGACCTCAAGCCGGGCAATGGCGCAAAGCGGCCCCGAAGGCGGGTCGGCCGGGGCGACAGCAGTGGTCACGGTTCTTACTCGGGCCGCGGCATGAAAGGTCAGAACTCCAGGTCGGGCGGCGGCGTAAGGCCCGGCTTCGAGGGCGGCCAACTTCCGATTATCAAGCGACTACCTCACTTGCGCGGCTTCACCAGCCGGACAGACAATGAGTTCAGTGTCGTAAACGTCGACCGCCTAGCCAGGTTCCCCGCGAACTCCCGGGTAACGGTTGGGGACCTCGTCCAGGCGGGCTTGATCAGGGACGCGCGCACCCGCGTCAAGATACTCGGCCGGGGTACCCTAGAGGCCCCCCTTTCCGTCGAAGCGCACCGCGTTACACCCTCGGCGCGAGAGAAGATTGAGAAGGCCGGCGGCACCGTGGTGGAGATAGCGTAGTGCAACAGAGCCAGGCGGCCAAGGAGCAGATGGGCCGGCCGCAACTGATACAGTCGATGATCGACGCCATGCAGGTCCCGGACCTGCGGGCGAAAATACTCTTCACGCTGTCGATGCTCGTAATCTTCCGGTTCGTTGCCCACGTCCCGGTACCCGGGGTGGACACGCAGGCGCTGGCCCAGGCGTTCGAGAGCCAGGCCTTGCTCGGCTTCCTCGACCTGTTCAGCGGCGGTGCGCTCGCCAATCTGAGCGTGGCGGCGCTTGGGGTCTATCCCTACATTACCGCGTCCATCGTCATGCAGATTCTGACGCCGGTCATGCCTCAGCTCAAGGCGCTTTCCCAGGAAGGCGAGGCAGGCCGCCAGCGCATGAACCAGATCACGCACTGGCTAACCGTGCCCATCGCCATACTGCAATCGCTCGGTCAGCTCACCCTCCTGCGCCAGTCCGGAGTGCTGCCCAACGTGGACTTTGGACTCAACCTTACGACTCTGGCGATCATCATCTCCATGGTAGCCGGGACCTTGTTCCTCGTCTGGCTTGGTGAACTCATAACCGAACGCGGCCTCGGTAACGGTATATCGTTGATCATCTTTGGCGGAATCGTCGCCCGCTTCCCGTCCATCGTGGGACAGGGATTCCTCGAGAGCGACGAGGCTGCAGGCTTGCTGCTTCTAGCGATATTCGGCTTCGGCATCATTTTTGTGATCGTCTTGTTCAACGAGGCGCAGCGGAGGGTGCCCGTCCAATATGGACGAAGCGTCTATCGTGGGGGGCGCATGCAGCGCCAGGGCGGGTCAACCTTCCTCCCGTTGAGGGTCAACTCAGCCGGCATGATACCGCTCATATTTTCGTTCTCGATCATCATCTTGCCGGCCACCATTGCCAGCTACTTCAGGAATCCGCTAAGCGATGACTTGCTGGCGAAATTTGCCCGATTCATGGCGGATACGCTGGACCCAGTCAGGTTTCCGTATTGGGGCGCCGTATTCGTTCTCGTAGTGGCGTTCACCTTTTTCTATACCCTGATCATCTTCCAGCAGCAGAACCTGGCGGAGAGCCTTCAGCGAAACGGGGGATTCATCCCTGGTATACGTCCGGGACGGCCCACCCAGGAGTACCTCAATAGGGTCGTCCTGCGTATCACCTGGGGTGGGGCCTTCTTCCTGGGGACCATCGCCATTCTGCCGTTCTTCGTAACGCAGATCACCGACGTCAGGGCGCTGACTCTGAGCAGCACAAGCCTGCTGATCATGGTAGGAGTGGCGTTGGATACGATGCGCCAGCTAGAGGCTCAGTTGCTGATGCGCAACTACGAGGGGTTCATCAGGTAGTTGAGGGTCATACTTCTCGGACCGCCCGGGGCGGGCAAGGGCACACAGGCCGTCCTTCTCGCGGAGCGGCTAGATGTTCCAAAGATTTCGACCGGCGATCTCTTCCGCCATCATCAGGAACAAGGGACGGAGGTGGGCAAGCTCGTGGGCGGGATCATGGCCAAAGGTGACCTGGTGCCGGACGACGTGACGATTAGGATGGTCATGGATTGGATTGATGAGCACCGTGGACACGGAGGTTTTCTGTTGGATGGCTTTCCAAGGACCGTCGTTCAGGCTGAGGCGTTGGATGCCGAGTTGGGCGAATCGGACGGCGTGGACGCGGCGATCTATATCAACGTACCCCAGGCGGAGCTGGTGAAAAGGCTCAGTGGGCGACTGGTTTGCCGAGACTGCCAGTCGCAGTACCACGCCGAGTTCGCTCCGTCGAAGCGGGCCGGCGTTTGTGATAACTGTGGCGGAGAGCTTCATCAGCGCGATGACGACAAACCGGAGGCGGTCATCAAGAGGTTTCAGGTCTACCTCGACCAGACACAACCCGTTGTGGAGCACTACCGGGCGGCCCGGAAGATTCGAGAGGTCAGCGGCAAAGGCACCGTTGAAGAAGTGGGCCGAGCGTTGGCCGGCGCAGTCTCGTGATCGACTTCGCTGAAAGCGGGAACGGCGTGCTATCATATTGTGGGCGAGCGGGGCCAGGAGCGCCTATGGCACGCGCCAAACGGCGCTTACAAGCTCGTCGGTAGGGAGCGGTATTACGACCTTCAATAACGACGGACCCGGCGGCATAACCATTAAGTCCCCGCGTGAGATGGACCTCATGCGCGAGGCTGGACGTGTCGTTGCTTCCACCAAGGCGTTGGTGTCGGAAGCCGTCGAAGCCGGCGTGACGACCGCTGAACTGGACCGCATCGCAGAGGAGGAGATCATCAGGCGTGGCGCGGTGCCCTCCTTCAAGGGATATCGCGGGTTTCCTGCCACCATTTGCACTTCGTTCAACGAGGAGATCGTGCACGGCATTCCGTCCGGCCGTGTGGTGCGAGACGGTGATGTCCTTAGCATCGACATCGGGGCCGTCGTCGGTGGGTTTCACAGCGACAGCGCTTTCACGGTTGCCGTGGGCGAGGTTTCAGAAGAGGTACGAGGTCTGATCGAGGCCACCGGCGCAGCGCTCAAACTCGGCATCCAGCAGGTGAAAGTCGGCGCCCGGGTCGGCGACATTTCGGCCGCGGTCCAGGGCTACGCAGAGGGCCTGGGCTACGCGGTCGTTAGGAAGTACGTGGGCCACGGCATCGGACGTTCGCTCCACGAGGACCCGCAGGTGCCGAACTACGGCAGCCCTGGGCGAGGGCCATCACTCCGTGAAGGAATGGCGATCGCCATCGAGCCGATGCTCAACCTCGGAACCTGGAAGACCAGGCAGCTGGACGACGGCTGGACGGTGGTCACCGCCGACGGCAAGGTATCGGCGCACTTTGAGGCGACCGTCGGTATTACCAGCAGCGGCGTCGAAGTTCTGACCGGGGGCGTCATGGCAGATTTACCGGCCTGAGATGGCCAAGAAGGAGGCCATAGAGGTAGAGGGGACCGTGACTGAGTCGTTGCGAGACTCGACGTTCAACGTCGAGCTTGCCAACGGGCACAAAGTCTTGGCCTACCTTTCTGGGAAGATACGCAAGAACTACATCAGGGTACTTCCCGGCGACAGGGTACTCGTCGAGCTCTCACCCTACGATCTCGCCAGAGGCCGGATCACATACAGGTTCAGGTAGGTTATCGGCCCATTCGGGTGCGCTGGACGGAGAGAAGGCGCATGACCCGACGAAAGAGAGACCATGAAAGTATCTGCATCGGTCAAGAAACGTTGCGCAAAGTGCAGGGTAGTGCGGCGTAGTGGGAAGGTACTCATCGTCTGCGACAACCCCAGGCACAAGCAGCGGCAGGGCTAGGAGGAGCAGCATGGCGATCGTCGCCGGAGTCAACATCCCGGATAACAAACGCGTGGAGACGTCGCTCACGCACATCTATGGAATAGGCGACACGCAGTCGAAAGATGTCCTCGAAAAGGCGGCCGTTTTCGAGAACCCGCGCGTGCGGGACCTAACCGAGACCGAGCTGTCTCGCATCCGCGAAGTGATCGACCGCGAGAAGAAGATCGAAGGTGACCTGAGGCGCGAGGTCAACACGAACATTCGCCGCCTTATCGACATCGGCAGCTACCGTGGCCTCCGCCATCGGCGCGGTCTGCCGACGAGAGGCCAGCGCACCCGCACCAACGCCCGCTCTCGGCGGGGAAAGCGTATCCCGGTGGCCGGCCGCCGGCAGACCGTAACCAAGAAGTAATTGAG
>Ga0315304_1000014_pt1 | contig 13851 bp, 21 predicted proteins | sample CBN3_1000m_313_M_FD_204536 | JGI IMG/M metagenome (GOLD analysis project Ga0315304, IMG submission 204536) | Metatranscriptome of marine microbial communities from Western Arctic Ocean, Canada - CBN3_1000m_313 (Metagenome Metatranscriptome) | ecosystem: Environmental > Aquatic > Marine > Oceanic...
ACTACTGTCCAACACAGCACCTCCTTTCTTAGGACCCCACCTAGACTGTCTTCATCCGCCACCTGGTCCCTAGCACCTATTATAGCCCGCGCTCCGCGAATGTGAAACTACGCTTCGGGCGTGTCTTTAGGACGAAGGCGCACATGAGGTGCATGCAGCGGTGGGCGGAGCTTCCGGGAGGTGCGCTCGTCGGCGAGCGCCAGCGGACCTTGCAGTGGGATGCCGGGGATTCGTCGGCTGTCACCCTGAGGCTTCCTAGGCCGAAGGGTCTGGGGAGGGGCACCCCGCCCCAGATGCTTCGCGGTGCCCCAGCATGACATACTAAGGCTGTACCATCACGTAAGGCTATTCACGGGACATTGGTCTAACGCTTGGAGTACTGCTCGGCCTTTCGGGCTCTCCTAAGACCGTACTTCTTGCTTTCTTTCTCCCTGGGGTCACGGGTGAGCAGGCCCGCCCTCTTGAGCTGGGTCCTCAGATTGGGGTCGGCCACGATCAGCGCCCGGGCGATGCCGTGTCTCAGCGCGCCGGCCTGGCCCACGATTCCCCCGCCGCTGGCCTTTGCCACGACTCGGAACTGGCCGCCGGTCTCGGTCACCCTGAAGGGCTCGGTTATGAACTCTTGCCAGGCAGGCCAGCCGAACATCTCTTCCATCGGCTTGCCGTTGACGACAATCGGCCCTCGCTCCATATACAGCCTCACCCTGGCCACAGAGGTCTTGCGTCGGCCGGTGCCGTAGTAGTAGTGTGTCGCGTTCAACTAGGACTCCTTGCTCTCTGCGGTGTCCGGCGAGGCGGCTTTCTCCGCCCCTGCTCGGGATTTGACCTGGGCCTGGTGGGGGTGCTCGGACCCAGCGTACAGCTTCAGCCGGGAGAGCATGCGACGCCCCAACCTGTTCTTCGGCAGCATCCCCTTCACCGCCTGCCTGAGGACCCGGGTCGGCGTCTTCTCCAACACGACCGACAGGGTCTGGCTCTTAAGACCTCCGGGGTAGCCGCTGTGGCGATAGTAGGTCTTCTGGTCCAGCTTGTTGCCGGTTACCCGCACCTTTTCCGCGTTGACGACGATTACGTAGTCGCCCGAGTTCAGGTACGGGACGTAGGTCGGTTTGTGCTTACCCATGAGAAGCACGGCGACTTCGGACGAAAGCCTGCCCAGCGTCTTGTCGTCGGCGTCGACGACGTGCCAGGCCGGCTCGCTTTTGCGTTCTTTGCCGTCAGGTGCCATCTTGACCATCATCCTCAGGTGGAAAATTCCGGTAGGTCACCCTCATCAGGCAGAGGCCGTGGGCTGGCAGCGAATGGGCCACCGCCGCTCCGGGGTCTCGCTCGACGATCGCCCTGAGCCTCCGTCGACTCAAGGCTCCCCGTCCCACCTCGACCAGGGCCCCGGCCATTCGGCGTACCTGGTGAGGCAGAAATGCGCTACCCTCTACCTCGAATTCGACGACCCTCGCTTTCGTGCTAACCCTCGTCCTATAGACCGCCCTTACGGTGCTGCTCCCCGCACCTGCGGGAACTCCAGCGAAGCCCGCGAAGTCGTGGCTGCCCACGAACTCCGCCGCCGCGTCTCGCATTCTCCGCGCGCTCAGCACCTGCCCGATATAGTACGCGGTCCTTCTGCTCAACGGCGACCGGGTGGCGCCGCAGTCGATTGTATACCTGTAGACCCGGCTCAGGGCCATCCTTCGCGGGTCGAAGTCGTCGCCGGTCCGGTACGCCGCCTTCACGGCAATGTCGTCGGGCAGATGGTGGTTGAGCCCCCTGACGAAGGTCTCCGGGGGGTGTGCCGCGGTGGTATCGAAAGCCACCACTTGGCCTCTGGCGTGGACTCCAGCGTCCGTGCGGCCGGCCCCAGACACCCGCGACCTATCGCCCGTCAACCTCGCTACTGCGGTCTCCAACTCCTCCTGTATCGACGCGTCGTTCGCCTGGTACTGAAAGCCGTGATAGTTCGACCCCTCGTATTCGACGATCAGGGCCACTCTCATGTTTCGGCTGTCTAAAGGCGGCTCACGGCAGCAACTCGAGCACTGCCATCGGTGCGGCGTCGCCCTTTCGAGGCCCCGTCTTCACCAATCTGGTGTAGCCGCCCGGCCGCTCCGCGAACCTAGGCCCCAACTCGTCGAATAGCTTCTTCACCACCCCCTCGTCAGTAAGGAAGGCCGCCGCCTGGCGACGCTGGTGGAGCGTCCCCTTCTTACCCCGGCTGATGACCTTCTCCGCGAGGGGCTTTATCTCTCTGGCCTTGGCCTCGGTCGTCTGAATGGTCTCATGCCGAAGCAGATCGGTGACCGCGCCCCGCAGCATCGCCATACGGTGGGCTGTCGGACGAGATAGCTTCCTGCCGGCTATTCGGTGCCTCACGACTGCTCCCCCATGACCTCAACTGCCGGAGGTCCGGCCAGCGCCTCCACCCCATCCATCTCTTCGTCCGGCTCCGGGTCCCCGTCCGGCTGCTGCGGCTCCGGGTCGCCACTGGCTTCCGGCAACAGGTTCATCTCCCCCAGCCGGTCGTAGAGCTCGGTCAGGGATTTCTCGCCAAAGTTACGTATCTGCAGCAGATCGGACTTCTTCATCTCCAGGATCTGGCCCGCCTTGTCGATACTGGCCCGCTTCAGGCAGTTCAGCGTACGGGAGGAGAGTTCCAGCCGCTCTACGGGTATGTTGTATTCCTCGGGCGATATCGTTAGGGCGATGGGAGGCCCACCGGTGCCACCTTTGGAGGTCTTCTGGGTGTTGGCGAACAAGAAGAAATGCTCGACGAGGATGCCGGACGCCTGCCGCAGGGCCTCCACCGGGGCGATGGAGCCATCGGTCCAGATTTCGATCTCCAGTCGCTCGAAGTCGCTCCTTTGACCTACCCTGACTTCGTTGATGGTGTAGTTGACCTTCCTGACCGGCGTGTACAGCGCGTCGACCGGCAAAACGCCGATGGGCAGCCCGTCGCCGCGAGACGCCTCGGCGTAGCCGGTGCCCTGCTCGACGTTGAGCTCAACCGAGAGCCGCGCCTGGTCCGAGTCTAGGGTCGCCAGGTAGAGCTCCGGGTTGACGACCTCGAAGTCGGAAGAGGCCATGATGTCGCCGGCGGAGACCACTCCCTGGCCCGCAACCTCCAGGCGAAGTTTCCCGGGCCTGTCAACCTCGGACCGGAGCCTGATGCCCCTGATGTTGAGGAGGAACTCTGAGACCTCCTCCTTGACGTGCGGGATGGTCGCATATTCGTGGAGCACGTCCTCAATCTTCACCCAGGTGACGGCCGCGCCCGGCAGCGAGCCATAGAGGACCCGACGAAGCGGGTTCCCCAGAGTCATGCCGTACCCGGAGGGCAGCGGCTCCATCGCGAACCTTCCGTAGACGTCGTCGGTTTCCTCGACCGTGATCGCCGGACTCGGAATCTCCTTCTGCTCCTCGACGGCCTCGTCTACGGTGGAGAAGGTCTGAAAAGTTAGCATACTTTGGACAGCCCCCGTTCTGTCTGCGAGAGGGAAGTCACCCCCAACGCTATCTGGAATAGAATTCCACAATCAGCCGAGATTCGATGCCGGTGTCTATTTCAGACACGTCCGGCAAAGACACGATCTTGCCCGTTAGGTTCGCCACATCGAGGCTGAGCCACGTCGGCACCGGCCGCTTGGGAAGCCCCTCGGTGAGGACCTGGACGAACTCAGGGACGCTGTCCTCATCGGCGTTCTTCCACGTCACGCTGTCCTCCGGCTTCACCAGGTACGAAGGAATATCCAGCCGCTTCCCGTTGATGGCTATGTGTCCGTGCGTCACGAACTGCCTCGCTTGGCGACGGGAATCGCCGAACGAAAGCCGGTACACGACGTTGTCGAGCCGCCGCTCCAGGATCTGAAGCAGCATGTCGCCGGTGATCCCCGGCTGCTCCCTGGCGATCTCGAAGTACTTCCGGAACTGGCGCTCCAGGACACCGTAGGTGAACCTGGCCTTCTGCTTCTCACGCAGGTGGATCGCCCAGTCGGATGGACGTCTGCGGCGAGGCACCTGTTCGCCCGGCGGCCGCTTCCGGCGGTCCACTGCGCACCTGGGCGTGTAGCAGCGCTCACCCTTCAGGAATAGCTTCTCACCTATGCGTCGGCATTGTCGGCAAACTGGGTCGATATATCGTGCCATACTTGTCCTGCTATTATACTCCGTACTTGTGCAGGGGCCAGCGCTCTCAGACGGCGAACATCCCCATCTCGCGAGCCAAGGCCCCAACGTTGTACTGCTCTTTCCTCACCCTCAGGTCGTAGTAGAGGAGCGTCCCGGATATGAATATCACGAGAGGCACCCCGGTCGCCACCGCCACGTTGTTCAGGAACCGAACGCCCGCCGCCGCGAAGTGGCCGGGCCCCAGGGGGATGGAGACCGCCAGGAACGGCACGGTTATCATTATCGAAAGGCCGAAGGCGACCAGAACCACTATCGACCAGACTCCAAGCACTCTGCGCCAGCTTCCCTTAACGAGGGTGAAGCTGCGTCCCAGGGCGCCCAGGGCTTCGTGGCCCTCCACGATCATGACCTGGATGGCCATCGACCAGTACAAGAACATGGCCGTTAGCGGCACCAACAACAGGATCACGTACGCCGCCACCCCTGAGACTCCTACCGCCCACAGCATTGCCGGCACCAACAGCACCATGGTCGCCGCGATCAGCGCGACCAGGGCGAGGGACCGGGCCCGCCAAAAAGCCCTTGTGTAGCAGCCCCTGACGTCGACATTGCCCGTCAGATAGTGCTGTCCCACCGCGGATATGGCGGCGGCCCCCACGATTACGAAGGCCAGGACCCATATCAGGCCGATGGCGATGGCCGTTCCCAGATGGCTGCCCCATATCTCCAGTACTCCCGCGGATAGCAGCGTTGCCGGCGCCTGGACCAGCGCGGCTATCCAAACGAGACGCCTTAGGTGCCTTCCGTAGATGGCAAAGGTCTCGTCCAGCAGTGCCCCCAGGCTACGGGTCGGCAGCGGTTCCGTTCGGTGCTCCAAGCTGTGCTCCCGATGCGACAACGTCCTAGGTCCGCCTGCGCTTCCGCGGCCTGCAACCGTTGTGCGGAGCGGGAGTGACGTCGCGGATGCTGGTGACGAACAGCCCGGTCGACACCAGCGTGCGGATCGCGGCCTCTCTGCCGGGCCCCGGACCGCGGACGAAGACATCCACTTGACGAAGACCGTGCTCCATGCCCTTCCGGGCCGCGTTCTCCGCCGCCCTCTGGGCGGCGAAAGCCGTGGACTTCCGCGACCCGGCGAACCCCACGGTTCCCGCGCTGCCCCACGCGATCACACTGCCCTGTGCGTCGGTAAGCGTGATCAGCGTGTTGTTGAACGTCGATTGGATATAGGCCCGCCCGACGGGGACGGATTTCCGCACGCTGCGGCGCGCTCTTGGCCTTCTCGGCATGGGTCGACTCTCCTTCTGCATACAGCGGCCCCTGGCAGATTACTCCGGGGCCTCGGGCCCGATCGGGCCTGGCTACTTCTTCGAGATGGTGTGACGCCGCCCGGCTACCGTCATCCTCCGGCCCCTCTTTGACCTGGCGTTGGTGCGCGTGCGCTGGCCCCGGACCGGGAGGCCGCGACGGTGACGCAGTCCTCGATAGCATCCGATGTCTATCAGGCGCCTGATGTTCATGTTCGTCTGGCGTCGTAGGTCGCCCTCGACCCGCTTCTCGCGGTCGATGATCTCTCTGATCCGGCCCAACTCCGACTCCGTCAGGTCTCTGACCCTCGGGTTTCCATCAACGCCGGCCCTCTCGACGACCTCATGCGACTGAGTGATACCTATCCCGTAGATGTGGCGCAATGAAATCTCGACCCGCTTGTTGTCGGGGATGTTTACCCCCGCGACGATAGCCATCCTGTTCCCCCTCTAGCAGGCGCCTGCTAGCCCTGCCGCTGCTTATGTCTGAGATTTTCGCAGATCACGAGCACTCGACCGTGGCGCCGGACAACCCGGCACTTGGCGCACCTTTTTCTCACAGAGGCCGAGACCTTCATCGTCTCTCTCCTTGCAGCCCGAATGGCTCCGGGACGAACGCACCGATGGCCTTTCCGGGGCCGATCCGAGGCGCCCTACCTAAAGCGATAGGTGATCCTGCCCCGGCCAAGGTCGTAAGGCGAAAGCTCCACCAGCACCCTGTCCCCGGGCAAGACACGAATGTAGTTCTTGCGTATCTTGCCCGACACGTAGGCCAGTACCTTGTGGCCGTTAGCCAGCTCTATTCGGAAGGTGGCGTCCCGTAGTGACTCCATCACCTTCCCCTCTACCTCTATACTCTCTTTTTTCGGCATCCTAAACCTTCGGCGCGGCTATTCAGGCGCGCTGAATACCTCGACGCCTTCATCCGTTATGCCAACCGTGTCTTCGAAATGGGCGGACAGGCTACCGTCGGCCGTGACCACGGTCCAGCCGTCGTCCAGCCGCCGTGTGTCCCAGTCACCGATGTTCAGCATCGGCTCGATTGCCAGGGCCATGCCGGTCCGGAGGCGCGGCCCGCGTCCCGGATCGCCGGTGTTGGGCACCTGTGGGTCCTCATGCAGCGACCGTCCTATCCCGTGTCCCACGTACTGGCGGACCACCCCGTATCCAAGACCCTCGGCATAGCTCTGCACGGCAGCCGAGATGTCCCCCACGCGGGCGCCCTCCCTTACTTGGGCGATACCCCTTCTCAGCGACTCCCTGGTAGCGTCGATCAGCCGCTGGGCCTCCTCCGATATCTCTCCCACGCCCACGGTGAAGGCACTGTCGCTGTGAAAGCCGCCCACTATCGCTCCAACGTCCAGGCTCAGTATATCCCCCTCCACGGCTACCCGCTCCGAGGGGATTCCGTGGACTATCTCGTTGTTGAGGGACGTGCAAATGGTCGCGGGGAATCCGTACAGCCCCTTGAACGAGGGGATGGCGCCTAGCCTCCCGATCTCCTGTTCCGCGACTGCGTCCAGCTCGGCCGTGGTCACGCCCGGCCGGATGGCCTCCTTCAGCTTGGCCTTGGCGCGCGCCACCACCTCACCGGCATCGCGCATGCACGCCATTTCCTTGGCGGACTTTATCGTGATGCCTGTCGGTCCCCCGACGAACAGAGCGTTTCTGCGACTGATGGCCCCTCTCCTGAATCCTCGGCTCCGCCCGCGCCGACCTGGCGCCACGAACGTACATCATAGCACAGGCGGCTGTTGCTTTTCACCGACGCGGTGTGAGCGCAGCGCCTTTAGCAGGGCTCCCGTGACCTCTTCGATCGGCCTTTCGCCGTCCACCTCACTCAGTATCCCGGCCTTGCGGTAGTGCCCCACCAGCGGCTCGGTCTCCTCCAGGTAGACCTGTATCCTTGTCTCCACCGCCTCAGGCTTGTCGTCTTCTCGCTGGTACAACTCTCCGCCGCACCGGTCGCACTTACGCGGCTCCGCGGGCGGAGAAGAGGCCATGTTGTACGGCGTCTGGCATGTCCCGCAGATCAGCCTGTCCCCCAGCCGTCGGACCAGCTCGCCGTGGGACACTCCGATGTACAGCGCTCTGTCGATACCCCCCCGGTCGGCCATCGCCCTCTCCAAGGCCTCGGCCTGGGCCAGGGTGCGCGGAAAGCCGTCCAGCAAGAAGCCGCTGACGTCCCGGTGGGCCTCCACCCACTCCATAACCATGCCTATCGTCACGTCGTCCGGGACAAGGACGCCGCGCTCCATGTACGAGCGGGCCAGACGCCCCAACTCCGTGTCCCTTTGCTGATGGTCCCGGAACAGGTCTCCCGACGCCACCCTTGGTATGTCCAGATCCTCGGCCACCCTGGCCGCCTGCGTCCCTTTACCCGCCCCGGGCGGGCCCAGCAGGATTACCTTCAAGGCTGCTGGCTCGCGCCCATCGGGCCGGCGAAAGACACGATGCTTTGGACGTGCTGGATCATGTCTTGCGAACCGCTATTCGATACCTAGCGGATGAACCCTTCGTAGTTACGCATGAGTAGCTGTGCCTCGAGCTGGCGCATGGTATCCAGCGCCACGCCCACCATGATGAGAAGGCTGAAGCTACTTAGCGTGAGGGTGCGCACGTCGGTAACCTGGGTTATGAAAAACGGCAGAACGGCCACCGTCCCTAGGAACAGGGCGCCGCCCCAGGTAATGCGGGCGATCACCTTGGTCAGGTACTCCTGCGTCGGGCGGCCGGGACGAATACCCGGGATGAACCCCCCGTTCCGCTGAAGGTTCTCCGCCAGATTCTGTTGCTGAAAAATGATCATCGTGTAAAAGAACGTGAAGACGACCACCAACAGGAACATGGCCCCCCAGTAGGGTAACCTCCCTGGGTCCAGCATATCGGACAAGAACTGCGCGATCTTAACGAAGAAGCTGGTGCTGCTGGGGTCCCTGAAGTAGCTGAATATTGTGGCCGGTAGGATAATGACCGACGACGCGAAGATCAGCGGGATCATGCCCGCCGAGTTGACTCGCAGAGGCAGGAAGGTCGCCCCGCTCTCTCGCCGCATCTGCCCCCCTCGGAACACGCTTCTTCCGTACTGCACCGGCACCCTGCGCTGGGCCTCCGTGAACAGCACGATGACAAAAATGATGCCGAAGCCGAAGAGGGCCAGCAGAAGCAGGCCGGCTCGGGCGTCCGGATCGAGCGTGCCCTGTCCAATCATCGATGGGAACCCGGCCACGATGCCGCCGAATATGATCAGCGATATCCCATTGCCCAGACCCCGCTCCGTTATCAGCTCACCAACCCACACCAGGAACATCGTGCCGGCCACCATCGACAGCACGATGGCCAGCGTCTGCAGGTTCAGGCCGAACAAGTCCGGAGGGAACACGCCCGACTGGCGCAGCAATGTGAGCTGCCCCCAGGCCTGGAACAGGGCTATGGGAACCGTGATCCAGTGGGTGATCTGATTGATCTTCTGCCGGCCGTACTCGCCCTCCTGAGAGAGTGCCTTTAGCTGCGGCACAACCGGCGTCAGGATCTGCATGACGATAGAGGATGTGATGTATGGGTAGACGCCTAGTGCGGCGATACTCATGTTGGAGAGGGCCCCGCCGCTGAAAAGGTCAAGGAACCCCAGCAGCGCCTGCTGCTGGAACGCCGCATCCAGGTAGTCGATGTCTACCCCTGGCACGGGCACGTGGGCGACGAACCGAAACACCACCAGCATGGCGAGCGTAAACAGGATCTTGGCCCGCAGGTCGGGGACCCGCATGGCGTCGATCATGGACTGGATCAGCTGCGGCCGGGATACCTCCGGCCTGGCCGCCCGAGACTGGCGCACTATACGATTTCCCTCACGCTGCCGCCCGCGGCTTCGATCTTTCGCCGGGCCTCCGCACTGAACTTATGGCCCTCGATGACCAACGGCCGGTCCAACTCTCCCCGCCCCAACACCTTCACCGGCGTCTTAGTGTTGCGGATGACGCCCGTCTCTACCATCAGGCCTAGCGTCACCTCGGTCTCCGGCTGGAAGCGGGCGAGCCGGTCTAGATTCACCACGTTGTACTCCTTGCGGAAGATATTGGTGAACCCAGGCATTTTCGGCAGCGCCTTGACCAGGGGATTTTGACCGCCCTCGAACCCGGGCCGTACCCCACCCCCACTCCTAGCCTTCTGGCCTTTCATGCCCTTGCCGGAATAGCTGCCGTTGCCGCTGCTGTCGCCGCGGCCGATCCGTTTCCGGTCCCGTTTGGCACCCCTTGGGGGGGCCAGCTTATGTGCTCTCATCGCTCTCCGTCCCGGTGTCCGTCGTCTTGTTCACCACCTCGACCAAGTGTCGCACCTTGTGCACCATGCCCAGGATAGAGCGGGTATCGTCGTGGTCGACGGTATGATTGAGCCTCTTAAGCCCGAGGCTCTCGATCGTGCCCCTCTGGTCCTGAGGGAACCCGATGGTGCTTCTCTTCCAGGTTACGCTGATCCTGCCCACGCCCTTATCCTTGCCTGCGTCGTCGAGGCTGGCGGGAGCTGCGTCTCACCGGCGAGGCTTCGGCAAGCTGCTTCCGATGCGCCATCTCCACCTCGGGGTCCCTGAGCATCGAAAGCCCCTTGTGCACGGCCTTGACCACGTTAACCGGGTTGGTGCTGCGCCTAATCTTGGTCAGAATGTCCTTCACACCCGCCAGCTCGACCACCGCCCTAACCGCGCCGCCGGCGATCACGCCGGTGCCTGGGGGCGCCGGCTTGAGCATCACCTCAGACGCGCCGTGCCTGCCGATAATCTCATGGGGGATGGTACCCCCCTTCAGCGGGACCGTTATCAGGTTCTCACGGGCCTTCACCGCACCTTTCCTCACAGCATCGGGCACAGCATCGGCCTTGCCCATCCCGATGCCGACCTGCCCGTCGCTGTCGCCTACCACGACGACGGCGTTGAAACTGAGGTGGCGTCCACCTTTCACGACCTTGGCGACCCGGGAGATCCTTACCACCCTCTCCTGGGTGGAATCGTCTCCCCCACGCCTGTTGTCTTGACGATATACCATCAGAAAGTAAGGCCTCCCTCGCGCGCCGCCTCGGCTAGGGACCGGACCCGCCCATGATACTTGCACCCGCCGCGGTCGAAGACGACCTGGGTGATACCTTTTTCGGAAGCGCGTCGCGCCACGAGCGCCCCAACGAGGGAAGACACGTCACGCTTGGGCTTGCCGTCTCGCTGTCCGCGGACCTCCGCATCCAGGCTGGAAGCAGCCGCCACAGTGATCCCGACGCTGTCGTCTATCACCTGGGCGTATATGTGCCTGAAGCTCCGGAAGACGGCGAGCCTGGGCCGGGTCTCTACGCCCGCGACCCGGCGGCGAAGTCTCCGGTGACGAGCATCTTTTCGTGCTTTGCTGCCCAACTTCGGCATCTTTAGACTGTTCTCCTGGCGCTCTTGCCCGGCTTGAGTCGCACCTGCTCCCCTAAATATCGGATGCCCTTCCCGGTGTAGGCGTTCGGGGGACGCACGGACCTGATCTGGGCCGCGAGGTGTCCCACGGCCTGCTTGTCGGAGCCGCGGACGTGTATCCGGTTGTTCCCCTCTACCTCTATCGTGGTTCCTGCACCGGGCATCACGTCGACGGTGTGGCTGAACATGACGCTGAGGGTCAGCCCAGCGCCCTTCGCCTGTACCCTGTATCCGACACCCACCAGCTCCAGGGATTTTGCGAAGCCATCTGTCACTCCGGTCACCATGTTCGCCACCAGGGTCCGGGTCAGTCCGTGCAGGGAGCGGTGCATCCGCTCGTCCGACGGCCTCTCCACCAGCAGGATACCGTCCTCCTGGCGGATGCTCATGTCCCGGTGGTGCGACAGGGCCAGGGTCCCCTTGGGCCCCTTGACCGTCACGTCGCCGTCGCCGATCTCAACGCTTACGCCCGACGGCACGGGGATAGGTTGGCTGCCTACTCTGGACATCTTTCGCTCCTCACCACACGTAGCACAGGAGTTCCCCTCCTGTGCCCTGACGCCACGCCTGTTTCCCCGTCATCACGCCATCGGACGTGGACAGGATCGAGACGCCCAGGCCGCTGTAATACCTGGGGATCTCGCCTTTGCCGACGTACACCCGCAGACCCGGCCGGCTGACTCGCTTGAGCCCGGTGATCGCGGGATCGCCGTTCTCTCGGTAGTGCAAGTATACCCTGATCTCGTTCTGAGGGGACCCAGTGTCGACTACCTCGTAGTCCTGCACGAACCCCTCATCCTTGAGAATCTTCGCCAGGGCGGTTTTCATGCTGGACGCGGGGATAGGCACCGAGTCGTGGCGGGCCATGATCGCGTTTCGGATGCGGGTCAACATGTCCGCAATGGGGTCTGTTACTGCCATTCTAGCTCCCTGCCCTGTCCCTATACGTTCGTCCTGAGCCAGTCCAAGCCCGGCACTTCGGCGGGCTCTGAGCTTGCCGAAGTGGGTATTTCCCGTGCGTCAATAGTCGAGAGTCCCTGCCCGGCTACCAACTGGCCTTGCGTATGCCCGGAAGCATGCCCACGAGCGCCATCTCCCTGAAGCATATTCGGCACAGTCCGAAATGCCGTATGTAGGCCCTGGGCCTCCCGCACTTGTTACAACGGTTGTGGACCCTCACGGCGAACCGCTGCGGTTTCTTCCAACGGGCTATCTTTGATACCTTGGCCAAGGCTACGTCACGCTCCTCGTATCAGAGTTGATCCACGTCCGTCGGCCCTATGCTGCCACGGCCTCGGACTCCGGCTTTGCGAATGGCACTCCCAGCAGCTCGAGCAGCCTGAGCCCCTCGCGGTCCGTCGTCGCGGTTGTGGTGATTACGACCTGCAAGCCACGTAGTCGGTCGATGGAATTGTAGTCGATCTCGGGAAAGATGACCTGCTCCCTGATGCCCAGCGAGTAGTTGCCCCGACCGTCAAATGCCTCCCTGGAGATCCCTCGGAAGTCTCTTATCCTGGGTAGGGACGAGCTGACCAGCCGGTCGAAGAACTCGAACATCCTCTGGCGGCGAAGGGTGACGCTCAACCCTACTGGCATACCCTCCCTCAGCTTGAACCCGGCTATCGACTTTCGCGCCCTGGTGGTGACCGGCCGTTGGCCGGATATGAGGGCGATATCGCCCGCTGCGTTCTCGATCGCCTTCGAGTTCTGCGCTGCCTCGGCCCCGATGCCGATGTTCAGGACGATCTTGCCCAACCTGGGCACCTGCATTGGACTGGTATACCCAAACTCCTTGACCAGGGCCGGAGCGATCTCCTCGCGAAACCGCGCCAGCACGCGGGGCAAGGGCCTCGGCACCGCCTCGACGGGCCTCTCCGCCTGCTTCTTACGACTCTTGGCAGGTGACTTCGCGGCGCTTCGGGTCGAGCCCGGCACCTTGGCGGACGCGGCGCCGGGGGGCTTCCCCTCGACGGCGGAAGCCTTGGCCGCGGGTTTGGCGCGCCGGGGCGTCGCCTTGCGTCCCACGGACTCGTCGGTCTGAGCGGCCTCCTGGTCCTTGTCTTCTTGCGTCGTCATTCGATCACTTCCCGGCACCCTTCGTTGGTGCAGATCCTGGCTTTCGTGCCGTCAGCCAGCCTGGTAGCCCCGACACGCGTGGGCTTGTTACAGTGAGTACAGACAAACATAACATTCGCCGCGGGGATTGGTAGCTCTTTCTGGATTATCCCCGCCTGCCTGATGGTCCCCGTCGGCTTGGTGTGGCGGAACACAACGTTGACGCCCTCTACCAGCACCTTGCCCGACTTAGGGTTTACTTGCTGTATCCGCGCCTGCTTTCCGCGGTCGCGTCCCTTGATGACCAGGACATTGTCGTCAGCTCTCAGCTTCATCTCAGATCACCTCTGGGGCCAGCGAGACGATCCGCATGAAGTTCTTCTCGCGGAGCTCGCGGGCCACCGGGCCGAAAATACGCGTGCCCCTGGGCATCCGGTCTTCGTTGATTAGCACGGCGGCGTTCTCGTCGAAGCGGATGTGGGAGCCATCTGGCCTGCGTTGGGCCTTCTTCGTACGAACGACTACCGCCCGGACGACTTCTCCCTTCTTGACCGCTGCAGCCGGCGCAGCCTCCTTCACCGACGCCACCACGACGTCGCCAAGCCAGGCGTATCGCCGCCCACTGCCGCCGGGGATGCCGATGCAACTGATGATCTTGGCCCCTGAGTTGTCAGCCACCTTAAGACGAGTGTATTTCTGGATCAACGCCCCTCCTCCTCATTGTCAGCCGTCGCCTGCCCAGCGCCTTGCTCCCCTTCCTCGGAGGGCTCGGCCACCTCAGGCTCCGCCTCGGCTGCCGGCTCTTCCTCGGCCACCACCGGCTCCGCCTCGGGCTCGGCTTCCGGCTCTGCCTCGGCCATCTCAGGCTCCGCCTCGGCTTCGGGCTCGGCCACCTCGACGACGGCCTCGACAACAGAAGGCACCTCG
>Ga0315304_1000015_pt1 | contig 13386 bp, 10 predicted proteins | sample CBN3_1000m_313_M_FD_204536 | JGI IMG/M metagenome (GOLD analysis project Ga0315304, IMG submission 204536) | Metatranscriptome of marine microbial communities from Western Arctic Ocean, Canada - CBN3_1000m_313 (Metagenome Metatranscriptome) | ecosystem: Environmental > Aquatic > Marine > Oceanic...
ACGCCCCATGCCCGCCGACGGTCTGCCCATAGTCGGCCCGGTCCACGGAGTCCAGGGAGCCTACGTAGCTACCATGCACAGTGGCGTTTCCCTAGCCGCGATCGTAGGCCAGACAGTGGCCGAAGAAATCACCTCCGGGAGCGCATCTCATGTCCTGGAGCATTACCGTCCAGGAAGGAATTTCGGTGAATCCTACACTCCTTAGTGAGCAAAGCTAAATGGACATACTGTTTCTTGACATGGTAGACAGGCACAAGTAGCATTGTATCCAATCAAATCACTGGGTAGAATAGCCTGTATTCCGCTTCGCTATGGGCATAAGCGTGGTGATGTTGGAAAATTCCTGATCGCCTACTACGGACCGGCAAGAACCGGTCTCTCATTCTTAACACAACGTGCAGCGGCACGTTAACCCTGGGATAAGACATAGGAGGAAAGAGGATGCCAGGTCAAGACGACATCGCATTGATGGGCCACTTGATACGCCGCGCTGGCTTCGGGGCTCCACAGGAGGAGATCGAAACCCGGGCAGCCAAGGGATACGACGCTACTGTCGAGGAACTGCTGCACCCCGAAGAGCAAGCCGCGATGGACGAAAATGTCTTTTACCGGTATTACCCAGGCTACGAAGGTGCTTTGGGACCGCCCATCAACCAGGCCGATTGGGTGTACCGAATGATTAACACGAAACGCCCTCTGGAAGAAAAGATGGCGCTGTTCTGGCACCAGTTGTTCGCTACGGGTAACTCCAAAGTGGACAATCCTCCCGAGTTGACGCGCCAGATTAAGATGTTCCGCGAGTACGGCCTCGGTAGCTTCAAAGAACTGTTGGTTGAGTTGGCCAAGAATCCGGCGATGATTTACTGGCTGGACAATAACGGCAATCATGACGGCGCCATCAACGAGAACTGGGGCCGCGAGTTGATGGAGTTGTTCTCCCTTGGCGTGGGCAACTACTCCGAGGATGACATCAAAGAGGCGTCGCGGGCATTCACCGGTTGGACAATAGAGCCCAAGATACCGCGTAACCCCCTGGGCCGCTTCTACTGGAACTTCGAGTACAAACCCGAAGACCACGACGACGGCGAGAAGACGTTCCTTGGACACACCGGAAACCTCAATGGCGAGGATGTCATCGAGATTCTTGCCGACCAAGAGGCGACTCCTCGCTTCCTTGCGCGTCACCTTTACAATTTCTTCGTCGCCGACGAAGCCCAAGTCCCAGCTTGGAACATCACGCCACCTAGAGACCCGGAAGCTATCGAAGCGCTAGTTAACGCCTACAACGAGTCGGGCGGCGACATCCGTTCGATGCTGCGGGTACTGTTCAAGTCCGACTTCTTCAAGAGCGCTCGCTTCGAGCACGTGAAGAGTCCCGCCGAGCTGGTTGTGAGCACCGTCCGCATGGCTGGCAACTACAACGCACCCAGGCCTGGACTCACCGCCCTGGCGATGGAGTGCAATTGGCAGGGTCAGGAGCTTCTGAATCCCCCCAGCGTTGAAAGTTGGCACACCGGTTCCGAATGGATCGATGGCGGTGCGCTGGTGCGAAGGGTCAACTTCGCCGCAGGCCTCTTAGGAGACACCTCTCTGCCTGGCATTCGGTCGGTCGTTGGACGGATCGAATCCAAGGGTACCTTGGCTCCGATCGATTTCGTGTCCGTATGCCTGGATGCCCTCGGACCCTTGGAAGTAAGCGAGTCGACCCATAGTGAGCTTTTGGCTCAAGCCCAAGAGGGCGGCAACCTGAGTTGGAGCACTGAAGAAGAACGATCCACTTCCGAAAAACGGGTGGGCATCATGCTGGCGCTGATTGCCGCCTCCAGAGACTATCAGTTCGCGTAGCCGCCAACCGGCCGCTACAACCCAAAACGTCAGGAGGGCTTGAAGATGGCTTCTACCAAGAAGGACCCGGTGGTTGTGGTTCTGCAACTCACCGGAGCCAACGATATTCTAAACACGATAATCCCCTACAACACCGGAGAATACTGGGACAACCGGCCCAATGTGAACATTCCCCAGGACAAGGTGCTGCCGATCGACGACAAGTTGGCTTTTAACCCCAACATGGCTCCGCTGAAGAAGCTGTACGACGATGGCAAGATGGCCATCATCCACGGTATCGGGTTCGAGAACTCCCCCCGGTCCCATTTCCGCGCCATGGACATCTGGCACACCTGTGAGCCGGACATCGTGGGAACGGAAGGCTGGGTCGCCAAAGTATCCCGAGACCTGGATCCCACCGGTGAAAACGTATTGAAAACGATCAACTTCGGCCAGGGGCTACCCCGGGCTTTGGCGCTTCGCGGCGTCCCAATCACGTCCGTCTCCAACCTGGAGAACTACGGAGTGCTGTCCACCGTACCTGGCGTCAGTGCGGAACAGGACCGGATGCAGATCTTGGACCGGTTCGCCCGCATGTACGCCCCCGCCATCGGCACCGGCGCGACCATGGACTACTTGGGGCAAACAGGACGTGACGCCCTGAAAGGCGCCGACATTCTCAAGGTCGCTCCTGAGAAGTACACGTCCACTGTTGAATATGCTGAGACTCCCATCGCCAAGTACCTGAGGGACGTGGCGCGAGTATACCTGGCAGACCTGGGCACCCAGGTCTTCTACACCTCTCACGCTCCCTTCGACACCCACTTCAACCAATTGCCCATGCATCAGAAGCTGTGGACCGACGTGTCTAACGCCGTCAGCGACTTCTTCGACGATTTGAAGGAGCACGACGCTGGCGACAATCTAATCATGGTTATGTTCACCGAGTTCGGCCGCCGGGTGCATGACAACGGTACCGGCACGGACCACGGGGCTGCCGGGGGTGCCTTCGTAATCGGAAATAACGTCAAGGGCGGCATGTACGGGACCTACCCGTCCCTCAAGGCCGAAGACCTGAACCAGGGCGACCTGGACCCCAACTACGACTTCCGGGGCTTCTACTCCACCATAGTGGAGAAGTGGCTGGGCCTGGACCCGGTTCCCATAGTTGGCGGCAACTTCGAACAGATGTCATACATCTAGCCGATACGACCCCCTTCTAGCTCTCCCCCTTCGTAACGGGGAGAGGGCTAATAATCCCTTCCCCCTCGATGGGGGAAGGTTAGGATGGGGGTGATCCCCCTCACCTCAATCCTCTCCCACAAGGGGAGAGGAGGTACCCTAAGCCTACATTCAGCGTGATTTAGTAATCGACGGGAATCGATCGGATCGGCTGACAGGAGGAAGCAATGCTGACTACGGTCGCCGCAGGGCGGGTCTTCGACTACAACTACTGCATCGGCATGTACGCAATGAACGGGCAGGGGTTATGGACCCCTCAAGACTTTGCGTTGGGGTCAGGCGGCATCATCTACATAATCAACCGCGGTGTTGAAGAAGTAGGCCAGCGCATCTCCAGAGTAACCCTGGATCATGATTTCCTTGGGCAGTTCGGCGGTTTCGGCGCTGGAGATGGACAGTTCATCTGGCCCGTATCAATAGACTTGGACAAAGACGAAAACGTCTACGCAACCGACGAGCGGCTCAACCGGGTCTCGGTCTTCGATAAAGAAGGCAAGTTCTTGAGCAAGTGGGGCACTCCCGGCAGCGGCGACGGCGAGTTTAACGGACCGTCGGGCATGGCCTTCGACGCCGACGACAACCTCTACATAGTCGACAGCCAGAACCACCGGGTGCAGTTGTTCACCAAAGACGGCAAGTTCATCTCCGCGTTCGGAAGCCAGGGCAGCGGCCAAGGCGACCTAGACACCCCTTGGGGTATCTGCGTGGACGCTAAGGGCGACGTATACGTCGCCGATTGGGCCAACAACCGGGTGCAGAAATTCTCTCCTGACGGCAAGTTCCTGGTCCAATTCGGCAGCGCCGACGCCAAATCCGGGGACCTGGATCACCCCTCGGGTATCGCTGTAGACTCGGAAGGCGACGTCTACGTCACCGACTGGAGCAACCACCGCGTCCAAGTGTATGGACCCGATGGCAAATTCGTAACTTCCCTGGTGGGCGACGCTCAAACACCGTCCCCATGGACCCAGACCTACATCGACGCCAACCCCGACATCATAAAGGCCCGGCGCCGGGCAAACATGGAACCGGAATGGCGCTTCCGCCGCCCGGTAGCCGTGAACGTCGACGCCAACGACCGCATCTTCGTGCTAGAGGCCGCACGTCACCGGCTGCAGATCTACAACAAGGTCAAGGATTACGAGGAACACTCGATTAATCTGTAGGCCGTTGGCTACAACCCGTTGGCGTAAAGGACCCTGAATGACCGTATGGGCAGGTTTGAAACCTGCCCATACATTGCGTTAAGAATCCACCCATCATGGACGTTTATTTTCGAGGCGACGGGGAGATTTTCTGCCGTGGATCCATCCCCGCCAGCACACTCCTAAGGCACGTGCACCGTTAGCTCACAGGTGATGCTGGCCCAGTCGTCCTCACCCTCTTGCCCATTGCAAAAATCATTGCCGTTCGCGCCGAAGAGGGGGTCATCCCCTTTTCCGCCGAAGAGCATGTCGTCGCCGTCGTCGCCGAACAGCGTGTCGTTCTGGTCACCACCCCGCAGCCAGTCGTTTCCTGGTCCGGCGAAAAGACCGTCTTTGCCCTTGCCGCCAATCAGGATATCGTCCCCCTCCCGGCTGAATATCCAGTCGTTGCCGTCACCGGCGTCTATATAGTCTTTGCCTTGGCCGCCAATCAAGAAGTCGTCGCCGTCCAAGCCGATAATATTCACCCCTACCGTGGAGGCGCTACAGTCGATCAGGTCGGGTCCCAAGGTTCCGACCACTCCCGTACCAAACTGCCTGGCATGTCCGGTGCAGAGGACTTGGGCATGGACGACATCTTCGCTTCCGGGAGACGCTAGGGCAGTCACCGCCGCCAGGATTGCCACAACAAGCATTTTTTTCATCGGTATCTTCTTCTCCATCGCCCAAGATGGACTCGGAACATGTCCCAGACTCAACACCGATAGTATAAAGAACCAGGAGCCGATTGGCGATTTTGCCGGTTTGCAATGGAGATATTGCCAGGCAAGGCCGAGTACCAATCATGGTAGAATTAAGCGCCATCCACCATCAGGAGATTGGCCTGGTCTACCCAGTTTCAGCAAGCGGACACCATGGAGGTTTCCAGTGCCCTACGTAGGCCAGCCCCTCAAGAGATTCGAGGACCATAGATTGATGACCGGCGGCGGCTCTTATCTGGACGACATGAACCTGCCCAACATGGTCTACTCCGTTTTTGTGCGCAGCACCTACGCCAACGCCATCATCAGGTCCATCGACGTGGCAGCCGCCCGCGATCTGCCAGGAGTGGCCGCAGTGATTACGGGACAAGACATAGCCGTGGCGGTGGACGACATACCCCATCGTGAAGTAGCGGAGATGGAAGGGGTCAAGATACCTGGGCATCCTGCCCTGGCCAGAGACAAAGTATGCTACGTCGGCCAACCGGTGGCCCTAGTCATCGCCGAAGACCTTTACACAGCGACTGATGCCCTGGACCTGATTCAGATCGACTACGAACCATTGCCGGTGGCAGAAGACCCCTTGCTGGCTGCCGAAACAGACGCTTTCGCTATCCATCCCGAATTGGGCGGCAATGTTGTCATGCGCGCCCACGAATCCCGAGGGAACCTGGAAAAGACCTTTGCGCAAGCCGACCGGATAGTCCGGGGAAGATACTCCTCTCCACGCCTCTCCGCCGCACCCATGGAAACGAGGGCCGTGCTGGCCCAATACCTCCCAGAGACCGACTCCTTGACCCTTTGGACCTCTACCCAGACTCCTCACCGGGTAAAGACCTACCTGGGACGCCTGCTCAAGAACACCCCGGCCAACATCCGGGTAATCGTTCCCGACGTGGGAGGCGGGTTCGGGCAGAAGGTAGAACTGTGGCCCGAAGAACTGGCCCTGGGCCACGCTGCCATGGAGCTGCAACGTCCCATCAAGTGGGTAGAAGAACGGTGGGAGAACCTGCTGGCCTACCATGCCAGGGGATTCAGCGGCGAAGTTGAGGCCGCCGTGAAGGACGATGGCACCATCTTGGGCATGCGCATGAGGTTCGTAGCCGATATGGGGGCCTACTTCCTGATAATGAGCCCCGGTCCGCCGATCAACGCCGTGCACCGGTCGGCCGGTCCCTATGCCATACCGGTCATGGATGTGGAATGCGCGGCTGTTCTCACCAACAAGCCGCCCACCGGACCGTACCGGGGCGCGGGTGGTCCTGAAGGCGCCTATTTCATGGAGCGGTCCGTAGACCAGATCGCCAAGGAACTGGGCATCGACCCGGCTGAAGTGCGGCGGCGCAACTTCATCAAACCCGAAGATTTCCCCTACGCAACCGCCACTGGGCTTGTATACGATTCGGGGGATTTCCAGCCTGCGTTGGACAAGGCGCTCGAGTTGGCTGACTATGCCGAATATCGCAAGACCCAATCCGACAACGGGACCGAGGGCCCGTTGATCGGCGTCGGTATCGCCACGGTGGTTAAGGCATCGGGCGGCACTAACAACGAGATGAGGAGCAGCAACGCCATAGTTAAGGTGGAACCCACCGGACAGGTGAAGGTCTACACCGAGGTTTCTCCCCACGGTCAGGGCACTGAAACAACCTTCTCCCAGATCGTCGCCGATCAGATGGGCGTGGAGCTTGAAGACGTGCAGATCCTCCATGGCGATACCGACATGCTGGAGTCCGGTCAGGGAACTTTCGCCAGCAGGGGGCTGTCCGTGGGCGGCTCGGCCATGTATGTGGGCTTGCAAGCGGCCCGAAAGAAAATGTCCCTCATCGCATCCTACGTACTCGAATGCCCCGCCGAAAACATTGAATTCGAAGATGGGAAGGTCTTTAACCGGGAGGACCGGGAACGGGTGATGAGCTTCGCCGAAGTTGCCTCGGTGGCCCACCAACCGGACCGGCTGCCCGACGGCATCGAATTGGGTCTGGAATTCCCCGCTGACTTCTCGCTGCCAGCCAATCCCTTCGGCTTCGCCGTCCACGTCGCCGTAGTCGAGATCGACCGGGACAACGGCCACATGAAGGTTATCCACTACGCCGCCGTTCACGATTGCGGCCACGTCATCAACCCCAGACTGCTGGAAGGGCAGATCCACGGAGCCATCGCCCAGGGTCTGGGTCAGGCCTGCACGGAAGTGACAGCCTACGACGTGGAAGGGCAGCCACTGAACGCCAGCTTCATGGACTACGGCATGCCCATAGCGCAAACCATGCCGGAGATTCGCCTGGGTCTGACGGAAACCCCGTCGCCCACCAACCCCATGGGAGTGAAAGGCATCGGAGAGCTGCCCACAGTCGCAGCCCCGGTAGCGGTGGCCAACGCCGTCGTGGATGCCTTATCCCGGTCCGTCGCGCCGCCCATCGATACGCCCTTTACGCCGGAAAAAATATGGCGGGCGCTCCACGGATAGGTCGGTCTTTCAGCGCCAAGAGACAGGAGGTCAACATGCCTAGCTCAACCGCTCACGCAGACACCATCATCCGCAACGCGAACATCATCACCATCGACCCCAACCAGCCTCGGGCCCAGGCTTTGGCGATGCGCCACGGTAGGTTCATCGGAGTCGGCGCCAACGACGACATCGCCGGACTTCAAGGTCCAGGCACGAAAGTAATTGACCTAGGTGGCAGCACCGTCCTGCCCGGGTTCATCGACGCTCACATCCATGTACTGAGCAGCGGCATCCGCCACGTTATGGCCGCGGACTGCTCCCTCCCATCCATATCGGCCATCAAGGACACTATGCGCCAACAGATCGAGCTTACCAAACCCGGCGAGTGGGTACAGGGGTTCAAGTTCGACGATACCAAGACCGTGGAGAACCGTTTCCTCACCAGGCAGGACTTGGACGAGGTCAGCACCGATCTGCCCATCCTGGTGTCACACCGGGCCGGCCACGTCTACTACCTAAACAGCAAGGCGTTGGAAACCGCCGGTTTCACTCGGGACACGCCGGACCCGGAGGGAGGCCGCTTCGGTCGTGACCCGTCGTCGGGCGAGCTAGACGGTGTGGTTTACGAAAGGGCCATCGAGCCGGTGCGCTACAACCACCTCCCGGCCGTAACGCCCGAAGACCGCCGCCGGGGCCTGCAACGCATCTGCCAGATGTTGACGCCGGTAGGGCTGACCAGCGTTCACGACGCCAGAGTGACCAACGACGAGTTGATGACCTACCAAGAGGGACGGGACAACGGAAACTTGACGTTGCGGGCTTATATATTGATGGCCCATGACCACTTCCCGGCTTTGAGAGACGCAGGGATGAAGACCGGCTTCGGCGACGACCGGCTGCGGTTGGGCGGCATCAAGATGGTGGCCGACGGGGCCATCGCCTCCCGCACCGCCTACATGTCCGAGCCTTACGAAGGTTCCCCCTGCGACCACGGCATCCTAGCTATGCCGGCGGATGAGATCGAACGGCAGGTTATGGAGATTCACAAAGCCGGGTTCCAGGTCTGCATCCACGCCAACGGAGACCTGACCATCGACATGGTCTTGTCAGCCTACGAGAAAGCCCAAGCGGCCTTCCCCAGACCGGACCCCAGACACCGGGTCGAGCACTGCACCCTGGTCAACCCCGATCTGCTCAACCGCATGAAGGCGCTGGGCGCTGTCGCGACCCCATTCTGCACTTATGTCTACTACCACGGCGAGAAGATGGCTTTCTACGGCGAGGAGCGGCTGACGCGCATGTTTGCCCAGCGCTCGTTCCTGGACCACGGCGTGGTGGCTACCGGCGCCACCGACTACCCACCTGGCCCCTTTGAACCCCTTCTAGGCATCCAGAGTTGCGTCACCCGGATCGACAGCACCGGCAAGATCTGGGGCGCCAACCAGCGGGTGACCGTGGAAGAGGCGCTGAAGATTTACACCATCAACGGAGCCTACGCCTCGTTCGAAGAGCACACCAAAGGCTCCATCGAACCAGGCAAGCTGGCCGACCTGGTGGTGCTGGGAGCCGACCCGACCCAAGTAGACCCGCAAACCATCAAAGATATTACGGTAGAGATGACCATCGTGGGCGGGAAAACGGTTTACGAGGGGTGAGGAACATGTTTTCCAGAGAGTCTCCCGGTATTGGCAGTCGCTCTAGCTCCCTGGTATCCTAATTAACAAATAGGAGGTCATTTATGGCCCATACTCGGGACGAGATTGAGAGAGACGCCTTAAGCTTACCGACAGAAGACCGTGCCCACCTTGCCGTCCGTCTTCTCGACAGCCTAGAGGATACTCTAGAAAGCCCGGAGGAGATGGAAAAACTCTGGTTCGCCGAGGCAAACCGGCGCTTCCAAGAACTCCGAGAAGGGGTTGTGGAGGGTATCCCTGCCAGTGATGTTTTTTCGGAGTTGAGGAACCAGCACAATCGGTCGTGAATGAAGCAATCTTTCACCCGGAAGCTCGGGCTGAAGTAAGGGAATCAATAGAATTTTACAACTTTCGCCTCGATGGCCTTGGGCTGAGATTCCTAGAAGCCGTCGAGTCAACCGTATCACGAATATCCTACAATCCTGAAGCCGGTGCGCCACTGGCTGACGGCTTCCGAAGGTCAATCGTTTCAGGATTTCCCTTCAGCATCATTTACCACCCCTGGGAAGACTACATCTATCTCGTAGCTGTGGCTCACCACCACCGTCGTCCGGGATACTGGCAGAACCGCGAATTTTAGTTTCAGCGAGCTACCCATCTCGTACTACAATCATGTTGACACCGTCCTTCGGCACCCATTACTCTACCCCAGTAACGCCCCAAGGAGAGAGCCATGAACGTTCATGTATATACAAACCCTGGTTGATTCAGCTGCCGGACGTTGGAAGAATTTCTGTCGTCTAACGGTGTTCAGTATGAGCACCACAGCTTAGCCACCGATCAAGCAGCCGTGGAGTACCTGAGAGGCCGCAACATTAAGTCGGTGCCGGTGACCATCATCGACGAGGATGAGGTCATTATCGGCTACTACCCCAAAAAGCTGATTCCAGCGCTGAACCTGAACATCACGGTTGACCTATCCAGCAAGACCGATTGGCTGGCGGAAAAGTATGACATCGTGCTTAACGGCGCGATCCGGGCCACTCAACAGCTTACGGATAGCCAGCTTCAGCAAGAGGTGCCCTGGCGTCCATGGAGCGTGCGGGACTGCATCGTCCATATCATTTCTTTCCCCGAGCTTGCCTGGCTGAGCCATAAACAGGGAAGCATGACCCCTGACGATATGGCGGCCTCGAACGAAAGAATCAAGGACGTTGCCACTGTCGATACCATAAGCCAATACGGCCACCGGGTCATGGGCGACATCGACGCTTTCCTTAAGAGCGGCGACACCGCCGCCTTCGATCGGGTCGTGCCCGCACATTACGGTGGGGAAGTGACGGTTGTGGAGCTGCTGAACATCATCTTGAGTCACAGCACTCATCACCTAAAACAGATGTACTGGCACATGGAGGAGGGCCTGGAAATCGTCCCTCTGAACCCGGTTACCGAAGCGGACACCGAGGGTATCGTAACCCCCGAAGCCCTCATCTAGCCGAGTAAGGCAGTTCAACAATCGATTCTCGTATGGAGACGGGCGGAAGAAGAGCCGCCCGTTTCCCGTTGCAAATCTCATTCTGTCTGGGAGGAACAATAATGAAATATGACGTTGTTATTATCGGAGCAGGCTCGGCGGGGGCCATCCTGGCAACGAGATTAACCGAGGACCCCAACCGTTCGGTGCTGCTGCTGGAAGCAGGCAAAGACTACCCAATTTTCGACGACCTGCCCGACGAAGTGAAATACGGCTACGCCACCGAAGCGGACGTCATGACCAGCGACCACAACTGGCAGTTCACCGGCAAGGCCACGGAGACAGCAGGGCCGATGATGGTCCCCCGGGGCAAGGTCACCGGCGGCTCCAGCGCCATCAACGGTCAGGTCTTCTTGCGAGGGGTGCCCGAGGACTACGACTCCTGGGCTTCAGAGGGCAACGATCAGTGGAACTTTCAGAAGCTGATTCCCTATTTCAACAAAGTAGAGACGGACCCCGACTTTCCGGGCGACTTTCACGGCAGCGACGGCCCCATCATTATGCACCGCTTCAAGCGGGAAACCTGGCTGCCCGCTCAGACGGCATTCTACGAAGCCTGCATCGACGCCGGATATCAGGATTGCCAAGACCATAACAACCCCGATTCCACCGGAGTTGGACCCACTCCCCTGAACAATCCCGGCGGCATCCGCATCAGCACTGCCATGGGCTATCTGGACCAGTCGAGGCACCGGTTGAACCTGACTATCAGACCCGAGTGTCTGGTTCACCGTATCTTATTCGAAGGAAACCGGGCGACCGGGGTGGAACTGGAGAGCGGCGGCGAGACCTTTGTGGTCGAGGCCGATGAGATTATATTGAGCGCCGGAGCCATCGGTTCTCCCCAAATACTGATGCTCTCCGGAGTCGGTCCCGCTAACCACTTGGACAGCATCGGCATTCCCTTGGTGAAAGACGCTCCCGGTGTAGGACAGAACCTTCGGGACCACCCAGCCGTTTGGATCACCTGGCGCACCAAGGAAGGCTTCCCTCTGGACGGTTTAGCCCCTCGGATGCAGTTGACACTTCGTTACACCGCCGAAAACTCGGACCTGCGCAACGACATGAAGATTTCCATGCAGTCCTTCGCCACCGAGCCGGTAAACCAGGGTGGCGGCCGCATGGAGCCTTTGGGCATACGCATGACCAGCGGCATCTATCTGGCAGCAGGAGCTGGTGAGCTACGTCTTGAATCTGCCGACCCCGCAGTCCAGCCAGTGCTTGATTACAATTACCTGAAAGAGGAATCCGACGTTCACCGGTTGCGGGAGTCGGTACGTATCTGCGTCGAACTCGGCGAGCACGAGTCGTTCAAAGACATCATCCAAGAACGGATCTCCCCCACCGACGCCGAGCTAGAGTCCGACGAAGCGTTGGACGAATGGATACAGCGGGTGGTTACCACCTCCCAGCACATCTCTTGCACCTGCAAGATGGGCCCATCGTCAGACCCGATGGCGGTGGTGGACCAGTACGGCAAGGTACACGGTCTGGAGGGCCTCAGGGTAGTAGACGCATCCATCATGCCCGACTGCATCCGCGCCAACACCAACGTCACGACCCTGATGATTGGAGAGCGCGTCAGCGACTTCATCAAAGAAGGTAACTAAGCCCCGACTTCGCTGAAAGCCCCCCTTTCGTAAAGGGGGGTTGGGGGATTTCGGTCTGCTCACATCAAACCAAATGCGACTCCGAGGACCGACCTCCCATGTATCCCCTCCTTCGTAAGGAGGGGACTGACCTTCGGCCCCGATCCATTTCTCTAGAACCAGTTCGCCTTATCCACCACGTTCCGCAACTGCCTGCCCTCGTTGAACCTGACGCAGTTGTCTATAAACAGTTCGGTGCGGCGCTCCTGCAGGTAGGGGCCATCTCCCGCCACGTGGGGAGTGATTAACACTCCTGGCATGGACCAAAGGGGATGAGTGTCTGGCAATGGTTCTATCTCGAACACGTCCAAACCGGCGCCAGCAATCTCCCCAGTCCGAAGGGCGTCCACCAGATCGTCCAGCTCCACCGTCGCTCCCCGGCCGATGTTGATGAAGAACGCCGTATTCTTCATGGCCTTGAACTGGGCCGCAGCGAACATGCCCTGAGTTTCCGGGGTCTCAGGCACGGTCACAATCACGAAGTCAGCCCGTGGCAGCACCGACGCTAGGTCATCAGGCCGGACCAATTCGGCAACTCCCTTGGGCGCATGGTCAAGACGGGGGTCGACGCCTATCACCGTCATACCAAATTCGGCGCACAGCCGGGCCGTCTCGGCTCCTATCCCGCCCACGCCAACGATGACGGCGGTCGCTTGGGGGAGGTAGATCGTGTCGTAGCCTTGGCTCCAGTTGGACTCGAGTTGCTGAGGTATGTACACGTGAAGACCCCGGGCGAAAGCAAGCAGGAAGGACATTATGTGGGCGCTGATGTGGTCGTTGTAGATCTCTCTAGTGTTGGTTACCACCAAGTCACTATCGATCAAAGCCTGGTGGTAGTATCCAGCGTGAGGACCGGCCTGGGGACAGGCGATCCACTTCAGGTTTCCGGCCCGTTCCAGTAGTTCCGGTACGATGTCGCCGAAAGCGGCGTCGGCATCGCCGATGACTTCCATCGCCTCCCCAACGGTGGAGCACAGTTGAACATCAATGTCAGGGATAGCCTCTTTGAGCTTGTCAGGCCACTCTTCCTGATAGTTAGGTGGGCAGATCACTAGCTTGAACCCCATGCGCTTACCCCCATATCCTTGCGGTTTTCCGCGCCAGTGTAGGCGGTAACTGATAGGGGGTCAACGGGAGCAATGTTAGAA
>Ga0315304_1000016_pt1 | contig 13231 bp, 15 predicted proteins | sample CBN3_1000m_313_M_FD_204536 | JGI IMG/M metagenome (GOLD analysis project Ga0315304, IMG submission 204536) | Metatranscriptome of marine microbial communities from Western Arctic Ocean, Canada - CBN3_1000m_313 (Metagenome Metatranscriptome) | ecosystem: Environmental > Aquatic > Marine > Oceanic...
CTCTCGCCAGCCAGCGGTCCGGGCGGCGTAGAACGAAACGACTTGGGCGCCGCTCACCTGGCATTTTTCGTCGAAGACCTGGACCGGTTCTACGCCGAAACGTCTCAGAAGGGATTGAAGTACAACAACCCTCCGGCGGCAAATTACGACGGTGATGGCAACGTTTCTATGAAGGCCTGTTACGCCCAGGACCCAGATGGCAATTGGTTAGAGTTCGTGGAGATTTTCTGATGCTGCTGATGATCGACAACTACGACAGTTTTACCTATAACCTGTACCAGTATCTGTCCGAGCTGGGCGCGGATGTGGTGACGGTGCGCAACGACAAAACGACCCTGGAAGACATCGAAGCCATGTCGCCCCAGGGAATCATCATTTCGCCGGGCCCGTCGACTCCCCTGGAAGCGGGCATATCCAACGACGTAATACGGCATTTCGGACCCAACCTACCCGTCTTGGGCGTCTGCCTGGGCCATCAGTGCGTTGGCTACGTTTACGGGGCCAAAGTTGACCGGGCGGACGAGATACGCCACGGCAAGACATCCATGGTGGAACACAACGGCCAGGGAGTCCTGGCTGGTCTGCCCCAGCCCTTCCAGGCCATTCGTTATCACTCGTTGGTGGTTTACCAGGAAACCCTACCCGATTGCCTGGAGGTAACAGCCTGGACGGACCGGGGCATAATCATGGGCCTGCGCCACAAAGAATACCCAGTTGAAGGGGTCCAGTTCCACCCCGAATCCATCATGACACCGGATGGCAAGGCGCTTTTGCAGAATTTTTTGGACCGGGTGGAGAAGCATGGGTAGTAAGGCTAATTTGACTTGGGCCATGTTAAACTTTGGAGGATGGCTCCAAGTTCCCCAGGAGACAATGCCGCCGACGGTAAAAACGTTCTCATTATCACCGCAAAAAAACCGGTAACTCGGCTCTGTAATTGCTGTCGTCCCAATTCGAATTCTCTATTCATGCGATTAGAATGCTCGAAGAGAGGAACATTTCTCAGGAGTGGGTAATGCTCGCCCTGGAATCTCCGGACCGCACCGAAACAGGGTCCGACAATAACATTCATTACATCAAAAGATCCGATGAGTTCGGCCCACGTACCTTTCATGTGATAGTCAATCCACACGTCACACCCAACCGAGTTATTACGTTTTTCTTCGACCGCCGCTTGAGGATGTCACTATGAGACTCAGATTGGACAAAGAATGCGATGCGCTATATCTCCGGCTCGATGATTCCGAGATCCTGGAATCCGAAGAAGTGAAACCCGGCGTTATTTTGGACTTCAACTCCGAAGGGAAAGTAGTTGGTGTTGAGATTCTTGATCTGAGCGAACGGGTGCCTGCCGACCAACTCCGGATGCTTCAATTCGAAACTTAAAGCAACCGTAGGGCTAAGTCAGGTGACGCCCGCTTTTTAATGGAGCCCAATAGATGATTAGAGAGTCCATCGACACGGTGGTTTCCGGGCAGTCCCTTTCCATGGAAGACGCATCTTCGGTGATGCGTGAGATTATGGAAGGAGAGGCTACTCCCGCCCAGTTGGGCGCGTTTTTGACCGCCCTAGCACTGAAAGGGGAGACCACCCAGGAGATTGCCGGTATGGCCCGGGTGATGCGGGAGATGGCCCTGCAAGTGAAAGTCGACGGAGAGTTGATAGACACCGTCGGCACCGGGGGCGACGGCAAGAACACTTTCAACATCTCCACCGCCACTGCTTTTGTCGCAGCGGGAGCTGGTTTAAAGGTGGCCAAACACGGCAACCGGGCCGCCTCGGGTTCTTGCGGCAGCGCCGACGTTCTGGAAGCCTTAGGCGTCCAGATCGAGCTTTCACCAGAAGCTGTAGCGGCTTGCATCAACGAAGTCGGCGTCGGCTTCATGTTCGCTCCGGCCTTTCATCCAGCGATGCGTTACGCAGGACCAGTGCGTCGGGAGATAGGGATCCGCACTGTTTTCAACATCCTGGGGCCGCTGACGAACCCGGCAGGCGCCCAGACTCAGCTACTGGGCGTGGCTTTTCCGGAGCTTGGCGGCATCATGGCCGAGGTTTTGGGGCTTTTAGGCTCCCACCACGCCATGATTGTTCACGGCGCTGGGGGCTTGGACGAGATATCGCTCTCCGGCGACACGTCGGTATGGGAAGTGCGGGGAGGCCGGGTGGATGAGTGGACCCTCCGGGTAGAAGACACCGGTCTGCCTGAGACATCCATCGAGGCCATCCGGGGAGGCACGAAAGAGGAAAACGCCGCCACCATGCGAAAGATATTCCAGGGCGAACATGGGCCGGTCCGGGACATGGTGTTGCTCAACAGCGCCGGCGTCCTGATGGTGGGAGACAAGGCGGAGAGTATAGGCCAGGGCGTTGAGATGTCAGCGGGAATCATAGACAGTGGGGCCGCTCTCGCCAAACTGGACCAGATGATTGAAGTGACTCAAAGACTTGGACAGCATGACGCGTGAAGCAGATGCTCAGGGCAATATGAAAGTTAAGTACAGCCGAGAAGTGGATATACTCTCGATACGGCTTTCGGACGATCCCTTTGATTATGCTGAGGAGGACGGGGGCCTAATCACCCATTTTTCTAACAAGGGGAAACCGGTACTGCTGGAGATTCAAGGAGCCAGGGAATTCCTCCTTAGCTCCATAACCAGCCTTATCGAAGAATCGGAGGTTACGCTCCCTTAAATGCCTAATATTCTTGACGAAATCGTAGCCGCCAAGACGCAAGAGTTGGTCCAGCAAAAGCAGGCCGTCTCGCTGGGCGATCTGAAGAAATCCATCGCCAACCAACCGAAAGCTTTGGGGCTGGCGGCGGCGTTGGGCGCTGGTGGGGTGCAACTCATCGCCGAGGTCAAGAAGGCCTCGCCGTCCCGTGGCCTGCTTCGACCGAACTTCGACCCGGTGGAGTTGGCCGACACCTACTCTAGCAACGGAGCGGCGGCGATATCAGTGCTCACCGACCCCCGCTTTCAGGGCGAGTTGGAGCACATCGTCCAGATCAAAAGCGCCGGGGCATCCCGAACCGCTGCGGTCTTGCGCAAGGACTTCATCTTCGACCCGTACCAGGTCTACGAGGCAAGGGCTGTAGGGGCCGACGCCATACTCCTTATCGTCGCCATCCTGTCGCCTTCTCAGATAAAAGAATACCTGGGCATCGCGTCGGAACTGGGAATGGACTGTCTAGTAGAAGTCCACGATGAAGAGGAGATGCAGATCGCAGCCGACGCCGGGGTCGAAATCATCGGCATCAACAACCGGGACCTTCGTACCTTCAACACCGACCTGGCCGTAACCGAGCGTCTAGCTCCTTTGGCTCCAGAGGGGAAGGTCATCGTCAGCGAGAGCGGTATTCATCAACCGGACCACTTGACTCGACTGGCCGGGTGCGGCGTTAATGCGGTTCTCGTGGGGGAAGCCCTGGTTACGTCGGACGACGTCGCCGGAAAAGTCCGGGAGTTGGCGGGACAGGCCGGCTCTCCGGCCAAGCCATGACCCAAGTCACGCCCAAGGTCAAGATCTGCGGTATACGAACCCTGATCGACGCTCAAGTGGCCGCCCAAGCCGGGGCCGACTTCATCGGATTGGTGTTCGTTCCGGGCCGCCGAAGGCGATTGGAGCTGGACGTGGCCCGGGATCTGGTCGAATGCCTGAAGAGCGGTCCAGGCGACACCCTCCCGGTTGTGGGCCTCTTCGCCGACCAACCACTGGACGAAGTGAACCACATCATCGAGACCTGTAACTTGGACATGGTCCAACTGTGCGGGACCGAGTCCTTGGATTATTGCCGCGATACCAGGGCCGAAGTGATAAAAGTGGTGCACATCCCTCAGTCGCCGTCTCCAGACCCCGAGGTGGAACTGGCCCAACGGATCAAAACCTACCTAGACAATGGATGCCTAGTAACCCTGGACCGTTTGGTCGAGGGCTTGCAAGGGGGCACCGGCGAGAGCTTCGATTGGAGCATCGCTACTGCTCTGTCAGAAGCAGGCACTTCCTTCATTCTGGCCGGAGGGCTTTCCCCGGAGAACGTAGCCGAGGCTGTGACAACAGTCGGTCCTTGGGGCGTGGACGTGTCCAGCGGAGTGGAGACCAACGGGGATAAAGACCACGAAAAAATCAGGCAGTTCATATCAAAAGCAAAAAAGCTATCAGCCGTTAGCAATCAGCTCTTTAATCCTGAATGCTGATAGCTGAAGGCTAAAACACCGAGGTATTCCAATGGTTACAAGAAATCAGACTACCATGCCCGATGATCGAGGCCGCTTCGGCGACTTTGGCGGGAAATTCGTTCCTGAGACGCTGATGGCCGCCCTCGACCAACTGGAGACATCTTATTGGGAAGTCAAAGAAGACAAAGAATTTCAGGACAAGCTCGCCCACCTGCTTCGTACCTACGCCGGCAGGCCTACGGCGCTGTACTTTGCCGAGAACCTTAGCCGCCACGTCGGCGGAGCCCGCATATATCTAAAGAGGGAAGACCTGGCTCACACCGGGGCGCACAAAATCAACAATGCCCTGGGTCAGGCGCTCTTGGCTCAACACATGGGCAAGAAACGTATAATCGCCGAAACCGGCGCGGGTCAGCACGGGGTAGCTTCGGCCACCGCCTGCGCCATGCTGGGACTGGAATGTATCGTCTATATGGGCGAAGAAGACATACGAAGACAGTCTCTGAACGTCTATCGGATGAAGTTGCTAGAAGCGGAGGTCATCTCCGTGAAGTCGGGCACCCGCACCTTGAAGGACGCTATCAACGAGGCCATCCGCGATTGGGTTACCAACGTGGACACCACCCATTATCTGATCGGCAGCGTGGTCGGCCCTCATCCTTACCCTATGCTGGTGCGGGATTTTCAACTGGTAATAGGCCGCGAGGCCCGGTGGCAGATATTGGAAGCCGCCGGACAGTTGCCCGACTACGTAGTGGCCTGCGTTGGAGGGGGCAGCAACGCCATCGGAACCTTCCACCCCTTCATCGGTGATGAGAGCGTAAAGCTGTCCGGAGCGGAGGCCGGCGGAGAAGGCATAGCCAGCAACAAGCACTCCGCCACCCTCAGCGCCGGCAGGACCGGGGTATTGCACGGCTCCATGTCATATCTGCTACAGGACGACCACGGGCAAGTCAAAGAAACCCACAGCATCTCAGCGGGATTGGACTATCCGGGAGTCGGCCCTGAGCACAGCTATCTCAAAGATTCGGGGCGGGCCCAGTATTCGGAAGTCACCGACGCCCAGGCATTGGAAGCGTTCCACCTACTGTGCCGCACCGAAGGAATCATCCCCGCCCTGGAGTCGGCCCACGCCGTCTACCACGCCTGCCAGTTGGCCAAGGATCTCACCAATGACCAGATAGTCTTGGTATGTCTCAGCGGACGGGGCGACAAGGACATGGATATCGTGGCCGAAGCCGGCGGAATAAAACTTTAGATAGGAATCAGGCTTGGAGGGGGTGGCGCATGTTGTTATAATGTGCCTCGCTCAGCTTAATACGTCACGTAAGGAGTTCGGACTATGGACATGGGATTGCAGGACAAAGTCGCCATCATTACCGGCGGCAGCTACGGCATCGGAAAGGCAGCGGCCTTGAGCATGGCTCGTGAAGGAGCCCGCGTGGTCTTGGTGGCCCGGCGTCCGGAGGTGCTGGAGGAAGCCTGCCAAGATATCAAGACAGCCACCGAAGGCATCGCCATCCCCGTAGTGGGAGATGTGAGCGACCACGACGCCGCCGACAGGGTAGTGAAGACCGCCTTGGACAACTTCGGACGGGTAGACATCCTGGTGAACAACGCCGGGGCGTCATTGGCCAAGAACTTCGAAGACGTAACCGACGACGAGTGGGAGTTCGACTTCGACCTGAAGGTTTGGGGAGCGGTCCGGTTCATCCGGTCAGTGGTCCCCGAGATGCGCAAAGTGGGCGGCGGCCGCATCATCAACGTTACCAACCTGGGCGGCCGGACTCCCGGAGCGAACTCCATGCCTACCTCCATCTCCCGTGCGGCGGGCCAGGCAATCACCAAGGGCCTTTCCAGAGACCTGGCGAAAGATAACATCCTGGTGACCACCGTGTGCATCGGGCTGATTAAGAGCGGCCAGGCTGAAAGGCGGTTGGACCGTCTACAGGCGACCAACGCCGGTGCCACCATAGACGACGTTTGGGCCGAGTCGGTACGCGGCCGGGGTGTCCCTCTAGGCCGTATGGGAGAAGCCGAAGAGGCCGGAGACGTTATAACATTCTTGGCTTCGGACCGGGCCAGCTATTTAACCGGCATCGCAGTCAACATCGACGGCGGCAATTCGGCGGTTCTTTAGAGTCCGCACCCGCCGGTTTTCCCAAACATCAGGCTTGAAAGGAATCCCAGTGCTACAGACGGGGCACGCAGAAAATCACCGGTGCGGTGTGACAAACCCAACACAGTGGAATAGCCTACATTAAGAAATCAGTCACATTAATGGCTGATTTCTTAGACATGCATCCGGAGGACAATGTGAACAGGTCATACCTAAACGAATTAAAGCCATCCCCCAGGATCTTGCTGGGGCCGGGACCCAGTAGCGTCCACCCACGGGTGCTTCACGCAATGACACTCCCTGTGGTGGGTCACTTGGACCCGGAATTCTTCCAGGTGATGGACGAAGTGGGGGATATGCTCCGGGAGGTCTTTCACACCGAGAACTTTATGACCCTGCCCCTATCCTCCACCGGCACCGGCGCCATGGAAGCCGCCTGCGCCAACATACTGGAACGCGGGGACACCATGGTTGTGTGCCGCAACGGGTTCTTCGGAGACCGCCTGGCCGATATCGCCAAGCGTTGCGGTGCGGAAACTCACATCGTAGATTCTCCCTGGGGAAAGCCCGTAGACCTAGACACCCTGGCGGCGGAGCTGGACAAGCACCCCAACGTCAAGGCCGTGGGGATGGTCCATGCGGAAACCTCTACCGGCGTGTTGACCCCCCTTCAGGACTTCGTTGAGCTTGTCCACCGCAAGGGAGCGCTGATAATCGCCGATGCAGTTACCTCGCTGGGGGGCCATGAAGTGCGGGTGGATGATTGGGACCTGGATGTGTGCTACAGCGCCAGCCAGAAATGCCTGGGCGCCCCTCCCGGACTGGCCCCCATTAGCTTCGGTCCAAGAGCCATGGAAGTTATCGGTTCCCGCAAAACCGACGTGCAGAGCTTTTATTTCAACGTAAAAGACCTGGAAACCTATTGGTCGCAGACTCGCGCCTATCACCACACCTCGCCCATCTCGATGACCTACGCTTTGCGGGAATCCCTGAGAATGCTGATGGAGGAGGGGATAGAACCCCGGATCAAACGCCATGCCCGGGTGGCCTCCGCATTCAGGGCCGGCCTGGAAGCCATGGGGATTGCTTTGCTAGCCGACCCAGACTATCGCCTCAATCCATTGACTACCGCAGTGGTGCCGGAGGGTATAGACGACGCCGCAGTGCGGCGAACCCTACTCAATGACTACAACATCGAGATTGGCGGCGGACTAGGAGAATTTCGCGGAAAGGCTTGGCGCGTCGGCCTGATGGGTGACGGGGCGAGGGAAACTAACGTGTTCGCTCTGCTGTCGGCTCTGGAGATGATCCTGTCGGGGATGGACTTCGAAGTGGCTCACGGCGCCAGTCTGGCGGCAGCCCAGCGAGCCTTGGCGGATTTCGACGAACCCCCCTAAGGCGTCTGACTTCTACGCCCCTTCAGCCTGGTAGGCTTCGTCCAAGAGATCCACTATGTGGAGCACCTTGGCAGGCGTCCCCATCTGAAGAAGCCCCTGCTCTATCTGAACCATACAGCCGGGGTTGGCAGTGACCACCTGGCTGGCACCGGTGGCGGCTATATTACCCATCTTGGCGTCGAGAATCTTAGCCGAGAGATCAGGCTGAATCGCCGAATATACCCCGGCCCCGCCGCAGCACATCGATGACTGTTCCATCTCCGCTAGCTCCACCCCAGGTATGGCGTTCAAGATTGCCCGAGGTTGGGAAGAGATACGCTGGGCGTGTACTAAATGGCAGGGGTCCTGGTAGGTAATCTTCCGGTTCAGGGACGATGTGGGCGGGTCAAAGGGCAATGAGACCAGGAATTCGGTGATGTCCTTGGTCGCTTCGGCAAAGCGGCGCGCCGGCTCGGCGTAGCCAGGGTCCTCCGCCAGCAGCTCATGGTATTCCTTCATGTTGGACCCACAGCCGGCTGAAGACGTAACGATCTGGTCCACCCCGGCCGCCAGAAAGATGTCGATGTTGGTACGAGCCATCTTCCGCGCCATGTCTAGATCGCCACTGTGAAGGTTCAGTGCTCCACAACAACCCTGGCCAACGGGCACTACAACGTCACAACCGTTCCGGGTTAGCACTCGCACGGTGGCCGCCATGGTTCCACCCTGCATCAGCGGCATAACGCAACCGGAAAGAAGACCTACCGTCATTTTCTTTTCGGAGAGAGCCGGATAAACGACTTCGGTAGGCCCGAAAAACGGTCCGTCAAACGTGGGAATCTGAGCTTCCAGGTGACTCAAAGGTCCGGGCACCAGCCGCAGGATACGGCTTTTCCGCACCAACTTCTGTAGACCGATGCGTTGGTAAGCCCGTGCGAAACGCGCCCCCATGCGAAGCCGTTTCGGATAGGGCAATGCCGCCCTCAGGAACAAGCGGCTGGTCCATCTCAACCGGGCCGACTGATGTCCCTGCGCGAGCACTTGGGCGCGGGTTTTCTCCATGATTCGGCCGTATGGCACGCCCGACGGGCAGACTGCCTCGCAGGCCCGGCATTGAAGACACTTCTCCCAGTGGGATGCCACCAGGGAGTTTATTCCGGTGCGGCCTTCGTTCACCGCTTTCATCAATGCGATGCGGCCCCGTGGAGACTCGGTTTCCAGGGATAAGACCGAGTAGGTTGGACAGGAACTGAGGCACAATCCGCAGTGGACGCAGCGATACATATCAGCTTCGGCGGGTATGTCCTCGCCCATAAATCCGCCCCGAGCCATCCCGGCATCCGTAAGGGGCAGGGGTTGGCCGGCCGGCTGCGCGGCCTCAGGAGTGACCACTATATGCCCCCCACGAACCGGCCGGGGTTCAGGATTCCCGCCGGGTCGAACTTTTGCTTTATGTTCAGCATAATCTCAAGCCCGCCAGGGTCATCACCCCAAACCGCGATCTGGCGTTTTAGGGACGGTGGGGCGTGGTCGACCACCACCGAGCCCCCCAAATCTCGAGCCAAAGCTTGGACCTGGCCCACTAGGTCAACTAGATGAGGTTCATCGAACCGGCCCAACCACCCTTGATCGGAAGAGAGCGCAACAGCGCTTCCTTGGCCGTGATGGGGCGCGCCCGACCACCAGAGAAACCGTACCGACCCAAATCCGGGGTCGGCCACAGTCTCGGGAGGCAGGTCTGCGGGACCCAGAGAGATTTGCTCATACCGTTCACCGGTCGAAGATTGGTCGAACCACCCCATAACCCGGCCCACCACCGAAGGCGAGACGTTAACCTTGATCCCCAGAAAAGGAGGGTCTTCAACGTTCCAGCCTACGTCGGCGAGACGGCGTAGCAACTCTGAGCTTTGCGGGCCGCTGATCTCTTCTACCCGATCCGCTCCCTCGTCCCGAATCAACCGTGATGCCTCGTTCATCTTGCGACGCACCGCACCCGCGCGGCCCGAGAAAAATGCCAGCATGATCGCTTCCTGGGTAGTGGAAGAAGGTCCCTCGAAAGCGGTTTCAGGACCTTGCACGCCCACCGACGCTGGGAGGTCCAGCCGCTGGGCAACCGACGAATCGACAACTTGTAGTCCGTGGGGAGCATAGACTTGCTTCAACAATTGTGACCCGGCATCGATACCAGCCGCCATGGAAGGAAATACGGCTACCAGGGCGCTGGAATCCACTGGCAGAGGTATCAATTTGAAACTCGCTTCCGTGATGATTCCCAAAGTGCCCATCGAGCCGGTATAGAGTTTGCCCAAGTCATAGCCGGTGACATTCTTCACCACTTTGCCGCCAGCTTTCGTCTCTGTCCCTTGGGCGTTGACGACCCCGATACCGATGAGCCAGTCCCGGGGCAGTCCGTAGCCGAACCGTAACGGTCCGCTGGCGTTTGAAGCTAGGATCCCGCCGACAGTGGCCTTGGCTGACAATGGGGCTTCCATCGCCAGAAACTTGCCTCCCTGGGCAAGTTCTCGTTGCAGGGAATCCAGGCTGATTCCAGCCTCCACGGTGGCGGTAAGATCGGCGGGCTGATAGTCGAGTACACGGTTGAACCGGCTAAGGTCTATGACCAGATCTACCCGTTCCGGCACACCACCCATACAGACCTGGGTTCCCCCGCCCCAAGGAAAAACAGCAGCACCTTCCGAGGCCGCCCAACGGATGATGTCGAGAATTTCCTGCCGATGTTGTGGCCGGACCACGGCTTTGGGCGCCACCCTGTCTATGGAATAGCCTTCCAAGCTGTCCACAGGTAGGACAGAGCCGCTATCCGTCAGTCCAGTGAGTTGTTGGTAATTTGGCGGCACAGGCAGAGTCACTCAGCCTTATGAGATTTGAGGAATGATAAGTGCTTATCCTGAGACTACGCAGTAGGGAAGCCAAGGCCTTTCGGCATGCCTGGGGCGAACGAAATTCCGCCGTTCACGAAGATTGCCCGTTCGTGGTGAGCTTGTCGAACCACATTGCTTCGCATCTGAATAGATTCTTAGATGGACAAGGGTTCTGGCGCTAACATTATATTCAGCCACGTCTCTTCCAGCTTCTTCTTCACTAAAGCAAGTGGTTTAGCTGGCTCTCCGGTCCGTTCAGCGATTACTGCCAAGCCAGCTAGATCTTCCACCAGCGCCTGGTACTCTTTGATGGGAAGCACCACAGATATATTGCGGCCTTTCTCATCTACGAGAAAACTTATCTTCTCTACGGGCATGTACAGGCCTCCTACGGATGGGGGATGCAGCTTGATAAGCGGTTTAGTCCGAAAATTCTACCTCGGTCTCTTCGGGGGTACCTTCGCCCATTGTTACTCAGTGCTAAGATACTCGTCCAGCTTATCAGGAAAGTTCACGGTCATCCCGTCGGCTCCCGAGTCCACAACTTGCCGCATCAATTCAGTATCACCGACTCCCCAGGCCCGAACCACGAACCCTTTCTCGTGCAGGTCGTTCACTAATTCGGGCGTTACTTGGGAAGCCGGTGGACAAATTTGCACAAGCTTCAATTCCTGAGCCTGGGCTATCACCGAATCGTCGATCTCTGGAACCAGCCAGCCCGCGTACAGTTCCGGGGCGTAGGTCCGTACTTCCTCCAGGGAATCCAGATCGAAGGAGGTAATCGTGGAGACTCCGCCAACACCGAAGCCCCGGACAAAATCAGCAGTTCTTTTAGCGAGCCCCGGAGTCCGGCCTTTGACCTCGATGTGGAAGTGGAGCCACCCTTTGTAGCGTTCTAGCAGATGGGCTAAGGTGGGAATGGGTTCTCCCTTAAACTCGTCTGAAAACCATCCACCAGCATCCAATGAACGCAGGCGGTCCATAGTCTGATTCACCACCGGACCCGTGCCGCTGGTCGTGCGGTCCAGGGTTTCGTCGTGGATTACGACGATGTGGCCGTCGGCAGAAAAATGCACGTCAAACTCGACGTTGTCCACACCCAACGCCAATGCTTTGTCGAAGGCGGCGAAGGTGTTTTCCGGCGTGTACGCCGAAGCGCCCCGGTGAGCAATATTGATGAAATCGCGAGGAGGCACTGGTGGCTCTACTAGATGGACAAGCCCGGCTCCGGTTTGCGGGCCGGGGGTTGATAGTGGATGCCATCGGGGAATATCTTGCCTGGGTTGAGGCGGTTCTCCGGCGCGAACGCCTCTCGCACCAACCGCATCGCCGCCATGTCGTCTTCTGAATACACCAGAGGCATCAACTCTTTCTTTTCCAGGCCCACTCCATGCTCACCGGTAAGAGTGCCCCCGGCATCGACGCAGACCTTCATTACCTCGGCACCGCATGCAACGATAGCGTCCATGGCTCCGGGCTTGCGTTCGTCAAAGAGAAGACAGGGATGCAGGTTGCCGTCTCCAGCGTGGAAAACGTTGGCGATGGGAATGCCATGTTCTTGGCTAATCTCGGCCACCCGGCGCAAAACCTGGGTCAACTGGGTGCGCGGCACGACTCCGTCAACCAAGTAGTAGTTGGGAGCCAGACTGCCCAATGCGCCCAATGCGCCCTTGCGGCCCACCCAGAGACTATCCCGGTCCTCGGCTTTGTCCGCGGTTCTTACCTGGGTGGGACCGGACTCCCAGAGAGCAGCCTCCACCTCGGCGCCTATCTCCTCTACTTCCTCGCGCAGTCCTTCCAATTCGATGAGGAGCACGGCACCGGCGTCGTCCGGATAGCCGGCATCCATCACGTTTTGCACGGCCTTAATGCTTAGAGCGTCAATCATCTCCAGTGCCGCCGGAACTATGCCATAGCCGATGACTGCGGATACGGCGGTGCAGGCTGAATCAACATCGGGGAAGATTCCCAGGAAGGTTTTGACCGCCTCCGGTTGGGGCAAGAGACGAACGGTAATCTTGGTGGCCACACCGAATGTCCCTTCGGAACCGGTAAAAACGCCGCGAAGATCGTAGCCGGTCGTTTCACGAGCCAGGCTACCCAGATATACAATTTCGCCGTCTTCCAGAACCACCTCCATGCCCAAAACATGATTGGTAGTGGTTCCGTAGGCCAGGCAGTGGGGCCCGCCGGCGTTCTCAGCGATATTGCCGCCCAAGCTGCAGGCTTTCTGGCTGGAAGGGTCAGGCGCGTAGCGGAGGCCGAAACGGTGCGCGTAGGTATCCAGGTCCAAGTTGATAACTCCCGGTTCCACCGTGGCCGTGCGGTTCTCCGTGTCCACTTCCAGGATATGGTGCATCCGAGTGAATGCGATCTGGACTCCGCCGGGAGACGAGATGGCCCCGCCGCTTAACCCGGTACCCGATCCCCGGCCGACGACGCGCAGCGATTCCTGGTAAGCCAGCGCCATGATTTGGCTGACTTCTGCAACGGAAAGGGGAAACACCACCGCTCCGGGAAGGCCCCGGTCCACCGACCCGTCGTACTCGAAGACAAGCAAGTCGTCCGGATCGTGGATGACGTATTCCGCCCCAACAATAGCTTTGGCCTGCTCTAAAAAGCGGCTCATGGGACCGGGAGGAGGCACCTGTTTCTCCTTCGCTTAACTCAGTCGACAAG
>Ga0315304_1000017_pt1 | contig 13186 bp, 1 predicted proteins | sample CBN3_1000m_313_M_FD_204536 | JGI IMG/M metagenome (GOLD analysis project Ga0315304, IMG submission 204536) | Metatranscriptome of marine microbial communities from Western Arctic Ocean, Canada - CBN3_1000m_313 (Metagenome Metatranscriptome) | ecosystem: Environmental > Aquatic > Marine > Oceanic ...
CCGCCCCGTGCCGCTCTACCGACGGCTTGCACGGAGACCGGCACAGTAGGGGAAAGTCTTGACAGTTCTCGAACGGGAGATGTAGTATATGGCGCTTTACCAGGCCGCTCGCGCCTCTCGGCGACGGGCATGTGAGGAGGCGCGGGAGCGCGACAACGAGCGCATTCACAGTCTTCTGATCGTGGGCGGATGTTGACAGACACAAGCGAATGTGCAGCGCGCAACGCTGAAACTTTGGTCTTATCGGAGGCGGATCTGATGGACGGACGCAGTTCCATCCCAACTTCACGGGCACCTGAGCGGGGCATCGACCGCGCCTTAGGCAATCAATCGAACGTCATCAGGGGGTTTAACGTGGCGAGTCGCTCTCGACATCTATGGAGGACGCTATCCATGCGCGGTATAGGCGTATTGGCCATGTGCCTTGCGTTGGCAGGCGGGACGGCTGCGCACGCAGCCGAGGCGCTGATTGCCAGTCTCGCGTTCGAAGGCACGGTGGTAACCGATACGAACAGGGCTACGGTCGGTCAGCTCATCTCCGTCGAGAGCGACGATGCTTTCGGCGACGGCGCGACCGAGGTGAAGGTTGGTGTCCTGACTTACGACGGCATCATCATCACCGCCGCGAACGACCTGACGGTCTCGACCGGGTCGATTGAGGGCAACAACATCACGACGAACGCAGTTGGCCAGTTCAAGGTCAGCTTTCGTGTGCCCTCCGTCGCCTACGGCGAGCGGACCGTTACCGTGCGCGAGCGTTCTACGCCGACGTACGTGGCTCCGCGGCTGATTTCCGTCACGCCGATTGCCGTTATAAAGGGCGACAGCCTGACGGTGGTTGGTGACGGCTTCCGGAGTGGCCAGAAGGTCCGGGTCGAGTTGGTTCAGGTGCGGTTCGGTGGTGCCGAGGTCGCGACGCACCCAACCGACGGCAAGGGCTTCGGCGAACTTACCGCAGACTCGACGGGTCGGGTTGACGGCACGGTCGTTCTCGGTGCCGCGCCCTATGCCGACGGGACGACGACCTACCCACTGCACTCCGTACGTGTAAAGGACTCGCACGACGACTACACCGCGACCGTTCGCGCCTCGCTGGGCAGCGTGGTTTCGGTCTCTCCCATCCTTGAGAGCAGTGGCTTCGGCAGCCAGAACGTCGGCAGCGAGATCACCATCAAGGGTCGTGGATTCCCGGCACCGCTCGGCGTTGGCGCGTCGTTGAACATCACGATTGGTGGCAGCGTCGCCGTGCTAGGCAATGCTGACGACACAGGCTCGATCAACGGTGGTGATGGTACTAAGTACACCATTCCCACGATGAGCTATGGCACGCGTGACGTCAAGATTTCTGACACGGCAACCGGGACGGCGACGGTGACGGCGTCTAGCGGGATCAGCATTGATCCGAAGCTGAGCCTGACCGCCGCGTTGACCGGCACCAACGGGTCGACGATTGCCTTCTCTGGGACCGGTTTCGCGTCCCACGACGGTTCGGACGACAAGGTTGTCAAGACCGATGGCACGGGCACGGTCGGTGAAGATGTCACGGTGACGCTCCTTAAGGGTGGCATCGTCTACCCGGTCACGACCTCCCCCGGAACGATTTCGGCGAGCAACTCGACGGGAGCGATCGCCGGGACCTTGACGGTTCCGCTCACCCTGTTTTCCTCGGGCACGGTGACCGTGCAGACGCAGGGCACCATCAGCGGCGCGATCGCAACCACGAAGTTCCTCTTCTCTCGCCCGAGCGCACAGCCTGAGTTGCGTTCGGTGAAGGTGGCGGGTTCCGGTGGCGCGGTCCACGTACTTTCGGTCACATCACTCAGTGACGCGAATCCTGGGGATCTGATCGGCATCACTGGTCTCAACTTCAGCAGCTCGGGTTCCGTCGGCAGCCTGCGGCTTCGCAAGGGCTTCACGGCGATAAGCGTAGCGGCCAGCGACCTGACCGATGCCGGTGGCCCCGACGGCCTCGCCGTTGGCACGGCGAACGACACCACGGGTGAGATCACCACCGACGTCGGCGGCACCTTCTCCGTGTCCTTGCAGTTGCCTGCGGACATTGAGGGAGGCACCTGGTCCATCGAGACAACGGGAGCGGACGCAACCGCAGCCACCCTCGACATCTCGCCGGGCGGCTTCCAGTTGATCGACCCGGACACGAGCCTGACCGTCTCTTCGATAAGCCGTTTCATCGGAGACAGCATTCGCGTAAGCGCGGGTGGTTTCCTGTCGGGTGAGACCGTCACGATTCAGGTCGGTCCGACGGCCGTCTCGATCACAGACAATGGCGACGACGACGCCAACGCCACCGCCGGAGTTATCCAGGCGGATCTCGAACTGACGCAGCAGGCGTTCGGCACGCAGAAGGTCGCCATTGCGCACGCGCGTGGCACCCTATCGACCGACGGCGAGGTGAAAATCCTCAACAACATCTTCAAGGTCGATAACAACGAGGCAACCGTTGGCGCCATCCGCGAGAAGCAGCTTGGCGAGACGATCACGCTGTCTGGGCGTGGCTTCAGCGCCAGCTCCCCGATTCAGGTATGGCTGGACAAGGACAACAATCTCTCGTTCAACGCAGACAACGACACGATGCTGCTTGAGACGACTTCCAGTTCCTTCGGTGGGTTCTTCGCGGCCGTCCCAGTCAGCAACGCCGGGGACATCGGCGCAGGCAACCTGTCTGCTGCATTCCTCCTCTTCGTGCGTGACGAAGCGGCCAAGGACAACGAGACGCTGCCGAGTGGCACGCGCGCCACGGCGTCAATCCGCTTCATCACGACCGACGACGATCCTATCGCCTTCCACACCAACTCGGGCAGCGTTGGCGACACGTTCAGCCTCCGCGGCTCCATTACCGCTTTCGCTGACCTTGGCCATCTGTCCTTGGACGGGTCGGCAAGGAACATCAGCGAGGACAAGGCGGACTCAACTGCGGACGTAGACGACGCCGACAAGATCATCGACAACGGCAGCAACGACAACGATGGTGTCGCAGGCGCGTTTGACGTCAGCTTCACCATCCCCGCGCTGACGCGTGGCGTCCACACTGTTGGTCTCAAGAACCAGACCGTCAGCTTCACCGTCAACTCGGCGGCGGTTGTCTCGGACGGCGGCGGCAACATTGAGGTCGGCGCGACCGTCAAGGTCGACGCCACCGGCTTTGGTGGCTCCGAGGTAGTGCAGCTCAAGATCGGCGATGCGGTCATCGGCTCTGCCGCGGCCTCCTCGTCTGGAAGCGTGGATGAGATCGCGGGAGTTATCCCTTCCGGGTCGATCGCAGGGAACTACACGATTCACGCGGTTGGCGCCAGCAGCGGCGCGAGCGTGGAACTCAAGGACGCGGTTACGGTCGTTCCGTCGATCGCGAGCATCAGCCCAGAGAGTGGGACGACACTTACGAGCCTTACCGTCAACGGTGAGGGCTTCACGGCGGGAGAGCCTGTAACGATTACGTTCGACGGCTCGTCTGTCGGCGATCCGGTCAACACGAACACCGTCGGCCAGCTAGACACCACGTTCACCGTGCCGTCCAAGCCTTTCAACCGCGACGGTCACGAGATCGTCCTGATCGGCAGCCAGACATCCGTCAACCCGGGTGGTGAGTTCTTCCTGCTGGAAGCGGCTCTGCTGCTCGCGCCGGAGGAGTCGGCTTCGTACAACGTTGGCGACAAGGTGCTCCTCCGCGGCTCCGGCTTCGGGAATGGCACTGGCGGCGAAGAGGCGGTATCGTTCGCGGTATCCGGCTCCACCCCGACGAGCGTCACACGCGACGGTTACACGTCGACCACCGACGGGTCCCTGCCCGGCCTCACCAGCAACGGTGGGTTCGGCAAGGACGTAGACGCGGCGGATGTGGGCGTGCGGATTCCCAGCATACCGGGTGGTATACAGAGCCTCACGGCAGTGGGCGCGACGTCCGGCCAGACGAAGACTCTCACGCTGAATATCCGTCCGTCGGCGACGGTAGTATCTGGCAGCTCGGCTTCGGTCGGGTCCCTCGTTGAGATCGACGTCTTTGGCTTCGCGTCCGAAACGACGCTGCAGTTCAGCGTCGGGTCGACGATCCTCGCGTTCGGTGACGACGAAGACACCAAGACGGGCACGGACGGCTCGGCGCGCACCAAGGTGATTGTCGCCGACGCCGGCACCGGCAACCAGACCATCACGGTCAGTCAGCCGGGAACTACGGACCCCGTGTCCGGTGGCATCCTGTCGACCACGGTAACTGACGCCTTCTCGGTCGGTGGCACTGTGACCCTCGTTGGCGGCAAGGAAAGCAAGGACTGGCCGGTCGGCGCGGCCGTCGGTTCTTCCGTAACTCTGATCGGCACGGGCTTCACGCCTGGTAAGGTCGTCGACGTCTTCCTCGGAAGCGCGACGGGTGCCAAGGTCACCGTGTCTGGCAACGTCGTTCAGGCGAACGGCTCCCTCAGCCTCTCGTTGGTGGTCCCGCAGCGTAAGGCCAGCGCAGCCGGTCTCGACATCGTAATTGATGGCGACCCAGGCTCGGACGACGACGCGCTCGTCGTCGCCTCCGCCGCCTTGCAGGTCACCGCCAGCCTGACCGTTTTCCCGGTGTCCGGCACGCCCGGATCGACCGTGTTGACGATCAACGGCTCTGGCTTCCCACTCGGCAACGTCACCCTGACGATTCGCGCGGATAGCGCGGCTGCGGGGTCGGGCATTGTCGTCGGCGGTAACGGCACGGCGAACGCCACCATAGACGGTGTGTTGTCGCCGGCTTTCCAGGTAGCCCTCACTCCGGGCGCGGGCAGTGGTCCTAACAAGATTGATGCCGTGGACGGCGCAGGCAACGTGCTTGCCAGCGTCGACTTCGTCGTCTCCCTGGTGGGCGGCTCCGCAAGTCTTACGATTGCTGATAGCGACGGCGCGGCGACCAGTGGTCCGGTAGGATCGCAGGTCACGGTGACCGGTAGCGGCTTCGCTGGCAGCACGTCGCTCCCAGTAACGTTCGATGGTTTGTCGGTTCCCCTGACGGCCCGTGGCGTTGGCACCGTGAGTGGCGCGACCGTCATTACCGACGCGACCGGCGCGTTCAAGGTAGAGCTGACGGTGCTGCCACGCGAAGGCGGCGACCGCACGATCGCCGTCGGCGGTCAGGAAGCGACGTACACCATCGACTCGACGGTCACGCTGGATACGGACGAGAACGTCGGCGCCGACGACTTGGTCCTGATCAGCGGGGCCGGCTTCTCGTCCACGACGGACCTTATGGTCCAGTGGGTGCGGATCACCACCGCCGGGGCGACAGAGTTCGTCTCGATGACTCAGGACGCCACCGCGCTGTCCACAGGCGTGCGAACGGATACGAACGACCCGGACGAGTTGTTCAAGGATCCGCGTATCAGCCTCGTGGACGCAGTCGAGGGCGGCCTGGTCTGGGCCTCGGCGGCGACTTCGGGGCGCACGTTCCGAGCCAAGACAGACGGATCGTTCGCCGTGTCGTTCAAGGTCAATGAAGTGCCGTTTGTCTCCGGCGGGCGCACGCTCAGCATCGTCGAGACCGCCGACACGACTAAGAACGCCGACGACCCTGCTGGTGTGTTCGTGGCTAGCGCCACCCTTGAAACCGTTGCTAGCGGGCTGACGCTCGACAAGGGCACGATCCGCAATGCCTCGGAGAATGCGCCGTCCGGCGCGTTCTGGACATCTGCGGACGCTCTTGGTCAGAACGACGGACTGCTCGCCGTTTCGGCAAAGGGCTTCGCCGCGAACGCCTCGGTCGCCGTGAAGATCGGCGACTCCACCGTCCTGAACCTGTTCGCTGACGTCAAGGGTGCCGTAAGCGCCACCATCACGGTCACAGGTCAAACCGCTGGTGAGAAGACCCTCGAAGTGAGCAACGCCGTTGGCGATGCTGACAAGGAGAAGCTGAGCGCCAAGTTCAACGTCCTCCCCGAGTTGGTCATCTACGGCGTCGATGGTGTTAAGCCTTCGTCGCAGAGCCTCGGTCAAGCCACTCTCGGCGCCGCAATCAGCCTCGTCGGGTTGGGCTTCAAGGATGATGGGGACAAGGAAGTCTCCGTCACGATTGGCGCGCACACCGAGGACGAGATTGACGTCGCAGCCGACGGCACCTTCATCTACACGTTCACGTTGCCTTCGGGTGATGACGCCGTGGCGGGCGGCCCGGTGCTGATGCTGGCAGTCGGTAAGGGCGGAGAGAGCGACAGTGAGACGTTCACCGTCCTACCCCGCGTGACGATCGTCAATGACGATCTGGCGGTCGGTAGTGCAACGCAGGCTGCCGTGGAGACGGGTGCCAAGGTCAAGGTCAGTGGTGACGGGTTCACCGCGAACACGGTCGTCACGGTCCGTACGCTGGAATCGGGCACGGCGGGTAACGCTGTGGTCGCTACCGGTAACGTGACTGACGGACGTGGTCGCTTGGTGGACGCCCGCTTCACCACCTCCGAGCTGAAGCGTCCCGAAGCGGGCCGCAATGTCCGAATCATCACGCCCGCGGCGACGGTCGACTCGACAAACACGTTCCGTCGCTCGCCGTCAATCACCGCGTTGTCGCCGGCTTCCGGCACGAGCGGGACCTCCATCACGATCAGTGGTCAAGGATTCCCGTCCAACATCACCTCGTTCCAGGTGCGTGTCGGTTCCAGCTCCATCGTTACAGCTGTGACCGCCACGGAAGGCACCGTGTCCGGCGGCTTGATTACGCCGACGGAGACGGGACGCATCACGGCGACGTTCGCGGCGCCGACCCTCGGGACGACTGGCCCGGTGTCAATCAACATCCTGAGCGGCTCGGAAAGCGCGAATAAGACGTTCGTGTATTCCGACCCGACTCAGACGGCGACGTTGGCAGTCATCAACGACGCCTCCGACCTCAAGCCTGGCGATACCGTCAAGGTGCGCGGCTACAACTACAACGGCGGCTCGATCATCGGCGAACTGCTGTATGACGGCGACTCGGCGCTTCTCTCGCCGCAGCGTCCCTCCCTCACGTCCTCCGGCACGGGCAACTGGGGCGTCAGCCTCGGTAAGGTCCGTTCGGATGAGAACGGCGTCTTCGAGGTGAGCTTCGCCGCTGCCACGAACACGACGGACTCAACGCAGGGGACGAAGTACATCGGGACCAGCACGACGGGCGAAATCACGGCATCGGTCGTGATTCAGAACGCCATGGTCCGCAGCATAGACAGCGCCACGCCGGGCAGCGTCATCACCGTCAATGGTTCGGGCTTCGCGTCCGAGTCCATCCTCGGAAAGATCGCGCTGGACGGCGTCGAGTTGGACGGAACCGGCAACGTCGACGACAAGCGAGTCAAGACGACGACGCTTGGGACGTTCGCCGTTTCGGTCACTATCCCGGCAGTCGGTGAGTCCGGCATCACGGCGGGCAGCCATGCGCTGACCCTGAACAGTGTGAACACCGACCTCGACAGTGGTGACGACAGTCTGAAGCTCGTCGGCACTGTCAAGGCAAGCGCGTCGCCTTCCACGGCCGCGATCGGTGCTCTCATTACCGTAAGCGCTGAGGGCCTGGCGCCGACATCCGGGTCGGATACCGTCACGGTGCTGTTCGACGACGCTAAGATCGCCACGTTGGTCGACCGCAAGGCTGGCAACGTGATCAAGTCCGAAGCGACCTCGACGGATGCGGGTGGTGATGTTGAGTTCACGTTCAACGTCCCAAGCGCGGTTGCTGGGACCCATCAGATCCGCCTGACCCAGGACAAGGATGCCGGCGGCAACGGCAACGACGCCATTGACTTCGGTATTTCCTTCACGGCCACCGGGAGTGTCGTAGTTCTCCCGTCTAGCGGGAATGTTGGGGACACGCTCACCGTCACCGGCAACGGGTTCGGTGCCAACTCCACGGTATTCGTGGACTTCGGTTCCCATTCCAACGCCGACACGGTGGCGGCTAACTCGGCAGGTAGCTTCACTGCGAAGTTCCTCGCCAAGGCGCAGCCGAAGGGTGCCGTCACGGTCACTGCTCGCAGCTCGAGCGCGACTGCGGCAGGGACCTTTGGTCTGAGCGAGAGCGTGTCGTTCATGGTCAAGGGCAAGGCGGCTGAGTTCACGGCGGGCGTCTTCACGGCGTCGGTTGGCGACCAGGTCACCGTGCAGGGCGATGCGTTCGACGCGATCACCGCGTTGGACGTGACCCTCGGCAACGGCCAGACCGTGTCGACCAGCACCAACTCGGTCGGGTCGGTTTCGCAGACGTTCACCGTCCAGGAGACGTCCTCGCACACGACGTACCAGCCGCAGGTTGGCGCGTTCGGGTCCGATGCGGCGCACGGCGTCGAGGATCTAGCCCTCGCCCCGTCCATCACGGCCAGCCCATCTGCCGCACGCGCGGGGGACAGCGTGGTCGTCGTCGGGCGCGGGTTCGCGAAGTCCTCCAAGCTCAGCATCTTCCTGGGCAAGGACTCCGCTGGCAACGACGAAATCGCCGTTGACGGCACCGGGATCAGCGTAGCCACCAACGGCAGCTTCACAGCTACCGTGAAGGTTGGTAGCGCGGTCGTCCCGAACGCCGAGTCCAAGGCTAAGGTGGGGGCCGCCGAGGCCGACTTCGTCGTCCTGGTCAGTGAAGCGCAACTCACGGTCAAGAAGGGCGCGGACGAGGTCAGCAAGGGCACGGTCGGGACACTCCTGACGGTGACTCCTTCCTCGCCGACGTTCGGAGCCTCCGAGAACGTCCAGGTGTCGTTCGCAAACCAGAACATCATCCTCCAGCAGGCCATTAACGGCACGTTCACCACGAACTTCGCCATCCCAATAACCCCCGGTGGCACGAAGCAGATTCGTGCGGTCGGTCAGTCCACGGGCGAGACGCGGACAGCGAACGTCGACGTTATTCCGAACATCACCAGCATCTCCGAGTCGCTCTTCGACCTCGGTGAGACGGTGACGATCACGGGTAACGGCGCGGGCGCTGGCGACAGCCTCCAGGTGATGCTCGCGACCGCCAAGGACGACAGCGCGCTCGAAGACGCTGTCGCTGACACAGCGCAGCCGGTGACGATAACCAGCGGCGGGTCGGCCGACACTACCGGGATCTTCCAACTCACGTTCCAGGTGAACAACCGGATCTTCGATCAGGCGCGCACGCAGGTGCGACTGAAGGTCATCAGCGTTCACACGGGCGTCGAGTCGGACTGGTTCGGGAAGGACTCGGACATCGCGAACGGGCTTGAAGTCATCACTAAGGGTGTCCGTCTGAGCGTAAGCCAAACGTCCGGCGCTGGCGATGCCAACCTGACGGTCACAGGCTTCGCAGCCGATGACGTCGGCAACGCTCGCTTGAACGCCAACATTGGCTCCGTCACCTTGCAGCACCAGTTCGTCGCATCCGGCGCGACGGTGGTTGTGTCCTCGGACGACTTGACGGTCTCCACGGGACTCAAGGAGGGCTCGACGGTCCGCACCGACTCGTCCGGTAAGTTCGTGGTCTCCTTCCCGATCGGCACGGCTTCACAGCCGAAGCCGGGCGGGTTGCTGAACATCGGAATCGCTGGCGAACTCGTTGCCTACACCATCACTCCGCAACTGCGCGCCGTCGATATTACCACTGGCACGACGACCTCGCAGTTGGAGTTGGACAACACCTACACCCTCGAGGGTCTCGGCTACTTCCCCTTGCAGAGCATCACGGTCACGTTTGACGGTGTTGCCTTGGACACGTCGTCCGTGACCAGCACGGATGCCTTCGGGAAGTTCACGACGACCTTCGACGTGGCGCAGCCGACGCTTGGCGGATTCCACACCATGAAGGGTGATGGCCCGTTCAGCTCGACCTCTACCACGCTGACGGTTATCGGCACGATGACCAGCCCGACGGACGTGTTGCAGGCGGTGGTGCGCGGCGACATGGTCGATGTCACAGGCATCGGCTTCGGTGCCGACGAGGAACTGACCTTCCGAGTCGGTCCGACCACCATTGATGCAGCAGACGTCACCGACGGCATGTCCGCCGCTGATGGCACGTTCGCCTCGACCATCCTGATCCCGGCAGTTGCCGCGGGCGAACACGACCTCGTCGTGGAGTCCCCGAGCAGCAGCGCGATCTTGACGGGCGCGTTCACGATCTCCTCGTCGGTAGCGGCGAACCCCGACAAGGCCAAGGCTGGTTCTGACCTCACGGTCTCCGGCAGTGGCTGGTCCGCCTTCGCGGCGGTGTCCATTGAGATCGTCGGCGAGAGCCTGACGACGGAGACGACGGATGGTATCGGTACCTTCTCCACCACGATCACCCTCGCCGGTGAGAAGGCTGACGGCTCGGTGGTCACCGTTACGGCGACCTCCGGCCTCATCGTCCAGACGACCACGTTCACATACGACGGCTCGGCCGCTGCGCAGGACGTGGCAGTCGACTCGGCGACGGCAGTTGGTGCCGACGGTGTTATCACCGTCTCCGCGAACATTGAGACGGGCGCTACGGCGACCTTCTCGATTGCTGGTGTGGACGCCGCCACCGATGTGGCGATGGAAGCCTCTGGCGAAGACGCTCCTGACGGACTCGTCGCAGTTTGGGGAACCCACACCGCAGCGGATGGCGAGGACGTAGCGGACGCCGCCGTAACAGTCGCGGTCACTGATGACCTCGGCAACGCTGGCGACTTCACCGCCGACGCCACGGTCACCATCGACACGATGGTGCCGGAGCTAGGCGACTCGAGCGTCGACCCCGGGATCGCGCGTAACGGCATGACGTTCACGATCACCGTGAACGCCGAAGCCGGACTCGCGAGCGTGACGGCTGACGTTAGCGATGTCGACTCCACGCAGGCAGACGCTGTCGCCCTCGAAGAGGGTGATGCGGGTGTCTACACCGCCGCGGTGCTGGTTAGCACCTCGAACGCTGCGGAGACCGGCGATAAGACCATCGCCGTGACCGCCGCCGACGAGGCGGGCAACGAGACGACGAACGCTACCGCGATCGCGATCCGCTTGCAGGCGGAGACGTCCTTCACGGTCGCGCTCCACGCAGGTGTGAACCTCATCCACGTGCCGGTCAGGGCCGATGGGTTGGACAATGCGAGCGACCTCTACGAGGCGCTTGGCGGGTCCGACGACGTTGGGCTGATCGTCATGTTGACCGACGCTGGCAAGTTCGTTGCCTTCACCTCTGGGGTCGAGCCTGGCTCGCCTGCGGACGTGGAATTGGCGGACGCCTCCGGCGCGATCGTGGTGATGAAGAAGTCCAAGGCGGTGACCTTCTCGGGTGGCCTCCTAAGTACCGAAGTGTCGCTCAGCCAGGGCATCAACCTTGTGGGTGTGCCGCGCGCTGGCGCGGTGGCGACCGCGGGCGCGATTGCTGACCTCTCCACAGACGTGCAGCGTGTGATCCGCGAAGAGAACGGCCGCTTCGTAGCAGTCGTCTCGGGTGCGACAGACGCCGACGTCACAGGTGGAGCCGCCTACATCGTCCTCGCCAGCGCCGACACGACGCTGACGTTGGATGGTGGAGCGTGGGAGAACGTGGCAACCGCGGCACCGATCACCAACGTGGCCTACAACACGGACGCCTCGCCGGTGTTCATGGTCCACGGTTCGCTGATGCGTGAGGACACGCTCGATGTCATTAATGGCATCGAGGTAACCGTGACCAACATGCGCACTGGCGACACGATGACCGACACCGTCGGCCGCACCAGCGGAGCCGGACGATTCGCGACGACGTTCCTCAGCCTCGGCGGCGAGGAATACCGAGTCGGCGACACGTTCGACCTGCGCGTGGTTGACCCAAGTGGAACCTTCGGCGGCTTGCGCGAGACGCGACGCGTCATCACCCGCGAGGAAATGCGCAACGGTCGTATCGACCTTGGCGCGGTCCTCCTGAGTGCGGTGCCTGACCGTAGCGCGCTGCTCCCGAACTTCCCGAACCCGTTCAACCCAGAGACTTGGATTCCCTTCCAGTTGTCCACCGAGTCCGCGGTCAAGGTCAGCATCTACAACGCTGGCGCTGAGCGCATCCGCTCCCTGGACCTCGGCTACCTCCCGGCAGGCACATACGCCAGCCGCACGAAGGCAGCCTACTGGGATGGCTCCAACGAAATGGGCGAGCGCGTTTCGAGCGGTGTCTACTTCTACCGCATCGAAGCCGGGTCGTTCAGCGAGATGCGTCGAATGGTCATCCTGAAGTAACGGGTCCCACACAATCTAGGGACATCATCGCGGGAGAGCGGGTCGTAGCATGGCTACGACCTTCTCTCCCGCCGCACTGTCTAGAATCGGATGTCCGCTCTTGCAATACTCTCCTCTTTCCGTCACCATTAATCGCCGCTCCCGCCGAAGACGGCCCCGCAGGTGACGCCGTTGCTGTATCGGACCCGCGACTCGTATCGTTTAGATTGTGATTCCGGTCGAGTGCAGATGGCCCCAAATGGGCAGCGAACCAATGTATCCAGCTAGATGTGACCTAAGGCGCGCGGCGAATCCCTTGCTGATAGGGAATCCTCGACGCAGGAGGAAACGAATGAGGACATGCAGGTCGTTCTTACCATCCCTGGCACTGGCCATCATCGCCTTTGGCGTGATGGGGTTAGGGTCGGCGTATGGCGCTTCGTTATTCGTCGTAGACGGCGCGGTTTCAGAAGCAGACGGCACGCCGGTCAGCGGCCTTACAGTGGCCGTGCAGAACCTCAGTAAGCCGTCGCTTAGCACCTACGAATCCGAGCGAACCAGCGTCGATGGCAGCTACGGTGTCACGATGGTCCGCGACTTCTTGACGAGCGTTGCCGACGCCGGTGACGAGCTGCTCGTCCAGGCGATCGACACGTCCGGCGGGTCGGATGTCGTGCGAGGGCAAGTCGTACATACCGTCACGGCTGCCGAGGAAGGTGACCAGTTCGGTGCCACGGTGGACATCACGCTGTCCGGCGTCATCGTGCAGTTTGCCGCCGCGTCCATACTTGGTGACGGCGCGTCCAGCGCGACGTTGACGGTCGAGGTTACGGATCGCGACGGGGTCGCCGTAGAGGGTGACACTCTTATCGCGGTGGCCGAAGGCGGCGTGGTCGGCGAGTTTACTGACCTGGGTAACGGCGCGTACGAGGCGACGTTCGACGGTCCCGTGAGCAGCGAGACGATCACGGTCACGGTAACCGTCACGTCCACGTTGGTCGATGACGCTTCTGGCTTGGCGTCCATCATCGTCGAGGGTGTGCCGTCGGGTATCACCGTGGCGTTCGAG
>Ga0315304_1000020_pt1 | contig 13150 bp, 9 predicted proteins | sample CBN3_1000m_313_M_FD_204536 | JGI IMG/M metagenome (GOLD analysis project Ga0315304, IMG submission 204536) | Metatranscriptome of marine microbial communities from Western Arctic Ocean, Canada - CBN3_1000m_313 (Metagenome Metatranscriptome) | ecosystem: Environmental > Aquatic > Marine > Oceanic ...
GGGAAGAGCTCAAGATGATGCTCGGCCTCGTCAAGCCTAAGTTTTTCGTTCCGGTACATGGCGAGTACCGCCACCTCGTGGCCCACGCCTCGATCGCCCGGGACATGGGTGTCGAAGAGCCCAACGCGTTCGTCCTGGAAGACGGCGACGTGCTGGAGCTCACTCCCGATTCCGGCGAGGTAACTGAGCGGGTCCGTACTGGGCATGTCTTCGTCGATGGCCGAAGAATGCTGGACCAGAACAGCACCTTGCTCGACGAGCGCAAGCGCCTGGGGCGTGAGGGCGTCGTAACGGTGGGGGTCACTCTGGACGGCCGGACCGGAGAGGTCGTGGGCGCTCCCGACGTTGTCTCCTTCGGGTTCGTGGAGCCGGACGAATCACAAGACCTTTTTCAAAAAACTTCCAGACTAGTCCGTTCCACCCTAGAACAGGATGGCGTAACCGCCTTACGGTTAGACGAGATCAAGGCTAAGGTAGGAGACTCGGTCGCCAGGTTTCTGCACAGCGAGACTCGCAGGCGTCCGACCATCCTGACCGTGATCGAAGAGGTCTAACGTCGACGGCTCGCCGCCACACGCCTGGCAAAAGACGCCACGTGTACAATCCGAAGGGCGAGTCGCGCGGAGCACCCTCGGGACGGGTCCAGGCGCAGCCTCGCACGCCTCGCCTACCGCGCAATCGGAGTAGCCCATGACTCGTGGCATCGGGGTCAGGCTTTACAAAGGGGTCCGGCGCCCACGCACCGTAGCCGTCGGTCTCGTGGCGGTGCTCCTCGCGCTTGGCGTCTCGGGCTACTGGTTCCGTGAGCCCGTGTCCGACACCCTGGTGTCCGCGAAAGACGGCATCGTCAGGACTTTTGGACTGGGCATCGTGCCGGTAGGCCTATGGATTCTGGCAGCCGCCGCAATCGCGTTTTGGCGTCGCCCTTGGTTCAGCCGCCTGAACTTATGGGCGGGGAGCGTGGCGCTGGTCGCCTTCAGCCTGGGAGTCATGGGCTTTTTCGAGCCATTCAGAGGGGCGCTGGCCACCTTTACACTGGACGGCGACGTCACGCTGGGCGGAAGGGTCGGCGGGGCCATCGCGGGGACCGCGCCCTGGCTGGGCGTGATCCAGCTTACAGCCATCGCGGTCGCCGGCGCGGCAATTACAGGCCCGTCTCCGGCTCTCGCGGTGGCGTCCCGTCTTGGACATATAGCCCTATTCGGCTATATGTTCGTCGCCGTATCCGTCACACGCATGTACCGGTCCGAGGACCGTCCCCCACCCCCGCGGAGGTCCCCGGCCGGAACACGGCGGTCCGGTCTACCCGTCCCGCCTTCCGGCATATCGCCCTCCGACCGGGTCAAGGCCATCTCCGACTCGGTGCTCGGCGCCGGTCCGGCGGGGTTGGACAACGATGCTACGGAACCTGTGTCTCCCCAACGTGGAGCCGTGTCCGGCTTCGAGAACAACGCGCCGAAGTCCGGGGTTCACCCCATCGACGTCGACGGTGACCCATTGCCGGACGACGGAATCGAGGATGAGCCGATGGACACGCCGTTTGCGCCATCGGCTCCAGCCGGCGGAGAGCCTGCCAGCTCGGTGCTCGAGAAGTTCAACAGGTTCTGGACATCATCCCCGTCCGAAGGGTCCGAGAGGAGCGGGGGGTCCGCCAACGGCGGAACTCCTATCGCAGTAGAGGACGCCGACGAAGACCCTTCGTCCTCCTTTGCCGGAAACCTGTCCAGCCAATGGGCTCGCCCAGACCTCAAGCTGCTGGAGAACGCACCGGACACCGACATAAGCCAAAAGGAGATGGACGCGACCGCGGAGACCATCCGCCGGACCCTCTCCGAGTACGACGTCGAGGTCGAGATCGGGCAGGTCAGGCCGGGACCCACGGTGACCATGTACGGGTTGATACCCGGGTGGGTCCGGCGCCATAAGCAGGTCCGGGAGACGGACGAGGACGGCCGGCCCAGACTCAATGGGTCCGGAAAGCCCATCATCAAGCGAGTTGAGACGAAGACCAGGATCAAGGTCGACAATATCCTGTCCCGGGAGAAGGACCTCGCACTGGCGCTGAAAACGCCGAGCATCAGAATAGAGACGCCGGCAATGGGCAAGTCCATGGTGGGGATAGAGGTGCCCAATCCCCGCCCCAGCCTCGTTACTCTCCGCTCGATAATGGAGAGCGACGACTTCGACAGAGTGCGAAGCAAGGCCCTCCTGCCCATAGCGCTGGGCAAAGGCAGCGGTGGCGAGAACATCGTCATCGACCTCGCAAAGATGCCTCACCTGCTGATCGCCGGTGCGACTGGAAGCGGCAAGAGCGTCTGCATCAACGCGATCGTGTCCTGCCTCATCACGGAGAGAAGCCCGGCGGAGATGCGTCTGCTGCTGATCGACCCCAAGCGTGTCGAGCTGACGCCGTACAACGGCGTCCCCCATCTGTTGACGCCGGTCGTGGTTGACACCGACAAGGTGGTCGGGCTCCTGAAGGGCCTGATACACGAGATGATGGACCGGTACCGCCGAATGGAGGAGGTACGCGTCCGGAACATCGAGGCCTACAACAAAAAGGTGCCGGAGAAGATGCCCCTGCTTGTGGTCGCAGTGGACGAGCTAGCCGACCTGATGATGTCAGCGGCCTTCGACGTCGAGCAGTCGCTGTGCCGGCTGGCGCAGCTCGGCAGGGCGACGGGGATACACCTGATCGTAGCCACGCAGCGGCCGTCCGTTGACGTGGTTACGGGGCTCATCAAGGCCAACTTTCCGAGCCGGCTCAGCTTCGGCGTGACCTCCCAGGTCGACTCGCGAACGATCCTCGACACCGCGGGCGCCGACAAGCTACTGGGCCGGGGCGACATGCTCTACCTCCCGCTGGACGCGTCGAAACCGGTCCGCGCTCAGAGCGTGTTCATCTCGGACCGGGAAATAGAGGGCCTGGTCAGCTTCTGGAGGACGACGCCCAGGGCCGCAGTCCCTCGGGTGCAGCTCCGCCCGGCTGAGGACGGCCAGGGCGAAGGCGCAAACGCCGACCGAGACGACGACGTCAGAGACGAGTTCCTGGACAAAGCGATTGAGCTCGCCCACACGTACAACAAGCTCTCGACCTCACTGATGCAGCGCCGGCTGCGCATCGGATACCCGCGCGCCGCCCGCCTCATGGACCAGCTCGAGGAGCAGGGAATCGTCGGGCCGAGCGACGGCTCAAAATCGCGTGATGTTATAATGAACCGCGTATAGCGCAGCAACACGATTGGGAGGCGTCCTAGGGTGGTCCGCAACCTAACCGACCTGCTCAGCTCCGTCGTCAAACGGAGTAAGGATGACGAGCAGGTGGTCACGACCAGGGAGACCTGCCTGGTGTGTGACGCCGGCCTCACCGACTCGTCCCTCTACACCGACTTCCGGGTGTGTCACCTATGCCGGTTCCACTACAGCATGACCGCCAGGGAGCGCATCGGCTCGCTGGCCGACCCGGGAAGCTTCCGCGAGATCAATCGCTCCATCATCTCGCTGGACCCCCTCTCCTTCTCCTCCAGGGTCTCGTATAAGCAGCGGCTTTTCCGCGACCAGCGACGTACAGGTCTGACCGAGGCCGTGGTGACCGGCACTTGTACCCTGGGCGGGAGCCCGGTGGTGCTTGTGGTGCTGGACTTCGGCTTCATGGGCGGGACCATGGGATGCGTCGTTGGAGAGAAGGTTGCTCTGGCGCTGGAGCATAGCGCCAAGAGGAAGCTGCCCACCATCGCGGTGGTGACCAGCGGCGGCGCGCGGATCCAAGAGGGCGTCCTGTCGCTGATGCAGATGGCAAAGACGTCCGTGGCCGCCACTCAGACCACGGCCAAAGGGCTTCCCTTCATATCGGTGCTGGCCAACCCCGCCACGGGGCAAGCCTACGCCAGTTTCGCCAACCTGGCGGACATCGTCCTGGCGGAGCCCGGCGCCATCATCGGATACTCACCCCTCGGGACCAGGGACGGCCGAGACCGGCCTTTGGCCACGGAGGCTCACACTGCGGAAGCCCACCTTCAACATGGCTTGCTTGACGCCGTGGTCGACAGGACCCAGCTGAGGGACCTGTTGGCCGTGCTGGTCGACCTTCTGGGCCCGCAGTATCGGCTAACTCCCAGGCGAAAGACCAAAAAGCCCGAGGCCAGGCAGGAGCCGGCCATAGCCTGGAGCTCGGTGCAGCTCGCCAGGCACGAGTCGCGTCCCTCGTCGGTCGACTTCATTGCCAGGATTCTCACCAACTTTGTCGAGCTCCACGGAGACCGGGCCTACGGGGACGATCCCGCCGTCGTGTGCGGCCTGGGCCAGCTAGGTGGACAGACGGTGATGGTGATAGGCCAGGAGAGAGGACCCCGCGACTCCGAGGTTGGCCGACATGAGCGCCGGATCTCTCCGGAGGGATTCAAAAAGGCCCAGCGCGCACTGGGCCTGGCGTCCAAGTTCGACATACCGCTGATAACCCTGATCGACACCCCGGCTCCCAGCGCCAGCGTGGAGACGGCGCATCGTGGGCTGGGCAACGCCATCGCCGCCACCATGGCCCAGATGGCTGCGCTTGAGGTGCCCTCGATCTCGGTGGTCATCGGCGAAGGCGGCAGCGGTGGAGCCCTGGCGCTCGGCATCGCCGACCGTGTGCTGATGATGGAGCACGCCATCTATTCGGCCGTCACGCCGGAAGACGCCGCGGGCCTCATCTACCAGGACGAGGCCAGGGCCGACGAGGCCGCCGAGTCGCTGAGGCTGACCGCCCGAGACTGCCAAGAGCTTGGCATCGTCGACCGGGTCGTCCCGGAACCCCCCGGCGGGGCGCACGCTAATCCCGACGAGGCGGCTCGTCAGCTACGGCGTGACCTGCTTCAGGAGCTAGCCGAGATACAGTCCCGGTCCAGGCGCAGGTTGCTAAGGGACCGGTACAAGAAGTTTCGCAACATTGGAGAGTACAGCTCCCACTTCAGAGCCGCGATAACCCGAGAGGTAAACGCGCTTCAAGGTCTGGTCACCACAGGTATGAAGCGTATCGCCCGGCGTGCCAGGCCTGAGGTGGAGTCGGCCGATGACGTGATCTCCGGCGACGGATAGCGTCGCACAGCCGCAGCGCCCCTTAGCGGCCAACCGTCAGCACTCCGCCATGCGGCCCGCGCGATTCCTCGAAAGCGGCGATCTCGTCCTCGTGCTCAAGCGTCAGCCCCAAGTCGTCCAGGCCGTTGAGCATGCAGTACCGGCGAAACGACTCGATCTCGAAGCTAGCCTGGACATCGCCAGCCAGGTCCGACACGGTCCGGGATTCCAGGTCCACCGTCAGTTGGTGGCCGGGCGTCGCGAGGGTGGCGGACATGACCTTCTCGACCGTCTCCTCCGGTAGGACCACGGGCAGAACGCCGTTCTGGAAGCAGTTGTTGTAGAAGATGTCGGCGAAGCTGGGGGCTATGATGCAGCGGAAGCCGTAGTCCAACAGCGCCCAGGGCGCATGTTCCCTCGACGACCCCGAGCCGAAGTTGCGCCCGGCTACGAGTATGGACGCGCCTTGATAGCCGGCATGGTTGAGTATGAAATCGGGGTTCGGGCTGCCGTCGGGCAGCAGGCGCCAGTCGAAGAAGAGGAACTGGCCGAATCCGGTCCGCTCTATCCTCTTTAGGAACTGCTTTGGGATGATCTGGTCCGTGTCGACGTTCACCCGTTTCAGCGGCGCAACTACGCCGGTGAGCTTTACGAAGGGCTCCATCGTCTATCCTCCGGTATCGCTTTGTGAAAAAAGCACTCCTCCCACGGCACTGTCACCACTCGCGGATATCGACAAAGTGACCCGCGATAGCCGCCGCCGCCGCCATCTGTGGGCTCACCAGGTGGGTCCGGCCACCCTTGCCCTGCCGGCCCTCGAAGTTGCGGTTCGACGTGGAGGCGCACCTTTGTCCGGGCTCCAGTACATCCGGGTTCATGCCCAAGCACATGGAGCAGCCTGCCTCCCGCCAGTCGAACCCGGCGTCCTTGAAGACTCGGTCCAGGCCCTCCTCCTCCGCCTGCCTCTTGATGCTGTTTGATCCCGGTACGACCATGGCGTAGACATGGTCGCTGGTCTCTCTGCCCCTGACGACGTCCGCTGCCGCGCGCAGGTCTTCGATTCGAGCGTTGGTGCAAGAACCCAGGAAGACCCGATCGATGGTGATGTCCTGCATCGGCGTATCGGGCTCGAGTCCCATGTACTCCAGTGCCCGCTCCGCGGCCTCCCTGTCTCCGGGGTCGTCCATCGAGTCCGGGTCGGGCACTCGTCCGGTAATCGGCACTACCATTCCGGGATTGGTGCCCCAGGTCACGAAGGGCTCGAACGCGGCCGCATCCAGCTCGACGTGGGAATCAAACTCAGCACCCTCGTCGGTCGCCAGTTCTCGCCACTGCTCGACCGCTGCATCGAATTCGTCACCCCGCGGGACGTGGGGACGTCCCCGCATGTACTCGAAAGTCGTGTCGTCGGGCGCGACCATGCCGGCACGTGCGCCTCCCTCGATAGACATATTGCAGACGGTCATTCGGCCCTCCATCGACAATGACCGGACCGCCTCGCCGGTGTACTCGATCACGTGGCCCGAGGCCCCCGCGACGCCGATGCGCCCGATTATGCCCAGCACGACGTCTTTGGCTGTCACACCCCGTGGCAGCGAGCCATCGACGCGGACCTCCATCGTTTTCGGCTTGAACTGGCGCAGTGTCTGGGTCGCCAGGACGTGCTCCACCTCTGACGTTCCGATCCCAATGGCGAAAGCGCCGAAAGCGCCGTGGGTCGACGTGTGGCTGTCCCCACAAACGATCACCTTGCCGGGCTGCGTGTGGCCTTGCTCGGGGCCGATGATGTGAACGATGCCCTGGTTGGGGCTGAACATGTCATAGAGGGTTACGCCGAACTCCTCGCAGTTGCGAGACAGCGCGTCGAGTTGCTGCTTGGCGATCGTGTCGGTGATGGGGAGGGAGCGGTCCCACGTGGGTGTGTTATGGTCGGCCGTAGCGACGGTCAGGTCGGTCCGCCGGACTCTGCGACGGTTCATCCGCAGACCATCGAAGGCCTGCGCCGACGTGACCTCGTGTACCAGATGAAGGTCGACGTAGAGGACGGAGGGCTGCCCTGGCTCCTCATGCACCACATGGGTGTTCCATATCTTTTCGAACAATGTCTTGGGTGGCACTTTGCGAGTCCTTAGTTGATGTAGCTAGGCGGGATTATCCGGCTGAAGTCCCGGCCCCCTCTATCGCCAGGAGTCTGTTGAGGGCGTTCATGTAGGCCCGGGCGCTGGCGACCAGGATATCGGTGTCGGAGCCTCTGCCGACGTAGACCTGCCCATCTTTTCTGATGCGGATGGTTACGTCGCCGATGGCGTCGATCCCCTCGGTGACCGCATCCACGCGGTACTCGATGAGCTCGTTGGGCACCTGTATTACCCGGTTTATCGCTTTGTAGACTGCGTCGACGGGGCCGGTGCCGGTCGCGGCGTCGGTCACCGCATCGCCTTCGGGCGAAGTCAGCGTGACAGTTGCCGTGGGCACTTCGTGGTTACCGGTAGAGACTTGAACGTGCTCTAGCTTGTAGATGGCGGGCACGTCGCTTGTACGTCGCTGACTCGACATCAGCGCCTCGAGGTCTGCGTTGGACACCTCGCGTTTCCTATCGGCCAGGTTCTTGAACGCCTCGAAGGCCGAGTTCAGCTCGTCTCGATTCAGCTTGTAACCCAGGTCCTCCAGACGAGCCCTCAGTCCTGCCCGTCCGCTGAGCTTCCCCAGCACAAGGGTGCTGCTGGGCCATCCCACCGACTGAGGGTCCATGATCTCGAATGTCGTCCGTTCCTTCAGCACTCCATCCTGGTGGATGCCTGACGCGTGCCGGAACGCGTTGGCGCCCACGATGGCCTTGTTGGGCTGTACCGGAAAGCCGGTGACGTCGCTGACAAGCCGGCTGGTCCGATAGATCTGTCGGGTATCGATTCCGGTCGAAACGCCAAGAATGTCTCTGCGCGTCTCGATGCTCATTATGATCTCTTCCAGCGACGCGTTTCCGGCCCGTTCCCCCAGCCCGTTTATGCATCCTTCGACCTGGCGCGCACCGGCCTCCACCGCAGCCAGGCTGCTGGCGACAGAAAGGCCGAGATCGTTATGACAATGGACGCTCACCACCGCCCTGTCTATGTTCGGTACATTCCGCCTTACGTCCGTGATCCGCTGGGCGAACCCCACGGCATCGCGTAGCCGACCGTGTCGGGGATATTGACGGTGTTGGCCCCAGCTTCGATCGTCGCCTCCAGCAGCTCGTAGAGGTACTCAATGTCTGTACGTGTGGCGTCCATTGGAGAGAACTCTACGTCGTCGCAATACCTTTTGGCCTGCTCGACGCACGCGACCGCGGTTTCGAGAACCTCCTCGGGGTTCGAGCGGAGCTGGTGCATTATCTGAACGTCGGAGGAGGAGATGAATACATGGATCCGAGGTCGTTCAGCTCCTTTTATCGCCTCCCACGCGCTGTCGACATCGTCCGGCACGCAACGGGCCAGTGACGCGATCTTGGGTCCGCGGACCTGTGCCGATATCTCACTCACGGCCTCGAAGTCGCCGGGAGAGCTGGCGGCGAACCCGGCTTCGATCACGTCAACGCTCAGCCTGTCTAGCTGTTTGGCGATCTCGAGCTTTTCCTGAGTCGTCAGTCCGATCCCGGCGGACTGCTCACCGTCGCGAAGCGTGGTGTCGAATATGACTACTCTGTCGTCTGCCATTTTCCGGCCTCCTGTTGGCCCTTTGGCTCACATTTCAACAGTGTGTAGCCGGCCTGTGATCCGGCCGCGTCAAAGGGTTATCGAAGGACACCGCAGTCCGCCGGACCCAGCCCTGCCAGGACCAGGCCTTCGCGGCGGACTACGACTGTAACCTCCACGCTAACTCTCATTTCGAATCAACCATGCCCCGCTATTCCGCGTCCTGGAGGAAGGACATCATGCCCCTGAGCTCCTTGCCGACCGCTTCTATGGGGTGTTCCGCGTTCTCACGCCGAAGCCTCGAAAATCGGGGCCTGCCCTCGTCGTTCTCGGCTATCCACTCCCGGGCGAAGCTGCCGTCCTGAACGGCGGCCAGCACCTTCTTCATATTGTCCTTGACGTGCTGGTCTATGACGACCGGCCCCCGAGAGTAGTCTCCGTATTCAGCGGTATCGCTGATGGAGTAGCGCATGTACTCCATGCCGCCCTGGTAGAGGAGGTCGACGATCAGCTTGAGCTCGTGCATGCACTCGAAATAGGCCGATTCCGGCTGGTAGCCGGCCTCGACCAGCGTCTCGAACGCCGCTTTTATCAGCGCCGTCACGCCGCCGCAAAGGACCGCCTGCTCGCCGAAGAGATCGGTCTCCGTCTCCTCTTTGAATGTCGTATCCAGGACACCCGCTCGAGTGCAGCCTATGCCTCTAGCGTATGCGAGGCCGATTTCGCCGGCCCTGCCGCTGACGTCCTGGTGGATGGCCAGAAGGCCGGGCACGCCGGACCCCCTGGTGAAGACCTCTCGCATACGGTGACCGGGGGCCTTTGGGGCTACCATCGACACGTCGATGGAGTCCGGCGGCACGATCGTCCCGTAGTGGATATTGAAGCCGTGGGCGAACATGAGCGTCTTGCCCGGCTGCAGGTGAGGGACCACGGACTCCTTGTATACCACGGCCATGGCCGTGTCCGGAATCAGCATCATTACGATGTCGGACTCCGCGGCGGCCTCGGCGACAGTGGCTACCTTCAGCCCTTCCGCCTCAGCCTTCGGCCAGCTCTTGCTGCCCTCATACAGACCCACGACCACGTCAAGCCCGCTGTCCTTCAGATTGAGGGCGTGGGCATGTCCCTGGCTACCATAGCCAACGATGCCGATCGTCTTGCCCTCGAGTACCGAAATATCGGCATCGTTCTCGTAGTACATTTTGACCATACTGCGTCCTCTTCCTGGCGATTTGGTGCAGTCCCTTACTCTGCGTCTTACCGTCCGAACTCGGAGGCGGGACCGTCGCTAGACCGAGGCAGCCTGACCCCACCGTGGGGGGCTTCGCCTCTGCCTGGCAGACCTGTCCTCCGATCGGGCCGACCCCATCCCGCGGTTTAGCGCGATAGAGCCGGTCCTTATCAGCTCTACGACTCCGAAGGGCCTCAGCAGGTCGTGCAGCGAGTCGATCTTGTCCTCGTCGCCGGTAACCTCGACAATCAAAGAGTCGGTGGCCACGTCAACGATGTTGGCTCGGAAGATGTCCACGATCTGCATGATCTCGCTGCGGGTCTGAACTTTGGCCTTCACCCTGATCAGGGCCAGCTCGCGGGACACCACGTTCTCGTCGGAGATGTCGGAAACCTTAATCACGTCGATGAGCTTGTGCAGGTGCTTCGTTACCTGCTCGACTACGCGGTCGTCACCCTCGACGACGAAAGTCATGCGCGAAAGGTCCGGCACTTCGCTGTGGCCGACGGCCAGGCTCGCGATGTTGAACCCTCGACGTCGGAACATGCTGGCGACGCGGTTCAAGACGCCGGGCTTGTCCTGCACCAGAGCGGTGATCGTATGTCTGGGCTGCGACCCGTTGGTGGTCATCTTCGCGCCTTTTCGGGGGCGGGTTCCTCGATCAGGTTATGGATTGTAGTCCCCGCCGGGATCATTGGGTACACGTTCTCCTCTTCCTCAACGACGAAGTCGACGATCACCGGACCGTCGTTCTCCATAGCCTTGTCGATGGCGGGTCTCACCTGTTTCTTATCGGTAACCCGGATACCCAGCATGCCAAAAGCCTCGGCCAGCTTCACGAAGTCGGGGTTGCCGGTGTAGTGCGTCGCGACGTAGCTCTTGTCGTAGAAGAACTCCTGCCACTGGCGGACCATGCCCAGGAAGTTGTTATTTATGATCGCGAACTTGACCGGGATCTTGTTCTCGACCATCGTGGCCAGCTCAGCCATCGTCATCTGGAAACCGCCGTCCCCGGCAACGGACCAGACCACTCGGTCCGGTCTGCCGACCTGTGCGCCCATGGCCCCCGGGACCTCGTACCCCATGGAGCCCGATCCTCCCGACGTCACCAGGCTGCGTGGCTCGGTGAACTTGTAGTGCTGCGCCGCCCACATCTGGTGCTGGCCCACCCCCGTAACGATGATAGCCTTGCCCTCGGTAGCCTGGGAAAGCTCCCTGATGATGTACTGAGGCAGCAGCTTCTCGGTCTCCCGTATCTTCATCGACGGGTGATCGCGTTTGAGCTCCTCCACCCGGTTGATCCAGTCGAGATGAGTCGCCGAGGACACCCGTTCGTTGAGCTTCTGCAGTACGGCCTTTAGGTCGCCGACGATAGGGATTTCCACCTCGACGTTCTTGCCGATCTCGGACGGGTCGATGTCGATATGTATCTTCTTTGCGTTGACAGCGAACGAGCTGGCCTTGCCAGTGATCCGGTCGTCGAACCGCATACCCAGCGCGATCAGGAGGTCCGCCTCCTCTATGGCCAGACTCGCATACGCCATCCCGTGCATACCGGGCATCCCGACGCACAGTACGTGATCGTCCGGGAAGGAGCTGATGCCCAGCAGGGTTGTGATAACCGGGATCTGCGCCTTCTCGGCCAACTCTCGCAACTCGTCGTAGGCCCCGGAGAAGATCACACCGTGGCCGGCCAATATGACCGGACGTTCCGACTGGTCGATGGCCCTCACTGCGCGCCTGATCTGTGCCGGATGCCCTTTGAGGTTGGGCTTGTATCCCGGCAGGTCCACCTTGTCCGGGTACTCGAACTCGGCCTCCTCGGTGAATACGTCCTTTGGAATGTCGACAAGGACCGGACCAGGCCTGCCGGTGCTGGCGATGTGAAAGGCCTCCTTGATGGCCCGAGAGATGTCGGCCGCGTTCATCACCAGATAGTTGTGTTTGGTTATCGGCAGTGTTATGCCGGTGGTGTCGGTCTCCTGAAAGGCATCGGAGCCTATGGACGCCCGGGCGACCTGGCCCGTCACGATCACCATAGGGATCGAGTCCATCTGGGCCGTCGCGATGCCGGTCACGAGGTTCGTGGCGCCGGGACCGGAGGTCGCCCATGCGACACCGGGGCGCCCTGTTACCCGGGCATACCCGTCGGCGGCGTGGGCCGCTCCCTGCTCGTGGCGCACCAGGATGTGACGGAGCTGCGGGTACTCGGGCAGTGTCTGGTAGAGGGGAAGAATGGCCCCGCCCGGAAGACCGAAGATCACTTCGACGCCCTCTTTTAGAAGGCTTTCACAGACTATCTGCGCTCCCGTTAACCTCATGTTCTCCTCCCCACGCGTCGGGCGTTGGGGCCAACAAAAAATAATCCCGTCCTTCAAGGGACGGGAAAGCCGAGCACGCTCCCGCGGTACCACCCTAGTTGCCCCCGATCGGTCAGGGGCCTCTCGAATGCGATAACGGCGCCAACCGTCCGCCCCTACGCGGAGGCCTTGCGGCCTCTCTCAGGACGGAAGCTCAGGGGCGAGTTCCCCGGGGCCCTTGCGCCGGCCTTCCACCACCGCCGACTCTCTATGGCCGGTACCCCTCGGTACTACTCCCCTTCAACGCGTCGTGGGGCACCGAGTACCCCACAGTAAGGCCAGATGGTAACACACGCGCTATTGGGGTGTCAATCGACCCGCGCCCGTCGCCATGGCGTCCCACCGGGGGCCTTGGAACCTTTAGTTTTGCTAGTTTTGCCGGCCTTGCCGTCGGTCCGCGATGGCCCAACCGAGCCCGACCACCAGCGAGGCTATCATCAGCTTCACCAGGTCGCCCGGTATGAAGGGGTACATTCCCGCATTGAAAAGCTCCCCCTCGGGCGGCCATCCGATACGAGTCGTGAAGTCGAAGTAGTGCAGCCAGAGCAGCCCTGGCACATAAATGATCAGACTGGCCAACAGCATAGGCCACAGTATGCGGCTCCTGTGCCAGCCTCGCTCGGACAGGTACCCCACCATGGCCGCCGCCGCTATGAAGCCGATGATATAGCCTGCGGTGGCGCTTCCCGACACGTACGCCCAACCGTTTCCTCCGTCTTTGAACACCGGGATGCCAGCCATGCCCATGAAGTAATAGACGAGAATGGCGAACAGCCCCCATCGAAATCCCAGGATTCCCCCCATTAGTAAGACCCCCGGAGTCTGAAAGCTTA
>Ga0315304_1000022_pt1 | contig 12637 bp, 10 predicted proteins | sample CBN3_1000m_313_M_FD_204536 | JGI IMG/M metagenome (GOLD analysis project Ga0315304, IMG submission 204536) | Metatranscriptome of marine microbial communities from Western Arctic Ocean, Canada - CBN3_1000m_313 (Metagenome Metatranscriptome) | ecosystem: Environmental > Aquatic > Marine > Oceanic...
TGCTATTAATCCAAAGGTAATTTTCACTCAATAGCCGACGGGATGCAACCCTATGGTAACGAAAGACTCGAAATCCATGATGATTGAGGCCACCGGCCTCACCCACTACTACGGCCCATACGCAGCCATAGAAGACGTAAGTTTCGGTGTGGAAAGAGGCGAGGTCCTGGGATTCCTGGGGCCGAATGGCGCCGGAAAAACCACCACGATGCGCATCTTGACTGGATATATGCCCCCAACCAGGGGTAAAGTTACTCTAGACGGCTACGACATCGTAGAGCAGTCTCTAGAGGTGCGGCGGAAGGTGGGCTATCTACCGGAAACCGTCCCTCTATACACCGACATGCCGGTGAATACCTACCTCAAATACATGGGAACTCTACGCCAGATGCCGCCCAAGAACATCAAACGCCGCATAGGCGAAGTTATCGACATATGCCGGTTGGGGGACTACCGGTCGTCCCAGATCGGAAAGTTATCCAAGGGTTTTCGCCAGCGGGTCGGCATCGCCCAAGCGATTCTCCACGAACCGGAAGTGCTGGTTCTGGACGAGCCCACCATCGGCATCGACCCGATCCAAGTGGTGGAAACGAGGAAATTGATCCAAGACCTTGGCAAGGAACAGACCGTGGTATTGAGCAGCCACATTTTGCCCGAAGTAAGCATGATTTGCGATCGTGTTTTAATCATAAGTGAGGGCAAGATTGTAGCTGAAGACACCCCCAGCAACCTGGCTGAACGGTTGCAGGGGTCCGAGCAGATGGAAGTAGAGATCGGCGGTCCGGTATCCCAGGTACTACCGGCGTTGCGAGCCTTGCCAGGCGTGGCTAGCGCATCCCACAAGACCAACCAAGGAAAGGAGACCTACACCATTCAAGCCAATGAGGGACAGGACCTAAGGGACGACATTTCCCGAGCGGTCATCGGCGGTGGATGGAGCTTGCTCGCCATGAATACCGTTGGCATGAGCCTGGAAGAGATTTTCCTTAGATTGACCACTCACGAGGAGCTCTAACAATGCGCACCGTCCAAGCGGTGGCCTGGAAAGAGATTCAGATCTACTTCTCCAGCCCCACCGCCTATATAGTGGCAATGATTTTCCTGGCTTTGGCCAGTTTCTTTTTTGTGAGGGACCTTAGCAATCCCTTCCCACAAGCATCTATGAGCAGCTTTTTCCAAGGCGCCACCATCATATTAATCTTGTTGGCCCCCACTCTCACCATGCGCCTATTGGCCGAAGAACAGAAACTGGGTACCATTGAGCTATTGCTCACCTCGCCGGTCAGGGACTGGGAGGTTGTGGTGGGCAAGTACTTGGCCAGCCTGGTATTTCTCATGGGTACAATGTCGTTGACTGTCTACTATGTGCTCTTGCTGGCCATCTTTGCCGACCCAGACCCCGGTCCCATATGGGCCGGCTATCTGGGATTGATTCTATACGGCGCCGCGGCTCTCTCCATAGGTTTGCTGACTTCCACACTCACCAGCAACCAAATCGTTGCCGCAGTGGTAGCCATGGGGATCCTTTTGGTGCTTTTCTTCACTGATTTTGCCGCAGGAACTCTGACCGGATTGGCCGCTGCCATCGTCAATGAAGTCGGCATGAAAAGCCACTTCGACGATTTCGACAGGGGTGTGATTGACACTAAGAACATCGCCTACTATCTGCTGGTCACCGCCTTCTTTGTCTTCATCTCCATAAGAGCCCTAGAATCGCGGCGGTGGAGGTAGCATGAGCCAGCAGCCCAGAGATTGGCGCCGACGGCGGGGCGCATCCGGACGGCAGGACGAGGAATCTTCGGAAGCCTCACAGGGCCAGTCCACCGCCGGGGAAGAACCCACGGTCGGCGACGCCGGTGACCCTGAGCTATCACGGACCCTTTTCAGCTTCTTGGAGCCTTTACTAAACATCGTCGGCTCATTTGGAGTTCCCCTGGTTATCGGCGGAGTTATCGCTCTGGTCTCCGGAATCATCGTAGTCGCATTCGTCAGCTCCATGCGGCTCTACGGCATCATCGACATCATCATCGGAGTGGTGATTATCGCCTTCGTGGGGCTGATTTTCTTGAGTTCGGTTGTCGCCGCCTTTCTTAGCCGCACCGGTCGCTACGGTGTTAACTCTCTGATAATGCTGGGCGCTTTCACTGGGATTGCCCTACTTATTGGCATAGTCACTTTCGAAAACAACAAAAGGTTCGATCTAACCGCCACCAATCAATTCAGCTTGGCCACACGCACCACCCAGATCCTTAGCGATCTGGATCAGCCGATAAGGGCCACCGCGTTCTATAAAGACATCGCATTGACGTCGGACCCAGGCCAGGCCAACAGGCGGTCCAAGGTCGAAGATACCTTGCAAGAATTTGCGGCCCGCTCTAACAATTTCACTTTCCGCGTAGTTGACCCGGACTTTAAGCCCGACATCGCCAACGCTTACTTCGGCGCCCGGCCCTTGGCTTTCGTCGCCGAGGCGCTGGTGGTAGAGGCCTTGGAGACGGACAAGTTCGATGTGATCCAGCCAACTGATGATGGCTATAGCCAATTGGAGCAAGATCTAGTAACCGGCATGCTGGTGGCGACAGGTGAAGAGCAGAAAGCGATTTACTTCTTGTCCGGCCACGGTGAACGCAGCATCAATAGCGGCGGACCCGACGGCTATTCCTTTCTACGCGAAGGCCTTGAGCAAGACAACTATCTCGTGCAACCCCTTGCTTGGGGGCCGGATGACACAGACGTGTCAGTGCCCGAGAACACCGCGTTGCTCGTGATTGGCCGTCCCACCGGAGACCTTCCAGAGACTCATGCCGCCGCTTTGCACCGTTACCTGCAAGGCAAGATTTTGGCCAGCGACGGAACATTAGCTGACCGGAGAGAAGGCGGCCGGATGATTTTCTTGGCCGACGTAGACACCACTGATACCTTCCGCCAATTCCTGGCTCGATGGGGAGTCGCGGTGGCGTCGGGGTACATAAGGGACCTAAGTCAATCTGTACCGGAAAATCCACAGATTCTCAGAGTCAGCGCATACAACCCAGAAGCACCTCTGGAGATAGTCTTCCCCAGAGGGGTGCCCTTGCAACCCACCTTCATGTCATCAGCTTCCCCGATGGTCGTGGTTAACGACGGCCTGCGCAGGCCTGTGCCTTTGGCTGTCACTTCGCCCAATAGCTTCCTCATCTCCGACTTGGACAGGGAAGATCCGGCATCCGATGGGTCCGACCCGCCGGGGCCATTCTCCCCCGCCGTATTTGTTCAGGGAATCGGCCCCGTTGGTAGCGCGCCACCCACGACTCAACCGCCGGATTCGGAGCTATCCTGGCTTGTAGTCTTTGGGGACTCGGACTTCGTGGCGAATAACTTCTTTGAAAGAGGCGGCGGTGCCGACCTGTTCTTAAACTCCGCCAATTATCTCTTGGGGGACTTCTCTCTGGTGTCGATCCGAGACAAAGCTTTCACTTTCAGAGAGTTCAACCTGAACCGAAACGAGTTTAATTTCGTACGTTGGACATCATGGCTGTTCCTACCAGGACTGATGGGTTTGATGGCTGCCTTGGTCTGGTGGGTACGCCGGTAGGCTCACAGGTCATAATCTAATTTCCGGCGGGAGCGCATCGCACTAACATGAACCTACGCCTTTCCCTCTTACTGGTCGCCGTCTTGCTTCTATTCGGAGGCACATTCTTGGTGGTGCGCTTCTTTGGCCCCAACGACCGGCCACCGGAAGAGCCTTGGCTCTACCGCATCGGCGAAGACACCATCCGGCACATCGAAGTCACAACCGACGGTCAGACGGTTGTCTATAACCGGCCACCGGGTGGCTTCCGATGGTACATCGAAGGTGAACCCGACATCCCAGTGTTCCAAGAAAAGTGGAGCGGCACTCCCCTGTTGCTCAGCGGGCCTAGGGTCAACCGGGACTTGGCCCAGACCATAGATGACCCGGCGTCGTACGGGTTGGGCCCCCCGGTCTCCATCATCAAGGTAACCGACCGCGGCGGGCAGAGTTTCGAGTTTCACATGGGTGGCACCACTCCGGACGAAAACAACATATACGCCAGGCTGGTTGGGCACCCGACATTGTTCACCGTACCGGCAATTTGGGCCCAAGTGATTAACCGCCTGGCCACCGACCCGCCATACCTGCGTTTGTACCAGTTACAAGACGACCCTTTGGTTTACATCGAGATAACCGAGGAGGGTCAAAAGGTGGCCTACGGCAAGATTGGCGGCCTCGAAAGCGATTGGGCCATCTTGGATCCCGTGGAACTGGAGCCGAGCGAGAATCTCGTCTTGGCCGACAGATGGAGGGACCTCCCCACAATGTTTAACGGCCCCAGAGTAAACGACATATTGGCCGACACGTTTGATAATCCGGCGGAATACGGTCTGGAGCCACCCCAAACTAAGATTCGGCTAGGAATGGCCGCCGGGCCTGATCTTGAGTTTTATTTGGGCAAAACAACACCCGACGGCGAACACCGTTACGTCAGCGTAAAGGATAAAACTGAACTATACGCCATGCCGATCCAACTGGCACAGCGGATAAGTGAACTGGTCACCGACCCACCGGTCAAGCCTGAGGACAAACCAACCCCCGGTTCCGGTTGACAGACCAAGCTCATCTGTGTCACAACCCTATAGGTTTTAGAAACTAATGGTATGGGCGCCCCGACGTGATCGAGGCGCCCTTATGTATCCGGGAGCGTCGACTTGAAAGCTGAGATAATCTCCGTTGGAACCGAGATTTTGATGGGCGAATTAACGGATACCAACGCCGCCTGGGTAGCAGCCAGGTTACCCGCCTTGGGGATCGAGCTCCGTTGGGTGTCCATCGTCGGGGACAACCTGGAAATGCTATCCGAAGCCTTCTCCAGGGGCCTAGAACGTTCGGACATCATATTCACCACCGGTGGTTTGGGGCCAACCCAGGACGACTTGACCAGGGAGGGTGTGGCGGCGGCGCTGGGGGAGACACCCACCGTCCAAGAAGAGGCGGTTCGGCACTTGGAACAGCAATTCCGGGACCGCGGCACCGCCATGCCGCCCCGCAACATCAAGCAAGCCCATCTGATTCCCTCAGCCCAATTCATCACCAATCGCAACGGCACTGCCCCCGGTTGGTGGGCGGAACGCAACGGCGGCATAATAGTATCCATGCCCGGCCCACCCGCGGAGATGCACGCCATCTGGGACGAAGAGGTTGTGCCCCGGCTACTTAAAATAGTGGACGACGAGGTTACCATCACCCGGAACATCAAGACCATGGGCATGTCGGAAGCGGAGATGGACGAAGTAATCTCCGAGTTCTTCGGCCAGGACAACCCCTACCTGGGTATCTACTCCAAGGCCGATGGCAATCACTTGAGGATAATCGCCCGAGCCCGGGACGAGGCCGCCGCCCGGATTCTCATCGACCCAGTCGAAAGAGCCATCGAGGAGCGTTTGGCTCCTTACATCTGGGGATACGACGAGGAAACACCCGACCAAGCCGTGGGGATTGCCTTGCGCCAACGGGGTATGACCCTGGCAACCATGGAGTCCTGCACCGGCGGCTACTTGGTCAATAACCTGACCGACTCTCCGGATAGCGCAGTCTATTTCAAAGGAGGACTGGTGGCGATCGGCGACGAGGTGAAAATCGCCCACGGTGTGCCGTCGGAAGTCATAGAACAATACGGCGCCGTTAGTCAACAAACGGCCGACGCTATGGCCCAGGCGGTACGGCAGGGATTGGGGGCCGACTACGGTATCGGTATAGCTGGCCCGGACGGGTCTCCCTCTCCCGACGGACAGCCAGCCGGACTGGCTTACCTGTCTATCGTCGGGCCTAACGGTTCAAGAGAGATGGAACTACGAGTGCCTCCCCGGAGGGTCACCGTAAAAAGGCGTATGTCCAACAACGCCCTCATTGAGCTGCGCAAGTTGATTGTAGCGTCTGACTAGATGAATCAGCCTCTCCTGACGAGTTGGTCGTAGTCCCCATGTGACCCTATCCAGAACCAGACCAATTCGCCTTCATCTTCAACAGCAAGCGCTCTGTAACGCAACCCGACCCGGGCTGACCAGAATCTTCCAACCTTCTTCAATCGCAGGGAGGGATGCCGGGGATTCTGACGAAGTAACTCATGACGCTGACCTGCTAATCGCCGCACCTGCTGCGGCAACCCGTCCTAGCAACGCCAGAATCGCGGCGTCGCCCGCTGCCTCACAACTCGGTGGCGCGGCCTGAGCGCGCTTCCACGAGCGATTCATCTGCCAAAACGTCAAGACGGCCCTCGCTTACATCCAACTCGAACTGCTCGTCCCATGTGTTTGCGTCGAACTCATGGAACCAATCACGGAACGACACCGAGTCCGAGGGGGAGAGTTGCAACACGGCTTCTTTGATCTGTTCGATCCCGAGCTCGGATCCATCTTGGTTGTCTTTAATCATTTGCTATCCCCGTACGTTGGAAGCACCTTCCACGCGAACGTTAAAAGTTAAAACGGCGGCTTAAAGGATTGAGCCGCCGTCTCGTTGTTCTAGTATATCGGTACCAGGTCAGCCCCGGCGCGGAACTTACAAGGTGAGCTGCCGGTAGAGCATGGGCAACCGCTCCGGCAATGCCGAAATCTCGCCCAGCACCTCGTATCCCATGTCACCGCACATACTCTTCAGGTAATCATGCCCGGCTTTGTCCACCGTGAGGCAGAAGGGAGTGATTTGCTTTCGTTTGGCCTCCAACAGGGCCATGTGGGTATCGTGCACCGCATACTCCTTTTCCACTCCCTCCCGGCTGTAGCCCCGGTCCTGGGGGCGGCCATCGCTGATCAGGAAAAGAATCTTCGTAGTAGCGTCTATCTTGTCCAGCTTGGTGATGGAGTGCCGTATCGCGGCACCCATGCGGGTCGCATGAAGCGGTGTGACTTTGTCGATGCGGCGCTTCACCTTGTCTCCGAACCCTTCGTCAATGTCCTTTATCACGTAGAACTCTACGTTCTCTCTGCCATAACCCGAGAAGCCGTAGATGCCGTAAGTGTCGCCGATGGCCTCCAGGGCCTGAATCAGCAAAGCGGTGCTTTCTTTCTCTAGGTCGATGATGCGCTTGTAATTCCGCCGCACCAGGCCTTCACGGCGTCGGCGTAGCCATACCATGTACTCCACCGGATCGTCTGGGGCGTCCCGGTCGTCAACCACTTGGCGGCCTTCGTCGATAGCCTCGGCGGTAGATGCGCTCATATCCAGCAGGAACACCACTGCCACATCCCGCCGGTTCCGGTTGCGATGCCAATAAATTTTCTCGTCGGGCGGGACGTTCATCCGCAGATCGCACCACGCTTCCAAGGCAGCGTTAAGGTCGATATCTTCGCCGTCCACCAGCCGGTAGATCTTCTTCATGCTTTCCGGCATGATTAGCTCGAACTGGCGCTTGATGTGATTGGACAAAGCCATATTATTCTTCAGAGCATCGTTGTAGAAAGCTGGGTCTCCCTCCTCCACTGTTTTCTCTTTAACGATGCACCAGCGCGGCTTATAGTCGTTGGCCCTGAAGTCCCACTCGTCGTAGGTAAAGGTCTTGGGCTCTCTGGCCTCCAGTTCTCCTCCCTGGTCGTCGTCGTGCAGCAGAGGACCATAACCCTCTCCCGGTTGGGAATTGGGCGGCGGAGTCCCCGCTTCTTTCATCAGATTTTGGGCGAAGGCACTCATGCTTTGGTCGATGTCGCCCTGTTCGGCGTCCAACTCCAACTCAGAGCTTTCCTGAAGGAGCTGCTCCAACATCTCCTGCGAGATAGGTTCGCCCTCTCCTTGCTGGTCCTGGTCGGATGACAACTTGGTTAATAACTGGACCATCTCCGGCTTGAAATCGCCACGGTAGTCAACCGGTTCGGGCGACTCTCTTGACTCACCCTCACCAGCTTCTCCGGAAGCGTCCTGGCCGGCTTGCAGTTGGTCGATCAGAGACTCGTATTCTTCTTCCGAGAAGTCGCCGGGCTCCTCCAAGTCTTCCTGCTCCCAATCCTCTTCCGGCGGGTTCTCGTTCGAGGTTCGGGATATAATCTCGTATGCCCTTAACGTGGCTTCCGCAGTGTCCTCCACTTCGGCTTGGGCATTGCGTAGTTCATGCAGCACTTGAGACAGGACGACTGCGGCTTCCTTGTATTCCGTGGGCACAGGTAGTTCGGTGAACTGCTCAAGGCTCATGTGGATGAGCAACTCTACCAGGGCCTCTTGCACGCCCATCTCTTGGATGTTCGGCCGATTTGCCAACGCCTCGTCCTGAACCCGGTTTGCCGCTTTCCGGATCCCTGGGTACTCCACCTTGATCCGATAGTCCAAGCGGCAGTCCTCTAGAACAGTGAATAGGTCAAACGCCAAGCGGCGGTCTTGGAAAAGAGCAAAGAAACGACCGATGTCGGTGAAAGCTTGAGTGGGCTCCAGGCCGTCTTCTACAGCGGCAGCCTCCTTTCCGGCATTAACGTCTTCTTCAAGTTGGAAGCGGCGGTCGTCGAACAGGCCGCAGGGTTTGGTAAAGTCGAATCGGAAGCTTCCAAATTCCAGGTGACCCACCTGGTGAGTAGAGACCACCTTGAACCAAGAAAAATTATCTTGCTTGTCTGAATAGTGATCGACGATTGTCGGCAGGAATACTTTGGTGCCATCCGTCGAGGCGGTATCCTCGTCCACCCACCCGATATTCTTGTTCACCAATTCCTGGGTGTCTAGAACGTCTATGGATGTTCCGGAAAGGGCGCTGCAATACAACCGTATGATGCCCTTCACCCGTTCCAATTCCAGGCTTGAGGATAACGTCTCCAACATGGCGACGGATGTGTTGGACTCTGTCTTGAAGAAAGCGATACCGCTTTCCGGGTTATCCTTGAGCAGACCCACTCCGTGCTGGAACCAGGAGTCCAGTTGGCTGATTGTAATCTTGTCCAGCACAACACTCAGGCTCTTTAAGAAACACGGAACCGACTCTGGGGACACGGACAGCAGAGTTTCGCACAGGTCCAGGATATATCCCTGGCTACCTTGAGGCACCTTGCTCAGAGCTTGGGTGCCGTCGGACAGGAATCGAGACGTTTCCCGCAAGCCAACTTTAGCCAGCCTCTCTCCAAGCTTTAGGAAGCGGCCGGTCTGGTTCTCATCCACCTGTTGCAGTGCTCTTGGCACCAACTCCAAGCAGGTTTTAATCTCACGCCAACTTCCATCTATCAAAGCGCGGGTCATCGAGAGGAAGGCCTCACGTTCGCGGCCCATGGCTGGCAAAACATCCCGTCCCAGCACCAAGCACTCACCAGCGACATCGTAGGACTTGTAGGACATTGCCTCTATTAGAGACGCAAAAACTTCCACGTCCCAGAAGGGCAGATTTCGGACCAGATCCGGGCTGACCTCAAAGAACTTGGCAGCCAGAGTACTGGACTTCCAGGTGCCCTTGTACAAACTCCGGCCCAGTCCGGCCCAACGAGGTATGTATTGTGGCCTGAGATTAGGCACTATCGACGAACTGGCTTTGAAGAAAGCCACCGCCAGGGTGGGCGAATCTTGGGCCAGATAAGTGCCGCACCGAGCCCACTGCATGAATGAAGGGAACGACAAGAACCGGGAGACTTGGGGGCCGACTTTGTAATACTCTACGGCCGATTCCCAAGAACGAACTGTCTGGGTCCCGATAGCCAAGCCTTCTTTGGCCCAGAGGACAAGTTCCTCTTCGCCAAAAGCCGACTCGATCGACTCCACGGCTTCCTTGTATGCTTCTAGGACCGCCGGGGGTAGCTTGGCAAGCTCAACTTCTATACCCGCCAGAGGAGACGTACTCAACTCAGTGTTCCTCCTTCGCTGTCCCGTCCTCCAGAAGCTCTAAAAATTGCTGGAGGATCTTGGCCGTTGCTCCAAAAACCAGATGTTCATTATAGGCGTATGACCGGCTTGTAACCGGAGATCCGTCTTCAAACCGGGTTTCTACCCGATGGTTCGATGGTTCGTTGAGATCGGATACAGGAATCTCGAGGACTTCGGCAATCTCATCCGCGCTGGGTTTGAAAGGGTAGGGATAGGGGATGGTGCCCACGTAAACGTTGACTTTGAAATGGCTCCTAGTAACGACCTCATCCAACTCTCCCAGGATGGTCACATCGGACCGGTCGATACCCATTTCTTCTTCGGTTTCCCGCAACGCCGTATCCAGTGAATCCCGGTCCTCGGGGTCTCTGGCCCCTCCAGGGAAAGATATCTCTCCTTTATGGTGCTCAACCAACTGGGACCGCTTATTCAGCAGGACACAGTATTCGCCGTCTTTGGGGTAGAGCAGTAGTAGGACCGAGGCAGGCGTTAGAGACTGTTCGCCCACCGTCTTCTTAGGGCGGTGGGCTAGAACGTGGCTGACGATGTCCGGAGATGATAAGACCATCTACCCCTCTACTCGAATATAGAGGACACCACCTCTTCGATGCTACGTTGCAGTTCCGGTTCGTCGGTCAATGTCCAAACGATGGCCACTTGGCAGGCCCGGCGGATTTCTATGCCCTCTGAGATCAAGCGCCCGGCGTAAATCAACAACCGGGTGCTGGCGCCTTCCTGAAGACCGTGCTCTTTTAGGTTGCGTATCTTCTCGCCCAGCTTGGCGAGGGATTCCGACACCTCAGTGGCGCACCCGCTTTCCCGAGCGATGATTTCAGCTTCAACGTCCGCAGGAGGATAGTCAAACTCGATGGACATGAACCGCTGCCTGGTGCTGTGCTTCAGGTCCTTCAGGGCGCTCTGGTAACCAGGGTTGTAAGAGATACACAGCAAGAACCGATCGTCCGCTTCGACGATGGAACCTGTTTTCTCTATGGGCAATATACGCCGGTGGTCGGTCAATGGATGGATGAGCACCGTGGTGTCCTTCCGTGCCTCAACGACCTCGTCCAGGTATAGAATCGCGCCGTTTTTCACTGCCCTGGTCATCGGGCCGTCGATCCAACGGGTCCCATTGGCGTCGAGAAGGTACCTGCCCACCAAGTCGCTGGCCGTAAGGTCCTCATGGCAAGCGATAGTGACCAGAGGTACGCGGACTTCTCCTTCCTTGAGATCATCGGTGCCGTCCTCTTTGAGTACAGATAGGGGCCGGCCCAGCTTCCAGGCCATGTATTCAACGAATCTGGTTTTGCCGCAACCGGTGGGCCCTTTAAGCAGTACCGGAATATGCTGATGGTATGCCGCAGTGAACAGATCCTCTTCGTCTCCAACGGCCCGGTAATACGGCTCGTCTCGGACCAAAAATTCCTCGATCGCATATTCCTTAAACTTCGGCTGGTCTAGTTCTACCATTAGCCTCTCTCTGTCCTTACGTTTACTCTGTTATCCCATAGTGCGCTGACGGTTTGTTCCAAGGCAACTACATCGCCGGAGTTATCAACAACCAGATCCGACCGTTCGATACGTTCGCCCCGGCTCATCTGTGAGTCGATCCGGCGGCGGGCTTCCTTTTCATCCATGCCGTTGCGGGCTTGAAGCCTGTCCACCACCAACTCGACAGGCGCGTCGGTAGTCCAAACTTCATCGACCAGGGAGTCCCAACCCGCTTCGAACAAGAGGGCTGCCTCTACCACCACCGTCGCGACAGCTTGATCCCGCAATACCTGTATTCTGTCCGCCACCATCCCGGCCATACGCGGGTGCATTATCGCGTTCAACTTTTCCAACTGTTGGGGGTCCGAAAACACTATGGCACCCAGCTTTTGCCGGTCGATCTCACCGCTGGGTTGCAGAATCTCCTTACCGAAGGTCTTTACAACCTCATGCCAACTTTCGGAATCGGGAGTATACGCCTCATGGCCGACCTCGTCAGCGTTGATGACGGATGCTCCTAGCGACTGCAATAGGCGCGCTACATAGCTTTTTCCCGTCCCGATACCCCCGGTGAGTCCGATGACCAACATGAGTTTCGGGCCTCCGGCCCACTGACTTTGCCGGTATGATTAGTCTGAACTGACTTTGACCGGCCCTCGACGATTCTAACGCCTGAGCCATTCTACCAACGTGTCTCCAGATGGTCAACATCAGTAACGGTGGTCACGAAACTCGAAATCCGCAGTTGGCTCAGTGCCGAAGGGGAGTGGCCGAACCCCTCGTAGGAATGACGGAGAGTGCGACCGGTCAACTGGTTTCAGCATCAAAGCGAATCTCACCCCATCTTGTTAGGTAGGTTTCCTGCAATTCGCGAAACTTATTCTGGTATTCTTCGCTCTGGATGGGACTTGTGGTCATGATAACCGCGTCTTCCCGGTTATCCGAATAATAAGCCTTGCGAGTACCCACATCCTTGAACCAGTATTTCTCGTAAAGACGCTGGGCGATGAAGTTGGAAACTCGGGCTTCCAATGTCATTGCCGTAGAACCGTATTTGACGGCCTCGCGCAGTGAACCAATGAGAAGCAGTTCACCGATTCCGTTACCTCTCCGCTCTTCCCGAACCGCAATCTCAGTGATGTGGGCCTCTTCACCCTGGTACCAAACGCTGACGTAACCGGCGATGGGCGCCAAAGGTGCACCGTCTCCTTGGTGACTGGGCACGAGGCGTTGGGCACCCGATATTACACGGGACCACAAAGACATCGTCGCCTCCGGTTCTGAGCCAACGAGCTCTTCCTCAAGCTCCGGCGAATCACA
>Ga0315304_1000023_pt1 | contig 12597 bp, 11 predicted proteins | sample CBN3_1000m_313_M_FD_204536 | JGI IMG/M metagenome (GOLD analysis project Ga0315304, IMG submission 204536) | Metatranscriptome of marine microbial communities from Western Arctic Ocean, Canada - CBN3_1000m_313 (Metagenome Metatranscriptome) | ecosystem: Environmental > Aquatic > Marine > Oceanic...
AAAATATTGGGCAGCCCTTAAGCGAGTCCCCAGGCTAGGAACGGTAAGGTTTCGCAGGCTTGAGGCCTATTTTGGAGACTTGGAAAAAGCTTGGAAAGCTGGCGTAGCTGAATTCAAGGCGGCTGGCCTTGATGACCGTACCGCTCGAGATCTGATAGCCCTTAGAGGTGAGACTTCGCCGGAGGCCGAGCTTGAAAAGGTTCACGGCGCCGGGATAAAACTGGTTACATGGCACGATGATGATTATCCGGTGCGTTTGAAGGAGATCGCAGACCCCCCGCCGGTGCTCTATTATAAAGGAACACTGTTGCCTTCCGACGAAAGGTCAGTGGCAGTAGTTGGCACCCGAGGGCCGACTTCTTACGGAAGGGAAGCAACAGCGGGATTGGCCGGTGACTTGGCGCGCAATGGAATCGCCATAATCAGCGGCCTTGCCCGAGGCGTGGACGGCGTGGCCCACCGGGCGGCCCTTGAGAACCGCGGGCGGACGATTGCTGTACTGGCCAATGGTCTGGATATAATCTATCCTAGGGAACACACTAATCTTGCCCAACAAGTCACCGAACGTGGCGCCATAGTGAGCGAGCATCCTCCGGGAGTCAGGCCCGATTCGCGGAGTTTCCCCCGGCGCAACCGGTTAATCAGCGGAATCAGCCTGGGGTCTCTGGTGGTTGAGGCAGGAGAGGGTAGCGGGGCCCGCTGGACCGTCTACCATGCATTAGAGCAGAACCGGGAAGTTTTCTGCGTACCGGGAAGTATCTACTCGCCCATGAGCCGCTTGACTAACCGATTGATTCAGGAAGGCGCCAAGCTGGTGTCCAACGTTACCGACATTCTGGAGGAGTTGAACCTGACGGCCGTTGCCCGGCAGGTTCCGTTGCCTCTGCCGGTTGACACGGATGGCGATCCTGAGTCAGCCTTGTTAAGCTATCTGAATGATGAACCACAACACATCGATGACATTAGAAGAAGGGCGGACATCCCTATCGCATCCGTGAGCAGCATGCTTACCATGCTGGAATTGAAAGGTATGGTGCGGCAGGTTGGCTGCATGCACTATGTCCGTTTGGGGGAGGTATCCCAGATCTATGGTAACTAAGGCCAAATCCACTTCAAAACCACGTGCAACCAAAGCCGGCGCCAAAAAAGCCAGCGCAAAGGGTACAAAGAAGGGGTCTTCCATAAGGAAGACGTCCGGAAAACAACTCGTCATAGTCGAGTCCCCAGCGAAAGCCCGAACGGTGGGCCAGATGTTGGGTAACAAGTACGTGGTCGTGGCTTCCCAAGGTCATGTGAGAGACCTGCCGAAGAGCAAGATTGGGGTGGATATCGAGAACGCATTCGAACCATCCTACGTAATCATGCGGGACAAACGGTCCATCCTCAGCGAATTGAAAAAAGCCGGTGATCAGGCCAAGACGATATATCTGGCGACTGACCCGGACCGGGAAGGGGAGGCTATCTCCTGGCACCTGCAAACGGCCGCCAAATGGGACGAGCGGCCGGACCCTCCCAAGCGAGTGGTTTTCCACGAGATTACCAAGGAAGCTGTGGAAGAAGCATTCCAGCATCCTCGGGAAATCGACATGGAGCTGGTGAATGCCCAGCAAGCCCGGCGGATCCTAGACAGATTGGTTGGCTATCAAATCAGCCCGCTACTGTGGCGCCGCGTTCAGCGGGGGCTCTCCGCGGGCCGGGTACAATCGGTATCCCTGAGAATGGTGGTTGACCGGGAGAAAGAGATTAAGGCCTTCGTTCCCGTCGAGTCCTGGACTCTGGAAGCCCAACTACAAAAAGAAGATAGAGCAAATGCCAAGGCCAATGTCTTTACCGGCGTGTTGCACTCGGTGAAAGGACAAAAGGGCCGCTTGGTCATCCCCAAAGAGGATGACGCTCGAAAATATGAGGCCGAGTTGAAGGACGCGGCCTATTCGGTGTCCAACGTTCGAAAACGGGATGTTAGGCAACGGCCTACTGCACCATTTATTACGAGCACTATGCAGCAAGAGGCGGGCCGTAAACTGCGCCTGACTCCGCGCCGCACGATGTCTATAGCCCAAGAACTCTACGAGGGCCTGCCTGTCGGTGGTGGAGAGTCGGTGGGATTAATCACGTACATGAGAACCGACTCGGTTCAGGTGGCGGCTTCGGCAGTGACCGAGGCCCGTGGTTATATCACTGAAACTTACGGAAAGGACTACGTTCCGGAAAAGCCACGCGTGTACACCACCAAGGCCAAGTCCGCGCAGGAAGCTCACGAGGCTATCCGGCCTACGTCTATCCGGCGCACTCCGGATTCAGTTAAAGCTTTCTTGAGCAGGCCTCAATTGAATCTGTATAGCCTGGTTTGGTCCCGAATGTTGGCCAGTCAGATGTCCGATGCCCGGACTGAAGCCACTACCGTTGATATTGAGGCGGCTTGCAAGGGTTCGTCTAATGTCTACATGTTCCGTTCTACCGGCTCGGTGTTGAAGTTCCCCGGTTTCCGCACACTCTACTTGGAAAGCCGCGACGACGACGAGTCCGAGGATGGCCGCCAATCTCTCCCTGAACTGGCGGCGGAAGATCGCTTGGCCTGCCAGAACTTGGAGGCGCTGCAACACTTCACTCAGCCGCCGCCCAGATATACCGAGGCCACTTTGATCAAGGCGATGGAAGAAAAAGGCATCGGCCGTCCCAGCACCTATGCTCCAACTGTGGGAACACTGTTGGACCGGCACTATGTGACCAAGGAGCAAAACCGCCTTGTGCCGTCCGCACTGGGCGATACGGTCACCGAACTGCTCCTCGAATTCTTCTCCGATGTGATGGACCCGGATTTCACTGCGAAGATGGAAGAAGGGTTGGATGAAGTTTCGCGCGGGGAACGGGAGTGGGTTCCCATGCTAGGCGAGTTCTATGACCCCTTCGGTAAGGCTTTGGCCAAGGCTGAAGAGTCGATGCCCCGCACTAAAGTGGAAGAAGAGACCGATGAGGTCTGTGACACCTGTAGCAAACCAATGGTGATAAAGACCGGGCGGTTCGGACGCTTCCTGGCTTGCACCGGATTCCCTGAATGCCGTACCACCAAGCCGATATTGAACAAGATTGGTGTCGCTTGCCCGAAACCCGATTGTGCTGGAGAGTTGGTGGAGCGCCGGTCCCGGGGCGGCAGGCGCCCATTCTTCGGTTGCTCTCGCTATCCGGATTGCGACTTCATCAGCAACCAGCGGCCCGTTCCTACTCCCTGCCCCGAATGCGAGGGCATGATGGTGCAGCAGGGCCGGGACATGCTTTCGTGCACCAATTGCGATTGGAAGGAGGCGGTCATGGAGCCGGCTCCGGAGTTGACGCCCGTTGGCGATTGATGGCGGTGTCCGGAATTCCGCCGAGTTGGCTCGCTTCGACTCGCTGGTAGAAGGTTATCCGGATTACCTGCGAGGACAACGAGGGCTATCGGAAAATACGGTCCGCATCTATCTGGACGACATCGGATCCTTCCGCCGATACCTCTGCTTGGAAGAGGCAACTCTGGAGGATATGGACCGGGCGATGATTCGGGGGTACATGGCCTGGCTGGCCACTGAAGCCCTGGATGGTAAAGGCTACGCCCGGGTCAGCATCGCCCGCAAGCTTACGGTGCTGCGCTCTTTCTATCTCTTCTTGGTCCAACAAGGGCTGTTCAAAGCTAGCCCTGTGCCATCCGGCCGGAGCTACCGCGTGAAGGTTGAGAAGCCTCTGCCGAGCTTTCTTGGGCAACGGGACGTGGCGAAGCTTCTGGATGCGCCGGACGACTCGGCTCCTTTGGGGCTGCGGGATAAGGCGATCTTGGAAGTGCTCTATTCCTGCGGCGTGCGGTTGGGCGAGATACAGACCATGGACCTACCCCACGTCAATTTCACTAGCCGAGAGATACTGGTCCGGGGCAAAGGCTCCAAAGAAAGATGGGTTCTGTTCGGTCAACCTGCCGCCACCGCGTTGAGGCGGTACCTGGACGAAGGAAGGCCCCTTCTGTCGGTACGCCCGGAATCGGCTCTGTTCTTGAACCGTTACGGAGCCCGGCTCTCACGCCGGAGCATGGAAAAATTGGTCGAACGGTACGGTATCCAAGCTCAGACAACCCTTGGTGTCCATCCCCATACCCTGCGCCACTCATTTGCCACGCATATGTTGGAAGGGGGCGCGGACCTGCGGGTGATTCAGGAATTGCTGGGCCATTCAAGCCCCAGCACAACCCAGATTTATACCCATGTCACCAAGCAAGAAGCCCTGTCGGCTTATCTGACCAACCATCCCCGCTCCGACCTGCCGCCCGTTTCATCGGCGGGCCAGGGGGCTGACTCCGATGACTAAATTCCTGGTTCTGAACGGGCCGAATCTCAACGCTCTTGGCCGCCGGGACATCGGGATTTACGGCGCAATGACGTTGGATGACGTTAATGGCAAGGTGTCACAGTTGGCAGATAAGTTAGGCGTGGAAGTCGAGTTTTTCCAATCCAACGTGGAAGGGCATCTGGTTGATTGCATCCAGGAGCATTTTGGGACTATCCAGGGAATCATCATCAACCCCGGCGCTTTGACCCATTACAGCTATGCGTTAAAAGACGGACTTATCGACGCCGGAGTGCCGATTATTGAAGTTCATCTAAGCAATCCGTACGCAAGGGATGAGTGGCGGCGGCATTCGGTCGTGACAGACATAGCCCGAGGCCAGATTGCGGGGTTTGGTTGGAGAGGCTATACTGCGGCTCTGGACATTCTTGCCGCGATAATCAAAGAAGAGGCAGCGTAATGAGCGACCGCTTGGAGCGATTGGCAGGCCAGTTGCCCGAGAGAAACCTGGACGCCATGCTGATCTCGGCTCCGGAAAACCGCCGCTATCTCTCCGGGTTCACCGGTTCCGCTGGTTACTTGCTCATCACGCTTAGCCAGGCGATGTTGTTCACCGACTCTCGCTACACTGAGCAGGCCGCCAATCAAGCTCCCGATTTTCAAGTTATTGAGATGCGGGGTGGCTGGGACTGGCTGCTAGAACAACTCAAGGAGATGGGAGTCCGACGGGTCGGCTTCGAAAACCGCCACATGACCGTGGCGAACTATGACAACATGCTGGATGCGCTGAAAGAGGACGGTAACCTCGGTAAGGTCTCGCTGGTAGGGGCCTCCGGCATCGCAGAAGAACATCGGGTGATAAAAGATAGGCAAGAGGTGGCGCTGTTGCAGAAGGCCATCGACGCCTCTGACGCCGCCATGGAAGCCGTCTGTCCCAACATTAAGGCGGGAATGACTGAAAAGGAAATCGCCTGGCTCATGGAAAAGGCGATGCGGGACTTCGGCGCCGACGGACTCAGTTTCGACACTATCGTGGCCGCTGGTCCCAACGGGGCGATGGCTCATCACGAGCCGTCAGACCGGCCTGTAAAGGCGGGTGAGCCGATAGTCATCGACATGGGGGCGATAGCGGACGGGTATTGTTCCGATATTACCCGTACCGTTGTGCTTGGTGAGCCCGACGAGACGTTCAATAAGATTTACGACATCGTTCTGGGGGCCCAGCTCACGGCTATCAACACCGTCAAGGCCGGCATGACCGGGGAGGACTGCGACGGATTGTCCCGAATGGTCATCTCAGACGCCGGCTATGGACATAACTTCGGCCATAGTCTGGGCCATGGCGTCGGCTTGAAAGTGCATGAGAGGCCCGGCGTTGGCCCAAGGTCCACCGACGCCCTGGAAACGAACATGGTCTTCACGGTAGAGCCGGGAATATATCTACCAGGATGGGGTGGCGTCCGGATCGAAGATATTGTGGTTCTGGAAGATGACGGAGCCAAGGTTCTGAGCAAAGCCTCCAAATAGGGGGATTCAGCCACCGGCTAGCAGCGCGTACTGGGAGGAAGGTTTAAATGAGCATCAACTTTAGCGACTTGAGCAAGGGTACGGTCATCGAGTTCGAAGACGCGCCCTGGCAAATCATGGATTACGAGCGCCACAAGATGCAGCAGCGCGCGCCCGTTACCAGATTAAAGATGAAGAACTTGCTGACCGGTGCGGTTGTAGAAAAAACTTTCCAAAGATATGACACCTCGTTCTCCATGGCCGACATTGAAAACCGGCCGACCCAGTATATGTACACCGACGGGGATTATTATTACTTCCTAGACCAAGAGACGTTCGATCAATATGATTTGGACTCCTCTCAATTGGGCAAGTCCCTCGATTACCTGAAAGAGCAGATGATGGTCGAAGCGGTCTTTTACAATGGTAAAGTGATTAGCCTCAACCTTCCGACTCATGTCGATCTGGAAGTAAAGGAAACGCCGCCGAATTTCCAGGGGAATACCGCTCAGGGCGGCACGAAACCGGCAACCCTTGAAACCGGGCTGCGTGTCACCGTGCCTACGTTCATCGCTGCGGGCAATATAATAAAAGTGGATACACGCACCGGAGAATATACCGAGCGAGTTAGCAGCTAGCCCAGTGGCTGTCTATACCGTCAGCCAAGTCTCTCAACATGTAAAAGAGGTCCTGGAAAGCGACCCGCTGCTGGCTGATGTGCTGGTGGAGGGGGAGATTTCCAATCTGCGGGTGTCTTCCGCCGGACATTCATACTTTTCCCTGAAAGACGAACAGGCCCTGCTTAACTGTGTCATGTTCCGAGGCCAACCGGGGGCCGACTTGTTGGCGGGCGGTGCCGCGGTTTTGGTCCACGGGCGGCTCCGGTTCTACGAGCCCCGAGGTTCCACTGACTTCATGGTTGATCTGGCCATGGCTGCTGGCGTCGGCGAGTTGGCCCTGGAATTGGAACGCCTGACTCTGCGCCTGGAAGCCGAAGGCTTGTTCGAGGAAACTCGGAAGCGGTCTCTGCCGACCTTCCCCAAGGTCATCGGCGTGGTCACCTCGCCGTCCGGAGCAGTGTTCCATGACATCCAGAATGTTCTCCAAAGACGCTACCCGTTGGTGGAGCTGCTTCTTGCACCATCGTTGGTCCAAGGCCCGAACGCCGCCGGTGAGATTGTGGCGGCCATTGAGGGTCTGAACCGGGACGGCCGGGCCGACGTCATAGTGTTGGCACGAGGCGGGGGCGCTCTGGAAGAGCTGTGGCCCTTCAACGAAGAGGAAGTGGCAAGAGCGATCTACGCCAGCAAGATTCCCACTGTAAGCGCCATCGGCCATGAGACTGACTTCACCATTTCCGACCGAGTTGCCGACCTGAGGGCTCCCACTCCGTCCGCCGCAGCGGAGATTGTGGTCCCGGACCAATATGTGTTGCGGCAGCAAGTTGACGAGGTTCTGGGGTATTTTGACCGGGTCTGGGTCTATCAAGCGGACTCCCGCCGGGCCGAAGTGGCAAGGATGTCCGGAATCCTCGAAGGAATCTTGCCTGACACCGGGAACTGGCGGCGTCGAGTCGATGACATTGCCCGTGGCGCGGGAATCACCCTATCCAACCGATTGAAATTGACCCGGATGCAGGTAGAAAATCGGCAAGATCGGGTCCGTGCCTTGGACCCGGCCGCCACCTTGCGCCGGGGCTATTCGGTGGTCCAGCAAGGGGCGGCAGGTAATGTCATCACCAAAGTCGGCCAGGTTGACGTTGGAGATTCGCTCTCGATCACCGTCAGCGATGGTCTGGTCGAGGCCACGGCGGGCGGAACGGCCAAGCCCAAGCCTGCGAGAAAGAAAAAGACCGCCACTGCCGCTGGCATGGAGCGCTTGCTCTAAGAACACTTTGCGTTGCCGATTGATTCCGCCCATGGGTCGAGACGGCGTGATTCTTCCGCGGGAGCGGAAGTAGAGATTCTCTTTTCCGGCTAAACCGGGGAGGCCCTGGATATGGCTGACTCACAAGAACCCCAGTCTCCACAGGATCTGGATACCCTTTCCTTTGAAGAGGCCTTCCGGCGCTTGAATGAAATGGCCGAGTCTCTGGATGACGGCGGACTAAGCTTATCCGACGCCACTGCCCGGTATGAGGAAGGCATGAATCTGGTCCGGCGTTGCAACCAGTTGCTGGATGAAGCCGAGCTGAAAATCACCAACCTTAAAGATAGTTTCGCGTCAACTCCGGACGACGAGGAGTCGGACCCACAGACGTAGGCTCGTTATTGTTGGATGTTAGGTGGATATGCTTAATATCGGCTGGTTCTCCACCGGCAGAGGGCCCGGTTCTCAGGGCTTGTTGCGATTTGTTCAAGACCGATTGGACAAGGGTCTTTTAGATGCCCGGATCCAGTTCGTTTTCAGTAATCGGGAGCTGGACGAGGCCGAGGGCTCGGACCAATTTCTTGAGTTAGCCGGAAACTACGGATTGAGTTTGGCCACCCTTTCTTCCAATAAGTTTCGCAGGGAGATGGGTGGGAGATTCGCCGATCACCGGGCTGAATATGACGGCCAAGTGATGGATCTGCTGAGCGGTTATCAGCCGGATATCTGCGTGCTGGCCGGATACATGCTGATTGTCGGCGGTCCCATGTGCCGACGGTACCCGTTGATGAATCTCCATCCGGCGCTACCCGACGGCCCCATCGGCACCTGGCAGGAAGTGGTTTGGCGCTTGATTGAAACCAATGCCACTGAGACGGGCGCCATGATTCATCTGGCCACCGAGGAAGTTGATAGAGGACCGTTGATCTCATACTGCACGGTGCCGCTGACCGATTCGGCGATGGTTGAGCAACGGCAGCTGCTGAAACAACAAAGCTTAGATCGGGTCAAGGAAGAGCAGGGAGAGGAGTTTGCCCTGTTCCAGATTATCCGGCAGGCGGAATACCAAAGGGAACCTTACCTGCTCTTTGAAACACTGCGAGCCGTGGCCGAAGGGAGAATAAGCATCAGGGACGGACAGGTGTTTGATGGGACACAATCTGACAGCTTAGGGACGAAGACATTTCAGGGGATATGCCTAGACCCGGAGATTCAGGGGGCGATGGCGGATGAGTTGCCCGGGGAATCTGACTAGGCTGACTTTTCCACCAATCCCAGTGATATGTCCAGCGTTTCGCCGGCTTCTGTGATTAAAGCAGGGTCGGCAGTGCCTTCCACCGCCTCCCGTCCCACGACGCAGCGGGCGACGTCGGTCAAAGAAGGAAGCTCGTACATGGTGTCGAGCAATGTCGCTTCAATGATGTAGCGTAGGCTTCTGGCTCCGGTCTGATGTTCCAGTGCTCGCTCTGCTGCGGCTTCCAGTCCATCAGGTGTGAATTCAAGTTCCACGCCGTCCATGCTGAACAGTTGTTGGTACTGCTTTACGATAGCGTTCTTGGGCTCGGTCAGTATCTTGATTAAAGAGTCCTTGTCCAAGGGTTCCAGGGACACTGTTACCGGCAGACGTCCCACCATTTCTGGGATGAATCCAAATTGGAGCAGGTCTTCCGGAGCAACTTCATTCAGGTTGTTACTTTCTTCTTCTTCCCCGCCACGGCCACCGGCAAGGAAACCGACACGGGAAGACCCGGATACCAGTCTTCGAGAGACAATCTCGTCCAAGCCGTCAAACGCGCCACCGCAGATGAATAGGACATTACGGGTATCGATCTGAAGGAATTCCTGATGGGGGTGTTTGCGACCGCCTTGGGGCGGCACGTTGGCGACGCAGCCTTCGATAATCTTGAGTAGCTCTTGTTGGACGCCTTCGCCGGAGACATCCCTGGTGATGGAGCGGTTCACGCCCTCTTTGCGGGCGATTTTGTCCAACTCGTCGATGTAGATAATGCCGTGCTCGGCCCGAGAGACGTCCCAATCGGCTGCTTGAATCAAACGAAGGAGGATGTTTTCCACATCCTCTCCCACATATCCCGACTCGGTCAGCGACGTGGCGTCACACACTGCGAAGGGGACATCCAGGGTCCGGGCTAAGGTTTCCGCCAGTAGGGTCTTGCCGCAGCCAGTGGGGCCCATCAGCAAGATGTTGGTCTTTTGGAGTTCGATGTCGGAGGAGTTCTTGCAGTTCCAAATCCTCTTGAAGTGGTTATATACGGCCACACTCAGAATCTTTTTGGCCCGTTCCTGGCCGACAACGTAAGTGTCCAGATTGGAATAAATCTTACGGGGAACCAGCGGTCCGTGATCCGGTCGTTCAGCAGGCTTTTGGGGAGCCTCTTCTTCGACCAACTGACCTAGAACCTGGATACAATCGTAGCAGACCGCCGCCCTTCCCTGTCCAGCCATAACCAACCGGGACCTTGCCTGAGCCTTCTCGCAGAAGGAGCACTGCGAGGTCCTCGGCGCGTTTCGATTGCTGGCCACCACTCACCCCCGGATCTACGAAGATTCCATTGAAACCAAGTCCAATCGTACTGGCCCTAGGGCTTATCTTCAAGTGGAGGCAAGATCTAGGCCGTATAAATGAGTCTGACCCCTTCTCATCGGCTATGACTCGTCTAGGTCTTGTCTCCTTCACCGGTGCCGTTTTCTGAAGCTGGCTTGGAACCAAGAATCTCATCTACGAGAGAGTATTCCACGGCTTGCTCCGCCGTGAGGTAGAAATCCCGGTCCGTATCCCGGGCGATCTTGTCGTAGGTCTGCCCAGTATTCGTGACCAAGAGAGTGCGAATCGTGTCTTGTAACCGGAGAATCTCCCGGGCGGCAATCTCTATGTCACTGGCTTGGCCTTGGGCACCACCCATCGCCTGGTGCATGTGGATGGTGGAGTTGGGTAAGGCATAGCGTTTCCCCTTGGCGCCGCCGGCGAGCAATATGGTGGCCATACTGGCGGTCATACCGAGGCAGATGGTAGACACTTCAGGATTGACCAATTGCATGGTGTCGTAGATCGCCAGACCGGAACTGATGACGCCACCTGGGCTATTGATGTATAAGCTGATGCCCTTGTCCGGGTCTTCCCGCTCCAGGAATAGGAGTTGGGCGATAATCACGTTTGCCATCTGGTCATGGATCTGAGTGCCCAGGAAAATAATCCGCTCTTTCAATAGTAGGGAGTAGATGTCGAATGCTCGCTCTCCCCGAGGACTTGTCTCGATCACCATGGGAATGATGCTCTGGGGGACGAATAATCCGTTATCTCCGGCCTGTTGGCCAAAGTTGTTTGCCTGGTTCATCGACGGGTCTTGGGGGTAGTTAAGCATCTGGCTCTGCTCCTTGCTCTGGTTCTTCAGGTTCCGGCGAACCGGACGCATCTGGTTCTTCTTTAGAGTCCTCGGCATTGTCCTCGTTGGTAGGTTGTTCGGCTGAGCCAGAGGCCGCCGCGCCGGTAATTTCTAGTAACCGGGCCATTACCTGGCGATTTACCAAGGACGATCGAATAGACTCTTGGGCGCTTTCTGAGGAGAGGGAGTTTCTCATCGCTTCCTCGGAGTCTCCCGCAGTAGAAAGGATGGAATCGATCTCTGATTGTATGTCTTCGGGGGAAACTTCGATGCTCTCTACCTCGGCCAGCTTCTTTAGCACCAGGTAGGTGTTCAGCCGCTCCTCGGCTCTGGGCCGAAGCTCCTCCCTCCATTCCTCGCCTGTTTTCCCGATGTAGCCCAGGTAGGTATCCATGTCCATGCGCTGGCTGCGCAAGGATCTCTCACGTTCTTCGTACATGTGGTCCAGTTCTCGTTGGTAAATCAGGTCCGAGGCCTGGATCGAGGCGATCTTGAGCAATTCCTGAAGGCTGGCGTCTTGGACCTGGCGCTCAACGTTGGCTTCGGCGTCTTCCGTTATGCGCTGACGCACAAAATCCTTCAAGGCCTCCAGGTTCTCATAACCTTCTCGGATGCCCTTGGCGAATTCATCGTCCAATTCGGGGAGTTGCTTCTCTTTGATGGAGAGCACTTCGACTTGGAACTGACATTCCTTGCCAGCGTATTCTTCTTGGGTGTGGTCTTCGGGGACGGAGAGGGTGAACTCTTTCGTTTCCCCGGTGGTCATGCCCTCTAAGATCGCTGAGAAACCTGGCATGGGCATGGGGTTGTCTTCTTCCGGGATGAAATCTACTCCTTGGTCGTTGATGGCTTTTTCTCCATCTATGGTGCCGTCAACGTTCAAGTTCAGCAGGTCGCCGAATTGGACAGGACGTTCCACCGGATCCCAAGGGGCGGACTCGTTCCGAAGGTTCTCTATAACCTGATTGACCTGCTCTTCCTGAATCTCCACCGGTTCCCGGTCAACGTGGATTGCACGAAAGTCGCCCAAGTCTACCAGCGGCTCCAGAGGAACAACCGCCTTGAATGAGACGGGCTCAATCTCCAATAGCTCAAGCTGGGGGTCGGCAAAGGCCTGAATCGATTCATCGCTTAGGACTTGATTCAGGGTTTCTGGAATCATGAATTCCAGCGCCTCCTGAACCAACGCAGTGCGGCCCAGATGGCTTTCAACTATTGATCGGGGCGCTTTACCGGGGCGGAAACCGGGAATCTTGACCCTGCTTGCCAACCGGCGGTAAGACCGCCCGATGAAGGGTTCTTCGTCCTCGGACGCCATCGATACATTGAGGGTGATATCTGTGGGGGTTTCGGACTCCTTGGTGACGATCACCGTTGGCTAACTCCATTTCATAGAGATATCGGCGTACGAGAGATACCGAATGTACGGGATGCTGAAGTGCGAGATGACGGAAGCGCTAAACACTGCCTGCCCCACCACACCCGAACGGCAACTTTTGCAGCCGTCTTT
>Ga0315304_1000026_pt1 | contig 12304 bp, 7 predicted proteins | sample CBN3_1000m_313_M_FD_204536 | JGI IMG/M metagenome (GOLD analysis project Ga0315304, IMG submission 204536) | Metatranscriptome of marine microbial communities from Western Arctic Ocean, Canada - CBN3_1000m_313 (Metagenome Metatranscriptome) | ecosystem: Environmental > Aquatic > Marine > Oceanic ...
ACTTCAGAACTTCCATATGCGGTTTAGTGACACCCAATTGAGACTTCGGGCCGATGGAACTCAAATCTCGAGCAAGTATCTTCGGGAAAGGGTTCCAGCCAGTAGCCCACATGAGCGTGCTTCTAGGGTAGTATAGGCGAGGTTTAGGTCAGGGGTAAAATAACATGACGGATAGAGCGATCACCCGATGAAGCCGTGGGAGATACTAGCGACTGCCACCACACCTGACGGCAGCCGCTTCGAGTTGCTGCGCCACGATGGCAACTACGTCATTCACACCAACGGCTACGACCTGATGACGAGCTATTCGCACGGCTCTGAGGATGCGATGATGTCGCTCGCTTGCCCTAGGCCTTGTGCAGATGCCTGCGTCCTGATCGGCGGACTCGGGATGGGCTACACCCTTGCTGCGACACTTGATCTACTGCCACCTGGGGGCTCAGTGGTCGTTAGCGAGCTAGTCCCAGAGGTAGTCGAGTGGAACCGCGGCCCGCTGGGGCCACTGGCCGGGCATCCCCTCGACGATCCTCGCACTGACCTCGTCGTGGGCGACGTCGCCGATGTCATTCGGTGCAGCAAGTCACGCTTCGACGCGGTCTTGTTGGACGTGGACAACAGTGTCGATTCGTTCACGCTGGCACGTAACTCATGGCTCTACACGCCGGAGGGACTCGCTGCAGCACACCGCTCTCTGCGGCTAGGTGGTGCGCTTGCCATATGGTCGGCAGACATCAATAGGACCTTCGAGCGCAGGCTCCGCGTAGCCGGCTTCACCGCTTCAACGTACCCCGTCAGAGGGCGCGGCAAGCGCGGAGGACACTACTTCGTTTTCGTGGGATGGAGGCGCTAGTGCTAACGCAAGCAGCATGTATCCCAGTGACAGTACTGCTGTATGTCTCATCCCTTTGAGCATGGCCCTGCCTCTCGGGGCAGAATAACCGAGGAGGTCACTAGGAAAGCTATGCAGTGCAGACAAGAGCGTCGGTATACTTGGCAGCTTTCCGCAGACAGGGAGCTCCTGGCAGCATTGTGGCCATTGAGATCATCGCGTTCTGCGGATAATCACGATGGGTGGGACTGAAGTCGCTCGCGGACGATTTCCGCCTATGTCCCTTTATAGCGGTCGTTCACATCTCAGGCTAGCTTGTGAAACAGCACCACGTTCTGACGTGGGCACAGCACTTGCCAAAAGAACCGTCTCCCGATCCACCTCATGGTCCTTTTACTGTAGAAGCAGATGTGCGTAGGGTCGCGATGGTAGTACCAGTTGGGAAAATCATCCCAGGAGTCCAGCATTCCGGTCATGACTCCAAGCCATCCAGAGGGTCTCAGTATTCGATCCAAAACGCAAAAGTCCCGGATCGGATCCGACATGTGTTCCACAGTCTCTGTGCACGTGATGAAATCGTAGCTCCTATCAAGCGCCGATTCGTCTCGGTGAAAAAGAGGGTCGTATAATCGGATATCGTATCCATTTTCACGCATCATCGCCGCCAGAGCCGGACCCGGGCCGGCACCATAGTCGAGTCCTATCGTATTGGGACGAAGATGGGGCCTCAACGGGTCTAGAAGCCGTGACAGAAACCGTCGGTACTCTTGGTCGTCAGGATCGTTGTTATGCTCCAGATAGCGCTTCCTCTGCGCTGTCTCATCCAGATGAAATCGGCTTGGAACAAACACGAGATCACAATCAGTGCAACGACGGAATTCGCGACCATTGCCCTTCTCTGCACCTACGTAAAGATGGAGCGTCTCCTTGGAACCGCATAGGGGACATAGGCTCTGTTCTAGCATATTGTCGTCTCGTCGATTTCGTCGGTATTTTCCTGGTTCGGCCAAGGGTGGCACTCTCTAATCTATTGGATACACTAATTGAGCACCACACGCTATCAGGGGTCCACTCAGCGGCACTGAGGAGTTTGTAACCACTGAGTCCCTGCGTACGTAGAAGATTATTGGACAGAGGACGTGCTGTACCTGGGCAGTTATCGCCCTTATACAAGACCGCACAGCCTGCCTCTAGGGGTAGTATAGCCTAGGGGCAAGGGGGTGGGGGACAGGGCTTAGGCGAGGTTGGCGTTAGCTAGTGCTACCCATGCCAGGCCTTGGGGGCAAAAAAGGGACGTGGGACGTGAACAGTGCGAGGATGCTATTAAGGCTTAAAAGGCTGTCGTGAGGTAGGTTTTGTCTTGGGTCTGGGCCGTATTTGTGTGGCCCTTCATCTCCTCGCTTGATGGCCCACACAATCAGCACTATCCACCCAATCACGAGAACGAACAATAACAATAACCACCAGCCAGTCCTGTTGATGTCGTGAAGTCTTCAGGCACCCAATGCCAATGAAGGGACTAATACGGCGAGTTCAAACAACTGACCCAGAAGCATCGGAACAAACTAGCGAAAGGCCCTGTTCGAGTCCGTGTGGATTAAAAACCAGAGCGTGCTGAGTGTAACACCAAGAGTTGAGTTGAAATCCTTCTTCGACCTGCAATACTCTGGACTGTCAAATGGTGTATTGCAGTGGCGACCCCGACCGGATTCGAACCGGCGATCTCCGGCTTGACAGGCCGGTGTGTTAAACCGCTACACCACGGGGCCGCGGAGGCTGGATATCGATGACTGCACAAGGACTCTGAGGCAAACCGGCGTTTCTCTCGACCATTGTATTCGGCGACGCTTACGAGTTTGACCATCTCCCAGGCCCTGTCGAGTTCCTCGGACATGATCCCGACAAGTCAACGCGCGCGGGCGGAAGAGGCCACCAAGAAAGCCTGTTGCCGTCGGCAACGTGGCCGCGACCTCAACTCCAAGATGGCTCCTCGGTTGCAGCGGAGCCGCCTAGGGACTATCGCTAGCGCCTACGCTGGTCAATGCTTCATCGATCTTGGCCGGGCTATACCCGACCAACTGGGAATCCCCAATGACCGTTACGGGCGTCGTCCTGTAACCCATGCCTACAAGCCGCTTCAGCGCATCTCGATCTGTAGAAACATTATACTCGGTAAAAGGGATGCCTTTCCGTGAAAGATACACTTTCACCATGTGGCATGGCCCTCAACCTACGGACGTAAATACCTGTATTTCGCTATCCACTTGATGATCCTCCCTCCTGAGACTGGACTTCGGAACCCGATGACGCCGGAGAGTTGGGCGCCTGGTTTTTCTTGCGGTTGTACGCGCGTTTCCCGCCTGTGTCCGCGAACAGCTCCTGGCCAACGGGTACAGCCACATCAATGGTCTGCTCGATTGCCTGACCTTCCTCATACTTGCGAAGAAACTCTTCGCTCACGAAAAACATTCATATACAGAATCCGTCGCGCTCAATGTCTTCGTGATGCCGCTCGCACGGGCAGATCTTCTTGCGATCCTCAACTGGATCGCCGCTGAGCGGCATTCACGGGCAGTATCGGTACCCGTAGTCGCGCTCATTTTGGCCGAGGCCCTTCTGGACCTCTTTTACTACTACATCTTCGGGGAAGAATTCGTAGGGCCCGCGCTCGATGTACCGCTCTGAGAATTTGACGGCTCTCTGTAGAGCCTCCTCTTCCGTAAGTTCCCGTTTTGGCATACTGGCTCCTTATTGGCCCGCTCGGGCCACCGGTCCTAGCCTCATACGGGTATGAGCATCACACGACATGGCCTTGAACGACCTTGCCTGGGACTCCAACCGGCCGACGAGGGAAGGCAACGCCGCGGTTATCTCTCGATCTGTCTTCTCTCCAGACACTTCGACGCTCAGCAGAGCGGCAGTTCCACAATCACACCGGACCGAAAAGAAAATCTTCCTGAAGCCCGCGTTGGCCGAAAGATTCATTTTGAACCCGGGCAGCGGCGTGACCGCAATGTCGGCCGACAACGCGTCGGAGATGTGTGCCTGAAGCTGCGCATCAGACATGTCCCCGTCCTGCCCTGCGCTCACGCCATCGATGTTTTCTGCGCTAGTTATGTTTCTTGCTCCCAACGGATATGCTGATTGGATGCGTGGTGGGCGGTAATGGATTTGAACCAATGACCTCTGCGATGTCAACGCAGCGCTCTAGACCACTGAGCTAACCGCCCTGACCCTGGGCACGACGGCCTTCCGATGAGTGTAGCAAGCGAAGCAGGTCAGGTCAACAGCCGTCTCTGGCCCGCCTTAGGCGCCCAAATTTCCTTCAGACAGCCTGTGAGCCGCCATGCCCTAGTCATCGCTTGGAGTTTCCTCAATTGCATCGTCAAGCGCAAAGGGCATACTCTCCTCGGGCGCTCCCGCAAAAATCCCCACCGGCTCCGTTGCGGGTTCGTCTAGCCCTAGTCGCTTGCGCCCTTCCTCGGAAAGGTCGAATCGCGCCGGTATCAGCCTGCCTATGATCACATTCTCTTTTAGACCTAGGAGAGGGTCCACGTCGCTGTTTACCGCCGATTCGGCCAGCACGCGGGTCGTCTCCTGGAACGACGCGGCCGCCAAGAAGCTGTCCATGTTGAGTGAGGCCTTCGTGATACCGAGAAGTACGGGGCTGGCAGTGGCAGGCTCCCCTCCTTCCGCGAGTATCGATGCGTTCATGTCTTCATATTTCTGTCGCTCAACCAACTCTCCAGGGAGTAGCTCTGTGTCGCCGGGAGCGTCAATGCGCACCTTGCGGAGCATCTGGCCAATGATGACTTCGATGTGTTTGTCGTGTATCGTAACGCCCTGAGACCGATAGACCCTCTGGACCTCCTCCACCATGTATCTCTCCACCGCCTCGCGGCCCTGAATTCTCAGGATTTGCTGTGGACTCTTGGGTCCGCCGGTCAGGGCTTCGCCGGCGCTGATCGAGTCTCCGGTCTTGGCCACGATATGTGCGGCTGCAGGGATGATGTATTCCCGTGGCTCCTCATCCGTCCAGGTGATCGAGAGCATGTCATCGGTGACGCGGACCGTGCCTGAGACCCTGGCGACGAGCTCAGCGGGCTTGAGGGCCGAACTCTCTTCATCGGCGGGCTCATCGGTCTCGGCCATATTCTGGCCCACGGTAACGAAGTCGCCGTCCGACACCGTCGGGCTATATCCCGAGGGTAGCGGGTATTCATCGCTGTACTCCTCAGTGCTGACCACCCTGACGACCCTGCCCTCAGAGGCATCGGCGACCTCTACGACGCCGTCTATCTCTGAGAGTACCGCCTCTCCTTTTGGCGCCCTCGCCTCGAAGAGTTCTTCGACTCTGGGCAGGCCGCTGGTAATGTCCGCGCCCGCAATTCCACCGGTATGGAACGTGCGCATCGTTAGCTGGGTCCCAGGCTCGCCGATGCTCTGCGCTGCGATAATTCCAACCGCCTCGCCCAGCGTGACCAACTGCATTGTCCCCAGAGAGATCCCGTAGCACAGGCGACAGACCCCGCGCTGGGCCTCGCAGACCAGGGATGACCGTGCGAGCGCGCCGGGCACGTTGGCTTCCTGAAGTTTCACTATGGCTTCGGCATTGAACTCTTCATTGCGATCAACGAGAATTTCCCCGGTTGCGGGGTCGGCGACGGGCTCGGACGCATATCGGCCCCTGAGCCGTTCATTGAACGGGGTCACCATGGCGTCGGTCGGAGCTTGCACGATCCAGATGCCGGCGGTTGTCTCGCAGTCCTGTTCCAGGACGATTACTTCTTGAGATACGTCTATCAACCTGCGTGTCAGGTAGCCGCTGTCGGCGGTCCGGAGGGCAGTGTCTGCCAACCCTTTGCGGGCACCGTGAGTGGATATGAAATATTCGAGGACGCTGAGTCCCTCCCGGAAGTTGGACTTGATCGGGCGATCAATGATGCGCCCCTTGGGATCCGACATGAGGCCCCTCATGCCGGCCATCTGCTTGATCTGGGCAATGTTGCCTTTGGCGCCGGAGGTGGCCATTAAGTAGATTCCGCCATAGTTGCGGAGGGTGCTCTCGATGACTTTGGTCAGGCTATCGTTCGCGTCTGTCCAAATCTGAACGGCGTTGGCATACCGTTCGTCCTCGGTGATGAGACCATCTAGATACTGCTGTTCCAAAAGCTCGATCTTGCTTTCCGCCCCGCCGACTATGGCTCCTTTTTTGGGGGAGACCTCCACGTCATTGATGGCGATGGTAATCCCCGACTTGCAGGCGTAGTGGAAGCCCAGCACTTTGATGGCGTCCAGCACTTCTGAGGTGCCTTCACTGCCCAGCTTCTGATAGCACTGGGCCGTGACGTCTTTGAGCCTGGCTTTGTCCATTTCCTCGTTGTGGTATCCCAGGGACTCTGGCAGAACCTCGTTGAATATGATTCGGCCTACCGTGGTTTCCAGCGGGCCGGCACCGTTTTCCTCGGAAACCCGTCCGATCTTGATAAGGGCTCGCATGTCGATAATCCCCATATCATAGGCCAGCTGAGCGTCTCCGAAGCTGGCGAACCGCCGTCCCGTGCCCGGGGCATCCTCGTCGATCATGGTCATGTAGAAGCAGCCGAGCACGATATCGAGCGTGGGGGCGACGATCGGTTCCCCTGAGCTGGGAGACAGCATATTGTAGGTGCTGAGCATCAGCCGCCTGGCCTCGAGCACGGCTCTTCTGGAGAGCGGCAGGTGGACGGCCATCTGGTCGCCGTCAAAGTCGGCATTGAACGCTGTGCATACCAGAGGGTGAACCTGAATGGCACTCCCCTCGATAAGGATCGGCTCGAACGCCTGAATCCCCAGTCGGTGCAGCGTTGGGGCACGGTTGAGAAGCACGGGCCGGTCCTTGACTACTTCCTCGAGAATTTGCCAGACCTCGGACCGCATCCGTTCGGCCATGCGCTTCGCGCTCTTGATGTTGTGGGCGTGGCCCTTCATCACCAGGCGGTTCATCACAAAGGGCTTGAATAGCTCCAGGGCCATTCGTCGCGGCAGGCCGCACTGGTGGAGCTTCAACTCCGGCCCGGCAATGATGACCGAGCGACCACTGTAGTCCACGCGCTTGCCCAGAAGGTTCTGCCGGAACCTGCCCTGCTTGCCTCTCAGAAGGTCGGACAGGGATTTCAGCCGGTGATTGTGGCTGCCGGAGACGGCCCGTCCACGACGACCGTTATCTACCAGGGCGTCGACGGCCTCTTGCAGCATACGCTTCTCATTGCGGACGATGATCTCGGGCGCTTGAAGCTCTATTAGTCGTTTGAGTCGGTTGTTGCGGTTGATGACGCGACGGTAGAGGTCGTTCAGGTCGCTTGTTGCGAATCGTCCGCCGTCAAGCTGCACCATTGGCCGGAGCTCAGGTGGCAACACAGGCTGGGTTGTGAATATCATCCACTCCGGCTTGTTGTCGCTCTTTCGGAATGCTTCCACGACTCGCAAGCGTTTGACCGCCTTCTTGCGTCGCTGCCCTGAGGTGGAGCGCATCTCTTCTTGAAGGCTATCTCGCATCTTGGCAAGATCGAGCCCTCTCAACACCTCCAGTACGGCTTCGGCTCCCATGTTGGCCTTGAACAGTCCGCCAAAGTTGTCGCGCAAATGACGATGCCGGCTCTCGGTAAGTAGCTGGCCCGAGCTAAGGTTCTCAACTTCGTCTATTTGAGCCATCAAGTCGTTTTCAAGCTCAACCTTTTCGGTTTCCAGGAAGGCGTGTAGCTCCTGAATCTCTGCCTCGGCGGCCTGGGCTTGCTCATCCTTGGCCTCTTCGGTGGATTCGCCTTCTGAGGCGCCTTCGCCAAGTTTTTGTTGGATCTCCTCGACCTTCTGTTGAATCTCAAGCTCCAGGTGCTCAATCCCTTCGTCAAGCTCCTTTTGAAGCAGGTCCACCGTCGCGGACCGGGCATCGGAGTCGACGCTGATGACAAGATATTGAGCGAAGTACAGCACTCTGTCCAGATTCCTGGGGGAGAGGTCCAGGAGCAGGCCCAGGCGGCTGGGCGTCCCCTTGGAGAACCAGATATGGGCGACCGGTGCGGCCAGCGTGATGTGGCCCATCCGCTCTCTGCGAACCTTGGAGCGCGCAACCTCGACTCCGCAACGGTCGCAGATTACGCCCTTATAGCGGATCTTCTTGTACTTTCCGCAGTAGCATTCCCAGTCCTTTGTCGGACCGAAAATGCGCTCGCAAAACAGCCCGTCCTTCTCGGGACGCAGCGTGCGGTAGTTGATGGTCTCCGGCTTGGTAACCTCACCGTAGGACCATGTCTTGATCTGCTCAGGAGAAGCCAGCGAAATGCGAATCGCGTTAAAGTCGTTGCCATTTTGGGCCATGTCTGACACTCCTACGCTATGTGTCTTCCTCGGTCCGTCTACCGACGGCTATCTATTCTTTCTTGATTACCCGTTCGGGAGCTTGCCATTCAGTGACTCCCTGGGGCCAGGGCTGCTTAAGTGCTACACCCCCGGCGATCTCCGATAGTCACGGGCTTAGCGCTAGCTGCCGTCACCCATCGTCGCCTCTTCCGCTAGACCAGCGACACTCTCGTCTTGCCCTGGGTCACCTTCAGCGGTGACCGGGACCTGGGTAGTAATCTCGTCGGCAGGACCGATCAAGGCGACCGGCTCTTCCAGGGACGGTTGGTCCTCTTCTATGTCCTCGGCGGACACTGACGGCAGGGAGAGCATCTCTGGCTCCTCGTGAAGGAGCTCTACTGACAATCCCAGACTCTGAAGCTCCTTTAGCAACACGTGGAAGGACTCCGGAATCCCGGGCTGGATGACATCCTCGCCCTTAACGATTGACTCGTAGGTCTTGACCCGGCCGACCACGTCGTCGGACTTTACCGTAAGCATCTCCTGAAGGTTGTGGGCCGCGCTGTAGGCTTCCAGCGCCCAGACCTCCATTTCCCCGAATCGCTGTCCGCCGAACTGCGCCTTGCCGCCCAGAGGCTGTTGCGTAATCAGCGAATAGGGGCCCGTAGAGCGCGCGTGGATCTTATCTTCCACAAGGTGGATGAGCTTCATCATATATATGTAACCGACGGTGATTGGCTGATCGAACGGCTCTCCTGTGCGACCGTCATACAGGATCGACTTACCGAGTATTGGGGCCGCGATCTGGTGGTCTCGATTGAGGCGTAGGGCCTCGCGTCTCAGATCGTCGATCGTTTCGTAGGCTGAGGGGTCCTGTCCTACCTCATCCTTGAGCCACATTTCCAGGCAGGCTCGCGTAGCCTCACCTGAGATGTTATCGACGATTATCTTGTCGTAGTCGTACCCGCGCTCGGTCAGCCAAGCGCGCGTGACGTCGTAGTCGATATGCTTTTTCTCGTCCTCACCCATGGGTGAGGACGCGATCCCTCCTGATTTTTCGATTATCCAGGCCTGCGCCAGCGCGTCCTCGATGGCACCGTCGGATGCGCCATCGAACACTGGAGTCACAGCCCTGAAGCCCAGGGTATGGGCGGCCCATCCAAGGTGAGTTTCCAGCACCTGGCCCAGGTTCATCCTGGAGGGCACGCCGATTGGATTCAGGATAATTCCAACCGGTGTGCCGTCGGGCAAGAATGGCATATCCTCTTCGGGAAGTATGCGTGCGATCACGCCCTTGTTGCCATGGCGACCCGCCATCTTGTCCCCCTCGGTTACCTTGCGGGTCTGCGCGACCCAAAGGCGCACGAGTTTGTTCACGCCGGGAGGGAGTTCGTCCTTGTTTGCCCGGCTGAGGACTTTGAGGTTTATGACCTTTCCCTTTTGTCCGTGAGGGACTCTCAGCGAGGTGTCCTTGACATCACGGGCCTTCTCTCCAAAAATAGCGCGGAGCAGCTTTTCCTCGGCGCTCAGCTCAGTCTCGCCCTTGGGCGTGATCTTGCCAACGAGGATATCCCCGGGACCAATCTGCGCACCGACGCGGATGATGCCATCCTCGTCCAGGTCGCGCAGGCTCTCCTCGCCCACGTTGGGGATGTCGCGGGTAATCTCCTCTGGCCCCAGCTTGGTGTCCCTGGCCTCGACCTCGTGCTTCTCGATGTGAATTGAGGTGAACTTGTCCTCTCTCACTAGCCGGTCGCTGATGATGATGGCATCTTCGAAGTTGTAGCCCCCCCAGCTCATGAAGGCCACCAGAATGTTCTGGCCTAAGGCAAGCTCTCCCTGTCCGGTTGACGAGCTGTCGGCAAGTACCTGGCCGTTTGTTACGATGTCGCCCCTGCCGACGATGGGTCGCTGGTTTACACAGGTGCCCTGGTTGCTTCTGAGGAACTTCATTAGCGAATGGCGGTGCTCTATCCCGTCCCTATCCGTTACGACTATCCTCTCGCCGGTCGATTCCGTGATTACGCCGTCGGCCAGAGAGATAATTACCTGACCGCTGTCTCGGGCGACCCGCTCTTCCATTCCGGTCCCTACCAGTGGCGGTTCCGGACGAAGCAACGGCACGGCTTGCCGCTGCATATTCGAGCCCATGAGAGCTCGGTTGGCATCGTCGTGCTCGAGGAACGGGATCAGGGAGGTCGAGACGCTCACCAGCTGTAGAGGGGAGACGTCCATAAAGTCCACGTTCGAGGGAGGCTCCATGGAAACCCCGTCGCCGATGCGTGTTTCCACCCGATCCTCTTTGAACTGGCCCAACTCGTCGAGGGGCGAGTTGGCCTGGGCCATGTGGACGTGCTCTTCCTCATCCGCGGAGAGGTATCCGATGTCCTCCGACTGTGATGAGACATAGGGAATGACTGGAATCATATGCTCGGGCAGAGCGGCTATCCGCCTCAAGGTCCTTGTGGTGACGACCCCGCCTGCCTTGAGCAGTTTCTTTCCGTCGGCGCCCTGGATGTCCGCGGTGATCGTCCGGCCCAATATGCTGGGGGCCGTGTTAAGAATTTCCTTGTACACCTTGCGATACGGAGTCTCTATGAAGCCGTAGTCGTTGGTGCGGGCAAAGGTGGCGAGCGACCCCAGGAGGCCAATGTTCGGGCCCTCTGGCGTCTCGATGGGACAGATGCGGCCGTAGTGCGAGTGGTGAACGTCTCGAACGTCAAATCCTGCTCGCTCCCTGGAGAGACCGCCGGGGCCAAGTGCCGACAGACGGCGTTTGTGAGTGAGCTCTGCCAGCGGATTAGTCTGGTCCATAAACTGAGACAACTGGGAGCCTCCGAAGAACTCCCTGACAGCGGCCACCACCGGCCGGATGTTGATAAGCGCGGCTGGAGTAGTGGTCGCCGGGTCCATCTGGGTAGTCATCCTCTCCTTGATGACCCTCTCCATCCGAAGCAGCCCGACCCGAATTTGATTTTGAATCAGCTCGCCGACTGCTCGCACGCGGCGGTTTCCCAGGTGATCGATATCGTCCGGGGCCATGCCACCGTTGTTGATCTGAATCAACATTCTCAGCAGTGAGACGATGTCCCCGGGAGTCAGCGTGCGAATTTCCTCAGCGGGCACCTTGACCAAGCGCCGGTTGAGCTTATAGCGACCGACACGCCCGAGGTCGTAGCGCCTGGGATTGAAGAATAGGTTCTCCATCAGGTTTTTCGCGTTCTCGACGTTGGGCGGCTCGCCGGGCCGCAGCCTCCGGTAGAACTCGAGCAGGGCCTCATCCTGGTCGGTGACCGCGGTGTCTTTCTCCACCGTGGTCTTCATGTACTGGTGCTCGGGATTGGTATCAATATCTTCGAACAACCCCAACAAGTCTTCGGTGGTCTTGTACCCCATGGCCCTCAGAAGCGTGCTCACATGGGTCTTGCGCTTCCGGTCCACCTTCACGGAGATGATGTCCTTGTTGCTGGTCTCAAACTCCATCCATGCTCCCCGATAAGGGATTAGCTTGGCTGAAGCCAGGATCCTGCCGGTCGTCGCGTCCGTGTCGGCGGTGAAGTAAACTCCGGGCGAGCGGACAAGCTGACTTACCACGACTCGCTCGGCCCCGTTGATGATGAAGGTGCCGGTCGTCGTCATCATGGGCACATCGCCTACGAACAAGGTCTGCTCTTTGACCTCACCCTGGCCAGGCCCCGCGGCTTTGATTTTCAGATTTACGGTGACGTGAAGGGGGGCTGAGTATGTGACCTCCTTCCCACGGCACTCCTCTTCAGAGTACTTGGGCTCTTCAAAATAGTGGTCCGCGAAGCTGAGCTCAAAGCGGCCTCCAGGAAAGTCCTCGATTGGAGACAACTCCTCAAAAAGCTCTCTCAACCCATCGCTTTTGAGTGAATTGAAAGACTCTATCTGGACGTCTATGAGGTTAGGGACTTGGATAACACTGGGGAACTTTGAATAGGACCGTATCCTTGATGAATCACCGTTGGTAGCCGACAACAAGGTTGACGTCATGCGTGATCACACTCCTCGACAACGAGACTAATTCGGCGTGCACGATCCGACGATAAGAGCGACAAATGGCACAGGTCTGAGTGGGATAGGGGTACTGCTGTAGATTGCGGGCAGTAAATTGGG